>Ga0210031_1001651_pt1 | contig 13476 bp, 6 predicted proteins | sample CryGeyCG2014_080_FD_185455 | JGI IMG/M metagenome (GOLD analysis project Ga0210031, IMG submission 185455) | Groundwater microbial communities from aquifer - Crystal Geyser CG03_land_8/20/14_0.80 (SPAdes) (version 2) | ecosystem: Environmental > Aquatic > Deep subsurface > Groundwater | place... | reverse complement strand
CTTCAGGGCTTCCGCCGTTCCCAGAAGCTGTGGTTCGAGCCCACGTTTCTTTTCCGCCCAAGTAAGATCAAGCGGCCCCAAGCTGTTTTCCTTTAGTAACGAGGGAATCAGGTGTTCGTGGACGATTGCGGCATCCAGATCCCCGCCACCCAAGCGATGGTAGCGGGAAACGGCGATCTGGCCCATCAGAATCTGTTTCGTTTTTTTGTCGGCTGTGATTTCCAATACGGATACGTCGCAGGTGCCGCCGCCGAAATCAAAGACGACGCACCGGGTCGTCCGGCCCGCCTCGACGATGCGGTCGGCCCCCTCGCTCATGATGTAGTCGATTAGGGCAGCCGTGGGTTCATCGAGGAGATCGTCATCCTGAAGCTCGATGCCTGAATAACCGCAGGCGAGCAGTGTGTCCCGACGCTGGTTGAGCTGGAAGGATGCGGGCACTGTGACGCAGAAATGTGCAGGCTTGTCTTGCCCTTCCTGACATACGGCGTCCTTCAGAAAACGGAGGATATGGCCGGCGATCTTGGAGGCGTGATTGAAGGACTCTGACGCTCGATGATAGGTTTTACGCAACCCCATATCGTTCTTGGTCTCGTAGAACAGGTTCCTTTCCGGAAAGAGGTTGGCCTCCTGGGGTCTGGTTCGCAACCTTTTTGCTCCTTCGCCGATCATCACGCCCGTGTTGTCCAGAACGGCGACCACCGAAGGCACGAGGGAACTCGTCATGGTTCCCGCCGGCCAGAGCGGTTGATCGATCTCCAGGACCCTGCATACCGGTTTCTCTCCGGACGCCCATGAAGCCTCCGCGACGCTGGAATTGGTGGTGCCCAGGTCGATGCCGTAATGTTGAGCCTCGGTCTTATTGCTTTTCTTTTCAGGAGAAGAGAAGAAGAGCTTGAGATCATTCATATGTTATTTCCCAAATCATTTGTTAAGCTTAAACAATATCAGCACTAAAACAACCTTATCTCTTTCCCGCAATGCTTGCACGGAACCTTCAATGACATAACACATCTCTATCCCTATATTTATTTATACGGAGCAGTGGCATGACACATAGGATACCTCGAACAACCATAGAACTTCCCATATCTGCCATTACGGAGAATCATACGGGATTTACATTTCGGGCAAATCTTTCGTGCATCAGCTGGGGATTCCCCACGTGGTTCGGTCCTTGCTGCCTTGATTTTTTTGCAGTACACACAAATTCTGCCATAACCGGTCGAGCATGCAGGGTCTTTGAACTCTTCACCATCCCGTATAAGCTTGCACTTCGGACACTCCTTGGCTCCATTGTTTTGAATATGATCGATGGTTTCGTGTATCGACCGAAGCACATCCACGTTTCCATTCTTTTCTGTCGTTGCGGCCAGCAGCCTCTTATCCAAAGTCTCTATCGGGTTCTTTCCGCAGTTGAACTTATTTATCCTGATGAATTTGTATCCATAGCTCTCAATGATTTTCTGTCGATACATATCTTCATGCGAATAATACTGGCGGTAATTGAACTCATTCACTTCGCCATACTTGGTAAAGTGTTCTTTGAAACCGTCATATTCAATGACAATCTTGTGTTCCCGATCTTTTTCGTTCCTGTAGATCAGAAGGAAGTCGACCTTATATTTCGGGTGCTGATAGGCCCTTGTTGGGTCAAGCTGCTGCAGATACTCACCAACGTTAAACTGTGGAACAAGCGATACCCTGCCAAGCCCTTTGTTTTGTTGCCAGAACTTTGTTTGAGCAACCCAGTTCAGCACTTCCTTCTCCATGGGCGAATTTGGGTCTACCGCATCAGGTAACGGCTCTTTCCTTGCTTCCTCAAGCTCATTCCAGTAATGTCTGAGTGCATCGCCAATTGAACCTGTAAAGGCATCGAGTGGTTTACTGACCACGAAGTGCATACGCTCTTTGGCCCGGCTGAAGCCGACGTTGAGCCTTTGCGCCTTTATTTTGCCATCTTCTTCGATATCAACTGCATTAAGGTCCTTTATGAACACACCCCACAACCGGTCGATCTCCGCGTTCGCTACCATCGAGTAGTAGATAATGTCCCGCTCTTCGCCCTGACAGGTATCAAATGTCATAATTTTGAGATTCAATTCTTCAAAATAGTAATCCCTGTCCGGCAGCTTGTTGACAGCATCCAAAACCAGCTTCTGCTGATTGGTATGGGGCGTTATGATACCTACTGAACTTTTGATGCCTCCATCTTTAAGACTCTTAAGTTCATTAATGAGAAATTCTATTTCCAAGCTATTTGTTTTTGGCGTTGTCTCGATTTTTCCATCATGATTTATAAACTCGAATTTCAGGACATCATCAATTACCTTCCCGCGTATCTTCATAACCTGCAGGCTGTCCTTGTAAAAATGCTTGTTCGAGTAGGAAATGATTTCCTTATAGCCTCTGAAGTACTTGTTAAGCTGAATGCTGAAGTTGCTGATGAATTCGAAGAATTCCAAGATAGAAGTCTTGATGTTGAAGTTGTCCTGTCGGACAAGCTTCTGTGGCTCATTAGAAACATTCTTGATGAAAGTATCGCGCAGGTTGTTCAAATATTCCCGGTTCGTGTCTGAACGGGCTTGGGCTGCTTTTACATTGCTAAATTGCTTCTTGTCGCCAAGGATGAGCACTTTCTTTGCTCGTAATAGTGCAGGGAATGCCTGCGCGATACTAACTTGCGATGCTTCGTCAATGATTACCAAGTCGAAAATCTCCGGTTGGAGAGGGATATATTCAGCGTAATCCCTGATTCCGGCAAGAATGCAGGGAAACGATTCCCTTAGCTTAGAGAACTCCTCCCGCGGGAATTTCTGTTTCTTCTGAATAATTTTCCGCAAAGTAGTGGCAGTAGCCCTACTATTCTGGGAGAATTCAATGACCCGTTCATCCATCTTGTAAGTCATCTGGATAGTGACAAGTTTCTCAATCTTACTCTTTGCTGTTTCATAGTTGGTTTCGGGAATATTGGAAAAGATTTTTTCAAGCTTCTGTTTGAGTGCTATAAAGTGCACAAATTGTTTAAATGCATCGTCGCCCATCGTAATGAGTTTATTGCTACTGCAACCGGCAAGATGAGCGATGTCGATTCCAAGCAGTTTTATAGAGATTGGGTATTTTTTTAGGTTTTCATTCAGGTATTTAATATCCTCATCAATACCAGCAAAGGCCGAAATTTCCTTAAGTATTGTTTCATTTTTCAGGATGGCGTCGATGACGGAAAGGAAGTCGTATGAAATACCTATTCCTTCTGGCCGATTGGCCTTCGCATAGTTGTAGATTGTGGAAATACTCTGTAAAAGGTCGAGATGTTTGTGTGGTTCCTCGATGTTGATTATTGGCAGTTCCGTCTTAAACCTTTCATTTAAAGCCCTAACTTTGTTTCCTTTGAACATGTAACCTAACAGTCCGCACTTCAAAGTATTGTAAGACTGTGTAAATTCCTGCAGCTTAACTAAATTTATGTCGTTAAATTTCTCGCACTTGGTGAGAAGGCTAATATTGCTAAACCGTTCCTTGACCTTGGCAGCAACGCCTATCAATTCGTTACTCAACCAGATGAGCTTGCGTAGGGTTTCCGTGTTGTGACAGGCAGTTGCTGGAATTTTGAGAAAAGACAAAGCACGACATTTTTCATTTGTCCCTGTGCTACAGAAAGTTTCGTTTAGGCGGCCAAATATCTGCCTGAACTCCTCCAGTTCCACGCACGAATCCGGATTGCAGAGGAATTCTCCCAAGTCAACAGGTAGGCCCTTCTCCTCGTAATGCTTTTCTATGACAAAGTAGCGGGCGATATCATTAATATCAATTTCCTCGCTAACAAGAATCTCTGCCTCAATGTCCTCCTTGAGGGATTGCACAGCTCTATCTATTCCTTGATTCAGCTTTTCCGAATCATTTTTCACTGCCCGGTAATGAGTCTTAATGTTATTGATGACAGCAGGGGATAGTATTTGCGCGTACGTGCTTCCGGTTTTGCCAAGGCGCAAAATGGGATTCTGGAAGTTCTTGTCATGTCTGACTTTATTGAGCGTAGAGGATATCTTGTCTTCTACAACGTCAAGAGCTTCTTTCTTGTCTGACAAGACCAGTACCGACTTGTTGTTCAGGACACAATCGCAGACAATCGCTGTAATAGTATGGCTTTTCCCAGTACCTGGCGGTCCTGATACAGTGACGTAATTACACCCGGGGCGCTTTATCGCTATAAGAATTTGACGCTGTTCTTCGTTGAGGGGAATAGGTGCCTCGAAAACAAGTTTCCCGCCAGTATCAAGCCCATCCCATTCTTCCTCGACATGTGAAATGTATGAGTCCGGGTCCTTTTGGATGAAGTCCTCAATAATTTTATGGAAAGCCTTTGCCAGTTCACTATCCTCCTCACTGAGAAGGCGTAATATTTCTTCATAATCATTGACTACCGCTTCATCCGACTTGTCAAATAGTGAAAGATAACAAGCGTTCGAAATCCTTGCATGTAGGCTCTTCGCTGTTTGTGATGAGCTGTCGGCAAGATTGATGTTTGTATCGAGCTCAAAGAAACCAACGATTTCCGAGAGGATTTCCGCCATAAGTATATTGAAGTCATCCACGTGGTTAGCAAGATAGATTATCCTTTCCTTGACCGTTTTGAGGTCGCCAATCTTGCCAGTCTTATTGCGGTATTCCTGAACTATGAATTCAATGGCTTTTTTATTGACGTAGGCATGTGCATCGAACTCAACTGTAAAGCTGTCACTCTGCCTTTGGAAGTCAAGTGGGATATAGAATATGGGATACTTAACGCCGTTGAAGGTGATATCGCAGAAATAAAGATATAGCTCCTGTGTTTCAAGGATGTTCTTGTTTCTGGAAATCTCGAATACCTCATTGAAAAGGTCGGTGACTTGGTAGCTCTCGAAAAAAGACAGCAAAGTGGTCTTGATTTCGTCAATGTCAAGAATGCTCTTAAACTCATCTGTAATTCCGCGAGTTTCTCCTGCAATCAGCCGCTTGGTGATGTCCGAAACTTTGCTTTCAATCCCACTGACGAGAATCGAGGTGAGTTCCTCCTCCATGAGGTAGATGCTGTTCTCGTCACCGATGCCAGCGCTTTCAAGCGACTTCAAGATGCTACCGATGAATGGAGAAACCAGTAGAGTCCGAATGGTTTTTGCTGCGTCATCTAATGCAGTTGTCAGAGCCTTATCGAACTCGTCCTTGTAAGACAGGGAATAGTTTTCGACAATGTCTGCAATTTTCTCGGCAAGTGCATCGGTTTTGTCGGCACCGACGTTTTTCATCTTGTATTTGATGAGGTCGATCAGGTTGGCAGAGATGGTGGACTTATAAGTACCTTTCGGGATCTGCCGCAGGGCTCTACCGCCAAAGGAATCCTTGATAGTTTTCCATATTGCGTCGTTGAAGATAGGGTATTTATCAAGCCTGATGCCGACGAGCAGATTATCTTCATTTCTCTGCTTGACGGTCCGCCTAGGATTCTTTCTTTTATGAAAGTCAGTCTCCAGGAAGTCCATGAAGTATTTAGCAACTTCTTTTAGATATATCAGCCCACTGTTTTCCATAGGTGCCTATACGAAGCAATTTTACAGAATTGTTATTGGTTGTGCCTTTATGGTGAAACACAGCCGGGTAACAAATTTTATCGGACCATGATGGCTCTGCTATTGGACATCAAATATCATCTTCCATAGCAGTTCCGTGTTGATCTGGGTCTTGAGTTTTTCTTTCCGCGCCGAAGACAGATCGATAAGGGGCTTTCCCGAAACCTTCAGTTTTTTGATGAGGGTGGCATTTAATCCTGTCTGGCCTGCGGTGAAAAGCACCGCCTCGCGTAAGAACGCCTGATCTTCGTGGACCGAGATCCTATGATCGCGGGATGGATCCATTGACAATCAACCCCCTCTATTTATTGACGCTGCCTTTTGCCGCCTGGCCGGGTATCCAGGGGATCAGTGACTTTGCAGAACCGAGCTGGCATTTCATTTTACTGAGTCGATCATCGGCGACGCCAAGCTGGGCATGACAGTATCTGATGCGCTTTATCGTTTCTGGACATTTTCGCTGACCAGCTCGCGGTAGGGGAAATATCATTTGTTCACCTTTACCACCCACCGGCCACCCTTGGCTGGGCCAATTCGATCGATGACACCCTTGTTCTTCAGTTTTGCCAGATTCTCTTCGATTTTTCTCTGTGAAATACCGACCTGCGATGCCAGTTGTTTTGCCGATATTTGAGGATTGTTCTTTAATAAATTCAAAATACTTACCTGATTTTCAGTCAAGCGATCGCCGACTTTATCACCGACTTTATCACCGACTTTATCACCGACTTTATCACCGACTTTATCTCTCAGCACGTCTCCCGCAACGGCAGGTTTTTTCATCTCCAACTCCAGCGTGAACCAGTATCGGGGTTGGTTATTGCGAATCACCGGAGCGGGAAATCCCGCTTCCTGCCAGTTCTTCTGCATTTTCAGCATGCCACTTCCTGCCGTTTCGGCCCATCCAATCAGGCGAAAGGCCCGGGCAATCACAGGATTTCTTGGGATGGTTTCTGCTTCGTAAATCATCTCATTTATGGAGAGCAAGGAAGCGCCTGGATTACGGAATACGATTCTGTCCTGATAAATACGGACTGCAGGAATGCCCGTATCGAAATAATCGCGATGCATCAGGAGGTTCGCCAAAGCCTCGCGGATGGTAATGTAGGAAGGAACCATCTCCACGCGAGTGATGCCGTCGCTGGCCATCATAAACGGTATCGGAATAAACTGCTTTAAATACGCCAGGCCATCGATATAAGTCTGAATAATATTCCGATTATAGATTTTACGGTCCAACCAGCGGGTTTCAGAATCGGGATTTTCCGGCATACGGTAGATGGACAGCTCGAAGGCGGGGAAACGGCTGAAGATGCTTTCTTCCTTTCCGAACAGCAACAGCCCGGCTACCGTCAGACGATTATCCTTTAAAGCGCCTATCTTGGTCAGAAACACAGTGTCATTGAACTCCAAGAAATGATGAGACTTCTCAGCGACTTCCAGATATCGGCGGTAGCCGGTGACCGTATCGCTATCCACGTGGGATGCGTCATATTCATTGAGAATCAGGGAATCGGACGTCTGTTCGGAAGCCTCCCGCAGCATCCGCTCGATTTCTCCCTTTCCACAGCGCTGGTCGGTGCTGCCCATGCGGATATAGGTGTTTCGGATATCATTGTTGAAATATACGGGTTTTGCCTGACGAGGCATGGGGGATATCTTGAAAACAAGGATAAGCTTTCCACCCATATCGATCAGGTCGCCTCGGGATGAAAGCTGGATATTGAATTTCTCGCCCCGCAGGGTGGTCACGAAATCATTCTGGATTTTATCGACCGATTCCACGCCCGCCGCCTCATACCGATCCTTTGCCGTTTCCTTAATCCCCAGGATTATATAGCCGCCGTCGGTATTGGAAAATGCACTCACCGTTTGCCAAATGTTTTTGGGAAGCGACGTGCGCGCCTCCTTGAATTCGATATCGCTCCACTCTGGTAAGCGGATTCGTTCTACGAGCTCTTTTTTGTTCATTCTTCCCCCAGCAGATGCCGGATGTTGGAGATCATATTTTGCGGGATGGATCGATCGATGATTAACCTATTACATATCATGTCAGAAACATAAATTAAAGCTTTCTTCCAGGAACAATATTGTCGTAGGACTGGGAACGGATGGTTGTGCCAGCAATAATAATCTCGATATGTTTCAGGAGATGGATACAACCGCCAAACTCCATAAGGTGGCCAGACCGCCCCGACAGAGAGACCCTCCTGGAGCTCAACTGACTCTTTAAGTGATCCAAGTTCCGAGGCTCTTGTGAATAATTATTGTCATACCTCATTGTGTGTGTTTTAATAGACAGGAGAAGGAGGTGCACCATGGCGACAACAAATTATTTTTTACATACCATGAAACATCATTTAAGCAGGTCCAAGTCCCCTTCTCGTCATGCCGGACTTGATAAGCCTGCCCCGTCTGAGATAGTGGACTTTGTCTTTGAGATGTCGAGAAATTAGCTAACCACCTGACTACTGTAGTTAAAAATGGGAGGATTTAGAAATGTACTATGCTGAAAAATTGGCCGAGTGGCTTGTTCATCTGAAATACGAGGATATCCCCGCTGATGTTGTGGAAAAGGCTAAAGCCTGTATCTACGATTGGGTATGTATAACCATCTATGGCGCTGACTCCCCCTGGAGTAAAGCCCTTCTTGATATAGTGAGGGAAACCGGTGGTAGGGAAGAATCTACTATCCTGGTACACAGGGATCTGCTGCCCTGTGCCCATGCCGCCATGGTAAATGCAGTGATGGCTTTGAGTTATGACCTGAGCGATACATATCCGAAAGTCGAGTTGCACCCAAGCTGTTCGGTGATAGCCTCGGCCTTGGCCGTGGGTGAGAGGGAGGATGTTACGGGAGCCGACCTCATTACCTCTGTCGTCGGGGGGTATGAGGTGATAACAAGGGTCGCCGCCGCCATGAATAGAAGACCGGAAAGCTTCACCGCCGTCAGGGGGTTTGAGGCGAATTCCATCTTCCCGCCCTTTGGCGCCGTTGCCGGCGCCGGTAAACTCCTCAATCTGAAAGAAGAGGAAATGGCCAATGCCTTCGGTCTGGCAGGGGGATCAATGGGAGCGGCTACCATTGAATACCTCCTCGATGGAAACTGGACATACAGGTGGAACTCGGGAAGGGCGGCCCTCAACGGGATATTGAATGCCCTCATGGCCAAAAGGGGATTTGTGGGCCCCCATGCCGTCTTTGAGGGACACTGGGATGATAAGGGAAGGTACGGGGTAATCTCCGCCCTGGCGGGCAATATGATGTACAGGGACAGCCTTGTCGAGGGGCTGGGGGATGTTTGGAATATCAAGGAAATGGCCTTTAAGTATTACGGGTGCTGTCACTACAACCAGGGGTACCTGGATGGCATCGTCAAGCTCATGAAGGAATATGGATTCGCCGCAGAAGACGTAGAGGAAATAACGGCCTGCGTTCCCCATTTTGCCCTCTTCTTAGGAGTTCCCAGGGAGGTAAAGGTCAAACCTAAAAATCTAACCATTGCCCAGTGGAGCCTTCCCTTTGTTTTAGCCACGGTGTTGGCCGATGGTCACCTTCTCGACCCCCGGGAGCAACTCTCCGATAAAAGATTGACAGATCCAGGGATGCTCAAGCTGACGGAAAAGGTGAAGATAGAAAGGGATCGGGAACTGGATAAAACCTTTATGGAAGAAGGTATATTCAAATCTCCTCTGAAAGTCCGTCTGAAAAACGGTAAAGACTATGAAATTACATCTACGTGCAAAGGTTTTTCCCATAATCCCCTGACCGAGGAAGAGACGGACCACAAATTCGATGCCCTCACTTCAGGTGTACACAACGAAGAAAAAAGAGCGCAGATAAAAAGGGAACTGAAGAACCTGGAAGAGATAAAAAGTATCTCCGCCCTGATAAGGAACTGGTGACTTGACAGTATAGGAATTTCCATTTTAAATAACTCAACTTTCGCACACATTAGAAAGTATCTATCTGTTTGTTTTTCAACACGAAGTAGCTTCCTTTTGCCACGGAAGTAGCAGCCGCATTCTGTAAATCGGTGGTAGTTCTTCCAGGAACCGTTCCATTAGGGAATGGATCAGTTCTTTGGTAATTTTGTTACAAGGTAAATCTATCCGGTCTCTCCTATTGTTAATCTACTGAGACCTTACTTGCTGCCATTAGAATCTGATTTGCTTGCTCGACACGCACCTTTGCTGTTTGCCTATCTGAACCTTTTACGCTGCAAAGCCTTCCCTCATCATCGTACTGATAGCGAACTACATAAGTCGGTTTTGCCCCCTCTTCATCCTGAAGAAGGCTTGCACTGGTAATTATGACGTCACCTGATTTATCCATGGTGTACTTAAAGGCTACTTTCTTTTTTCCTTGAGATACGGCACTGACCAGCCGTTTTTTAGGAGAAACAGCTACACCTTCAAACTTACCAGTAAAATTCTCCGAGGAACCGAATGCTGTCTCATTTCCTTTTTTATCAAGTAATCGGAAGGATGCATTGCTCATCAGCGCTAATACTTCAAAGCGGCTCCGCCCGGCATCCGCAGGAACATATCCGGCGTATTGCCCCTTATCACTAAACGTAAGAACTTCACTGCCTCCGTACAGAAGGTCCTTTACCCTCATCCTTTTCGGTATAGAGACACCCATGAATTCCATCTGTTCCTTGTCAGCCGGCTGTATTTGATAGGGAGTCTTCTCAAAGGCATCAGTACATTTATCAAGATATTCAAAGTGGAAACGGTCCTCCTCAGAAAATGCCATATCCGTGAGATAACCTGCCTGATCAAAAGAAAACTCATTTCCAAGCTTATCCGCCAAGCGATAGGAGGCATCAGACAGTAAAAATAGTCCTACCACTTGGCTTGATGCCAGTTTGTCAGGGACATACCCGGCAAGGGAGTAACGGTCAGTACTAAAAGTAAGAACATCCTCTTCTCCGGTAAGCAGGTTTTCTACAGCCATTTTCTCTGGAATGATCACATTGAGAAATTCTCGCTTACCACTCTCTGCGGGTTTGATCCGATAGGGAATCAGGAGCCGCCATCCTTTACCGAATTCGCCGGTATCTTGCTGACCCGGCTTATAGTAGCGTACCACCTCCAGGTTCGTTCTGTAGAAGGCATTTTTTACGATGAGCGGCCTCAACAGGGAAGCTTCTTCTTTCCCTAAAACTTTTTCCAAGGCCCCGGTGAATTCGTCTTCTGCCTTAAAGTCCCTGTTCTTCAATGTTCTTAATTTTTCCAGGACTTGATCCTTTTCCTTCGTTACTTTTTCACTTTTTTCTTTGTAAATAGCCTCGAATCGCACCTCCAATGTCTGTTTATCCATTGATTGGAGGATAGGGTTCAGTTCCCTTGCCATACCCCTTCTAAACAGCTCATAATCGATCATGTTCAAAGACTGCTCATTTAATTGCAGGCCGGTTCCTCTTAAAGCGAGGTCTGTCTGATACCTGATTCCTCTTCTGTCTTTCCCTGATGTGAGGGAATGTTGCGGAAGCACTGTGAAGCTTTGTTCCCCAAGATCAAATGAGAAAGGTTCAGGGGGCAGTTTTCCAATATCTGTACCGGTGGATAGGGTTGTGGCAATATTAGTATTTGCAGGAAGCTTAGATAACGCTTCATTCAAAGCATAAACCGCTTCCCTGTCAAAGACATAGTTTCCCTGCCTTGCGACATCAAAACCGAGATCAACACCACCCTCGATCTGGACGCCCCGGAAATGATCAGATTGCTTTACGATGGCGTCTACGGTTCCGGGTGAGTCCTCAGTAAGCACTAAATCCCTGTTTGCCATCAAAAACCAAAAGAGGGGGATGCCCTGCTCTTTGAGGTATTTGGCAAGGCTTACCATTTTGGCATATTCGAAAAGCTCCCCATACACGGGATACTGCTCAGCAATTTTCCGGTATTGGGCGGTAAAAAACTCTGCAAATCTTTCATTAGACGGATCGGCACGCATATTTTCATCGTTGAGCATATATTCGGTTTTAACGGTCATCCTGCCGCCGTCGAAAAGGAGCATATTGCCGCCTCTTTTGAACTTCATATCCTGGGGGACAAACCAGAACCTGCTCCAGGCGCCGACATACGCAAAGCCCCTTTTGCCGGAAATCCTGTCGGGATTCATGAAACCCTGGATATTAGGAGTCTCCGTTCCAACGGCCCATTTCTTCATTAAATAATCTGCGTCGCGCATCACGCGCCCCAGATCCGTGTTTATGACTTTGCCGATATATCGAACCATATGCTTATCAACTCCTGGTGCTGTAGGGTCAATTGAGATACCCGGATCCTGGTTGCTGTAATATACAGACCATAGAGCGGTAATGAACTTCCTGTATGCCTCAGGCGCAATCCGAGCATTCTGCCCATCTACGATTAAAGAAAAATTACCGCTTGCAAGATCAACCTTAGCCTCTTTGGTGCCCGATATTGTGGCAGCTCCCTGCAGCATAACGCCGCCGACGTTAGGAGAGTATTTTTGAGAAGGGAGACTACTGTGAATGTCAAATTTAGGGATTTCAGCTCTTGGGGGAGACAATTGGTAACTATAAGGTTTTTCATTTGTTGTAGATGTGATTTTGCTTGTCCTCGTAAGTAACCCATCTAACGAGAAGCCTTTCCCCTCCGCCGAAGAGGAGTCTAAACTTTGGTCAATCTCAATATCTTCGGTTCCAGGAATATGCCATCCCTCAAGTGGAGGATTCCAAATTAAAACATTTCCTGAAGGCCTCGAATTTAACACCGCATCTTTCAGGGCAGTGACATGGCCTTTCTTCAACTTTACAACAATCGGATTCAGTTCAATTCCACCTTTAACCCTTAATAGCATATCTCTGCCTTCTATTTCTTGTCTGGCCTCAATAACGTCATAATATTTGAGTGTTTCCACATATGGAACCTTGTAATTATGTAACCAAAAACTTAATTGAGAGTCCACTTGAAGATTTTTCATCCCTTCAGCAAGGGATACCATCGCAAGAATTGGTTTTGCATGTAATAGTACCGGATACTCTACGCTTAGATCTAATAAGTTCATTGCTACTTGTCTAGCAAACATATCGCCAATTTCATCTCTAATGCTTGATAAATCCTGTACAGGAGTTCCATTAATTTCAGCATAAAGTACTTCCGTCTCAATTCCAACATCTAACTCCATAATTGCAAAAACTCCTTCTCGGACTGCAAGTGAAGGACGATGGTTCTTAAACCAAAAACGACTACCAATACGACCTTCTTCTTTACCTTTTTGTGCTTGTTCAGCCATCATTGAAAAATAAGACTGTACCCCCCATACTTTTGCAGGGAGCTTCCCAAGCGCAAGATTTTTAAGTACAATATCTGATTCGAGCATATCTTTGCCGATTTGAGTGTTTTCTATGCCGCCCATATAATGTACTACTTGTTTTAGGTCCTTGTCAGTTTCTGATGTTTTGTCTATGCTTACTGTTGGTGTTTTTTGATATACAAATACCGAGCGCATAGCTACAACAAAATCATCTAAATTTATTTTTGGTTTTCCTTTATTGGCTTGTCCAACGATAATCAAATCTCTATTCTTATCGTCATAAACCATTCCTGCAAGATCAGTAATCCCTCCCAGTTCTTTTACTTCATTGTTTACACTGCTTGTAGCTTCAAAACGCTTCTGAGCTTCCTTCATGGAATAGGCAATGAATGATCCTGCCTCAGCGTGATAAGGGAAAGTAATCGCAAATATTAAGAAAAAAATAGTAGTTATTGTCAGTAATGTCCGGTTAAGGATTTGCATATGCATATGATTGATCCTGGTTTGGTGGTTGATACCACCATACGCCGGTTTGGTTCACAATATCAGCAAGGCTTATCTCATTGCGGATATTGATACAGA
>Ga0210031_1001637_pt1 | contig 13535 bp, 13 predicted proteins | sample CryGeyCG2014_080_FD_185455 | JGI IMG/M metagenome (GOLD analysis project Ga0210031, IMG submission 185455) | Groundwater microbial communities from aquifer - Crystal Geyser CG03_land_8/20/14_0.80 (SPAdes) (version 2) | ecosystem: Environmental > Aquatic > Deep subsurface > Groundwater | place... | reverse complement strand
TCTGGTTGAGAGTTTATCTGTGGGATCCCCTATCATTCCGGTAAAGTCCCCTACCAGAAAAATAACTTCATGGCCGAGTTTTTGGAATTGCCTTAATTTCATAAGGCCCACAAAATTTCCCAAATGCAGTGAAGGCATGGAAGGATCAAAACCCTGATACAGTTTTATTTTTTTCCTGGCCATCAAATCCGCCAAGCCTTTTTTGTCGGGGAGTACCTGCGCCACTCCCCTTGTTAATACTTCATCGATTTTGTCCATAATTAGATTCTAAAGGTTTAAATGCCTTCCGTCAAAGTTATTTGTCATTAAATTGCTTCTAAAAAAATTAATTGAGTTTTTCCACAGGATTTTCTCGATTTCTATCTCATTAAACCCGTTATCTTTTAATATAACAGGTAGTTTGGTTAAAGATTCGGAGTCTTCAAGAGCTTTTATGGTATGAGTTGAAAACATTCCACAGAAATCACTCCCGATGCCAATATTATTGATTAGACCGATTTTTTTAAAAAACTTTATATGTTCTATAAACGCACTTATTGAGTTACTTCCGATAAATTCATTGACCAAAGAAATTCCGATAAGGCCTCTTTTTGAAGCAAGTAGTTCAGCTTGTTTTTGATTAATATTTCTGGGGTGTTTATGAATATTCCAACTAGCCGTGTGCGACACAAGTATTGGTTTAGTAGTTATTTTAAGAACGTCCAAAAATGTTTTTTTACTTGAGTGTGCCAAGTCTATGATTATATTATTTTTTTCAAGAAAATTGATTATCTTTTTGCCTTTGGGGGTTAATCCTCCGTCATGTTTGGTCATACAGCCACAGCCTAACTGGTTATTAATACTCCAGAACGGAGCCGCCATTGTTATTCCACATGCCAATATCTTTTTTATAGCCTTGATTGTAATGCCATTTCCATATAGTCCCTCTATGCTTAAAATAATTCCAGTTTTATGTTCTTTTATGCAGCGATTTAAGTCAGATAAGGATTTTATGATTAAAATGGATTTAATATTCTCTAGATTCTTGTAAACCCTATTATGTTTCTTAAATTCCCTAATAAAATTGCTTGGAGTTTGAATTTTACCGTCTTTCACAATCAAAGGGCAGGAAGCACCAACTACGATCCTGATATTACCCATTTTTAATCTGGGTAAGTCGGTTTGATTAATTAGTTGGAAAGGCTGATTTGCTATATGGGAAACTTCTTTTTCATTTTTTCTTCCAAAGTTATTGCCAAAGGCAAATAAACCTAGCGAAATATCTTGATGTAAATCTACAATTTTTTGTTTCATATTTGTTCGTCAAAAATTATCGGATTATTTGGTGTTTCTGACCAGCTATGTTCTATCCCGTTGTTTTTTAATTCGATGATTGGCAGTAAAGGTTTGCCCAAACGGTTTCTTAGAAAATTCCAGCCAAATTCTACTGCATCTCCATGCTTTGTTTTTATAACATTAAGCATTACGGGAGGGATGTCGGTCCCCGCAAATTCTTCTGCGAATAAACCGTCGATGGAATATTGAGCACTAAGGTATAAAACTCTGTTGAGCCATTTGTTAAAGTTTTTTCTCATCCTTTCAAGGTCTTTTCCGCCAGTTTTCGACAAATCCCCTTTAGGTAGTAATGTTTCATATTCTCCCATCTTCATAAAGAATGTTTTAAACCACTGGAAAAGTTCGCTTGACGGAGTTCCATCAATTAATGCTTCAAGTTGCAGTTGTTCCAATAATTTAAATCCATCCATCTTTTTCATCAATTCTGAATGTAAAACTATTGAACCGGTATTTTCTTGATCGAGATCTCTAAATCTCATACCAAATCTATTCCATAATGTTTTTACGGCATTTAAATTTTGATTAGCCTCATTTCTGATTTTGTTTGCGTCAATAACCCAGCCTTGATCGAATATATCTGAGATAGCCACAGTTAAATTTACAGGTAAACCATTTTTATTAAACAAGGAAATTAATGATGGAATTTCTTGTCCTATCAACACGCCCAATTTTTGGTTTGGATCCTCTCCGTCAATCGAATTTATAGACCTTTGTCCAGTAGCATTATCAATCGACCAATTTGGGCATAAGATTGCTACTATTGGAAGAGGAATATTCCTAGTTTCACACCGACTTAGTGTGGCGGTTAGTGATTCCGTATTTCTGATTAAATTTTCAGACTTAGACTGAATATTTCTGATTATATTTTCTTTTTCCATATTGTTTATATTTAGTAATTAATAAAACTTACATCATCGTTTTTTTCTGATAAATTCATAATTAAACCTTTGTTTTTATTAAAAGGAAGCATAACTACATTAAAATTGAAAGAAAGATTTTGTACTGTTTGTTTGATAATTTTTGAGGCTAATTTTGAATCCATAATTTGATTTGACAAATGGGCAAATGGAAACAAAATTAATTGGTTTTTATTAAATCTCTTTTTATTTAATTGTTTTATTCTTCTGGCAAGTTCTTTGGATTTTTTGTTGGTATCTCCAATTTCACAGCACAAAAGAACCAAGAGACAGTTTTCTTTTGATTCCGTATTGGATTCAAGTTTAGGACTGCCCCATTTAAAATTATTGCAATTAAACAATAATGCTTTCATAAGTGTTGGGGGAAGGATTTGAACCTTCCCAACAAAAAAGCCCCTCTGAAAACTAATGTAGCAATATGCAAAATTACTACGTAATTTTCAAAGGGGCTCCTTCGACTTCGCTCAGGAACTGTACCACCCTTCTTCAATTATTCTTTATTTCATCAAAAAACCCGCCTAAGCGGGAATCGAAACTATAAAGAAATAATCCTTATTTTTCGAGTTCTCCGTTTCCGACAAACTCTAGCGCTTTTACGGGCGCTCCCGCCCCGATATTATCCATCGGGGGGCTCAGCAGGGTAATTCGTCCGCCCAAATACGTTAGGTCTTGCACCTCTCGCCTAATCTCTAGTGTCACTTTTGGCGGACTACTTCACTGCTTCAAAGCCTTTTTAAATATCAACTGGAAGTATTATAGTTAAGCTGGTACGTATTTGTCAAATTTTGACTTAAATTTGTTAAACTCGCTTCTGGTTGGAGAAGTTGAAATTTCCGACCGAAGGTCATTGATATCTTGTCTTACAAACGAAATTTCTCTTTTTAAATCTTCTTTTGTAGCAAGTGTTTTTAAATCATCTTTATTAGCAAAAATCTTTTTTTGTTCGTCAAACATATTATCCATGCCTTTTAATACAGTATCTACGGCTTCACTTAATGTTTTGTTGGAAGCGGGCGTATTTGGATCCATCTTTTTTATAGTCACAATTTATATTAATTTATTCAAAGTTATTGGTCAAGCGCATCTTTCTTTGTTAGAATGTATCAAGGATGTGGAGGCAGAGGCTAAGAAGAATTCAAAGGGTTAAAAAGAGCCGGAAGATCTTGTCCCTGGCTAAGCTTGCTTTTTTAGGGACACTTGGTCTGGTAGTTCTTTTTTTTGTGGCCCTGCCCTTGATGGCGGTCAGTCTCCCCTCTCCCGATAAAGTTGTCCGGCGCGAGGGATTTTCCACTAAAATTTTGGACAGAAACGGGGAGACTTTGTACGATATTTACGTTAACCAAAGGCGCGATCCGGTCGAGCTTAGCGCTGTTCCTCTTTACCTGCGCCAAGCCACGATAGCCATTGAGGATAAAAACTTTTATAAACATCAGGGTTTTGATATTTTGGGAATTTTCAGAGGTTTTACTAGGGTTTTTACGAGAGGTTATGCCCAGGGAGGCTCAACCTTGACCCAACAGTTAGTGAAGAATGTTTTGCTTTCCTCCGAAAGAAGCTTAATCCGTAAAGTCAAAGAGTTTGTGTTGGCTATCCAGATTGAAAAGAAATACTCCAAAGATCAGATTTTGCAGATGTATTTAAACGAAGCGCCCTATGGCGGGACAGCCTGGGGGGTGGAGGCCGCCTCGGAAGTTTATTTCGGCAAAAAGGTGACGGATTTGGATTTAGTCGAGTCGGCGATTTTAGCCGGTTTTCCTCAAAGCCCCTCTTATTACTCTCCGTATTCGGCTGATCCGAAAGCGTATATCAAAAGAACCGCTCAAGTTTTAAGACGAATGCGGGAAGACGGCTATATCACCAGCGATCAGGAAAAGGAGGTTAACGCCCAGGCAGCCGGTATTGCCTTTCAGTCTAAAGGGGCTTCTTTTAAGGCTCCGCATTTTGTCCAATATGTTCAGAAGATTTTGGAGGCCCGTTACGGTGAGAACGTGGTTGAACAGGGCGGTTTAAAAGTAACCACCACTCTTGATTTGGAGCTTCAGGATAAAGCCCAAGAGGCAGTTGCCGAGGAAATTGCCAAAGTTGAGGCGCAAGGGATTACCAACGGCGCCGCTATCGTGCTTGATCCGCAAACCGGGGAAATTCTGGCCATGGTGGGTTCAAAAAATTTCAACGACCCCAATTATGACGGCCAGGTAAATGTGAGCACCTCTTTAAGACAACCCGGCAGTGCTTTTAAACCCTTCACCTATGTCACGGCTTTAATGAAGGGTTACACCGCCTCAACCCTTTTGCTGGATGTGGAAACCGTTTTTCCGGGCGGGGCAAACTTGCCCGATTATAAACCTGTTAACTATGACGGTAAATACCGGGGACCAATGCAGGTACGCTACGCCTTGGGCAATTCAATTAATCTTGCCGCGGTTAAAATGTTGGCTAAGGTCGGTGTTAAAAATGTCTTGGAAACTGCCCACAATATGGGGATTACCACCCTGGCTCCCACTCAGGAAACCCTAAACCGGGTCGGGCTTTCCTTAACTTTAGGCGGAGGCGAAGTGCGCTTAATTGACTTAACGGTTGCTTACGCTCCGTTTATGAATAAGGGCTTCCGGGTTGATCCGGTCGCGATTTTAAAAGTCGAGGATGTGAACGGTAAGGTTTTGGAAGAGGCTAAACCGAAAAGTCCGCCAGCCGGCGGAAAAAGAGTTTTGACCGAAGAACAGGCATTTTTGATTGCCAATATTCTTTCGGATAATTCGGCCAGGCAGGAGATTTTTGGAGTTAACTCACTTTTAAATATTACCGGCAAGACCCTGGCGGTTAAAACCGGGACTACCAACGACAAACGTGATAACTGGACCGTGGGGGGGAATTCGCAGGCTTTGGTGGGAGTTTGGGTTGGTAATAACGATAACTCACCGATGCTTAATGTTGCCTCCGGCGTCTCGGGCGCCTCCCCTATTTGGCGTCGGGTCATACTCGCTGCTTTGGCTGGTAAACCCAATGTTGGTTTTGATATTCCCTCCGGGATTATCAGTGCGGCGGTGGATGTAGTCTCGGGCTACCGGGCTCATGACGGCTTTCCTTCCCGCCAGGAATATTTTATTAAAGGCACCGAGCCAAGGACGGATCCGGTTCATGTTAAATTAAAAGTGTGTAAATCAGAGGGCAAATTGGCGACCCCTTCGGATGTAGCCTCCGGCAATTACGAAGAAAAAGAATTTTTTGTCTTTAAAGAAGAAGACCCTCCGGGAATTTTAAATTGGCTTAATGGCCAATCCGACTCCCGCTATCACCCGCCGACTGATTATTGCGGGACTGCCAATCCGGTCAATGTTGAGTTTATTTCTCCCACCGATCAAGCCTCCAATCTTGAAAATTCATTTAAGGTTAAATTTAAAGCTGATTCAACCGCTGACATTGTCAAGGCAGAGCTGGAGATTGACGGGGTGAAAAAGGCGGATTTTACCTCTCCCCCGTTTGAATATCAGGCTAATTTATCAGACGGGGTGCACATCCTTAAAGCCAAAGCCAGGGATTCTGCCGGTCATGAATCAGATCGAACTATCACTGTTGGGGTTAAAGGTCCCTGGAATCCGACGCCAGTTCCGACTCCCTCTCCCACTTTCTCCCCAACTCCAACTTCATCTCCAACCCCGACTTCCGCCCCGTAACTTTACAAAAGGGATATAATACTTTTAACCTGCCCCAAGAAAAATGGCCGAAAGAAGAAAGGGTGTTCAAAACTACGAAGCCTTGACGGAAAGAAAGGAGCTGGGGCCGTATCCTTGTTGGGATGATTGGAAAAGATCTTTGTCAAGACAATTAGGGTATGACAATTTTGATGAAATATTGCCCGGCGCCGGAGAGTATCTTCACCAAAAATATCGTATTACGGTCAAATCTATTTTAGGCCATGATCATGATAGGGCAAAGGAGTTACGGAAGATTGAAAAACTGATAAAGGGATGTAATGGTTTTGAGGCCAACCCCAAAATACAAAAAGGGGTAGAGATCATTGAAAGATTAAGAAGGAACGCCCAGCTAAGAAGGACTTAGCTCTTAATTACCCCCCCAAATTTAACTTTAATTGATTGAAGAATCTTGTTTCTTATTTTGGTCACTTCTTCGTTAGTCAGCGTCTTTTTCGGATTCTGGTACCAAATCCGGAAAGTGTAGTTGTCTCTAAAAATGTCTTTGAGTTCCACCTTAGATATTAGTTCTGAGTTATTAGTTATTAGTTTTATTACTTCTCCAATCTTAGTCCTTTCCGGAAAAATCATAGTTATATCTTCAATTTGAGCCGGATATTGAGAAACGGGCTTAAAGGCCAGAAATTCTCTACTGGCGGCTTTGAGTTTAGCAACCTCCAGCTCACCATAAATTAAATTGTCCTCTTCCAACACCCCAAACTGTCCGATTTTCTGACCTTTAGTTTTGATAACTAGTCTGTGGCTCGGGAGAAAATACTTGGCGTCTTCGGTGATAAAATCCGCTTTGACATGCAATGATTCAAGTAAAGATTCAATAGTTCCCTTGGCCTCGCGAAAATTGGTGTTGAAAAAAATCTCGGCCAGCATTAATTTTTCTTCAGGCAAATTCTCCTTTCTCGGTAAGTAAACATTGGCCATTTCGAATAGGTAAAACGGCTCTTTTTCACCGGAGTTTTCTTTGGCGGCGGTAGTAAGAGAAGGCAAAAGAGAGGTTCTTAGATATTCTGACTCGGCTCCCAACGGATTTTGGAGTTTTAAAGCATCCTCTCCTGCCTTGTTTTTGGCGACAAATGAAAGGGTATAAGTTTCAATTCCGCCAAACCCTTTAAGAATATTTTTAACTTTCGTTTCAAAATCAAAGGTTGAATCAGGGTGCGGGTCGGGAATTTGTCCGGCCATCAGGGTGCTGGGCAAATGGTGGTAGCCGTAGAGTCTGGCAATTTCTTCTACAATGTCTTCGGCAATATTGATGTCCCTCACTCGGAACGATGGAACGTTAACTTCTAGAAGTTTGTTTTTCCAGACGGTTTTAAAACCCAGGTTGGTTAGAATTTTGGTAATGATCGGTTTAGGTAGATTAATGCCGAGGTTTTTACTAATAGTTAAGTAGTCAACTGTCAGCTTTTTTGTTTGGTGAGGGTGGGGATAAATATCTAAAATTTTTGCTTCGGGTTGACCCTTGGCCAAGGTGGTAAAAAGATCAATTCCCAGCCTTGCGGCTGGCTCAACATTTTCAGGATCCAAGTCTTTTTCAAATAAAACAGCGGCATCGGTCCGGTGGGCCAGAGCCATTGAAGTTTTTCTAATATTGACGGGGTTGTAAGTTTGAACGAAGAAAAGCACATTTTTGGTATTTTCGTTAACTGCGCTATTTTGCCCGCCCATAATTCCCGCCAGATCAATTAAAATTCCGGATGCATCCTCAATCACAATATCCCCGCCGGGAAGGGTATGGGTTTTGCCGTCAAGGGTGGTTATTTTTTCTCCCTGATTTGATTTTCTTAAGATCATTTTGTGGTTTTTGATTTTGTCGTAATCAAAAGTATGCGTAGGCTGACCAAGAGTGAGCATAATGTAGTTGGAAATGTCAACAATATTGTTTATCGGCCTGTGTCCTGAAAGGATCAGTCTTTTTTGTAACCAGTCTGGCGAGGATTTAATTTCAATATTTCTGATTAAGATTGCCGCGAATCTGGGGCAAAGGTCGGAATCAACAGAAGCGTCAAGATAATCAACGGTTTTAGCCAACAGTTCTCGGGCGGTAACCTTAGGAGTCATTAGTAAAGCTTGGATTTTAAACATTGGTAAAATTGCTACCGCCTCCCGGGCAATTCCATAAACCGAAGCCGAGTCAACTCTGTTGGTTGTTACTTCAATTGAGTAAACCAGATCATTACCCTTTCCACTTGTTTTTTCGACAGATGGGCCGCAGAGAGAAAGGCATTTGGCGATTTGGGCAGCAGTTGCCTTTGTTTTTAAAAAATCTCTTAACCAGATCTCGGGAATAATAATATCCATGTTAGAACTGTTGCAAAAAATTTAAGTCAGAACTATATAAAAGCCTGACGTCCGGGATTTTTAGTCCGGACTTCATCATCAATACCCGTTCCACTCCCCAGCCGAAAGCAAAACCCGAATAGATTTTAGGGTTAATTCCTCCGTTTTTAAGAACTGTCGGATGCACCATACCCGCTCCGCCCAATTCCAACCAGCCCTCTTTACACAACCGGCAGCCGCGGCCGGCACAAATATCGCAACTGACATCAACCTCAAAAGAAGGTTCGGTAAACTGGAAATGATAGGGTCTTAATCGGGTTTTTCTATTGGTCCCAAAATAATTTCTGGCAAAGTAATCAAGAGTGCCTTTTAAGTTAGCAATGGAAATACCTTTATCAATTACCAGACCTTCGAATTGATGAAACATTGGCACGTGGGCCACGTCCGATTGTCGGCGGTAGCATTTGGCGATGTTGATCATCCGAATCGGAGGCGCCTTCACCCTTAACATTTCCCTAACTTGGCCGCTGGAGGTATGGGGGGTAAGTACAATCTGTCCGTATTTGGGATGGTCAGGAGCATCGACAAAAAATGTTTCCCACTCATCTCGGGCGGGATGACCCTTCGGCATATTTAAAGCTTCGAAGGCAAGCCAATCCCATTCGACTTCAGGATAGCGGACTCTCACAAAGCCGATTTTTTCAAAAGTTTGGGAGATGTTACTGATAGCCTGCGTAATCAAGTGCAGGTGGCCGATTTTGGGTTTTATGCCCGGGATCGTCGGGTCAAACCATTTTCTGGGAGTTGCCTTAAATGAATTTTTTTTATTGGCAATTTCGCTTTCGATGACATTTTTGGTGTCGTTAATCAAGACCCCGGCCTGTTTTTTATCTTCCGGGGATAAGCCCTTTATTTTTTTGATAGTCGAGGTGAGCCGACCACTGCGACCTAAGTAGGCCACGCGGATGACTTCCAATTCAGTCGGGTTCCCGGCGGCCATAATTTGGGCCAAAGCCTCATTTTTTAAGCTGATAATTTCTTCCTGCACCCTGAGGTTTATTTTACACGCAAGACTATTTCTTTAAAAGTGGCGGGGTCGCGGACTGCGATATCAGCCAGGATTTTACGGTCGATTTCGATTTTGGCTTTTTTGACACCGGCGATAAATTTGTTGTAAGAAAGACCGTGTTCGCGGACAGCCGCGTTTAAGCGGGTGATCCAGAGGGCTCGGAGATCTCTTTTTTTGTTTTTGCGGCCGACGTAAGCATACATTCCGGCGTGAAGTACCGCTTCTTTGGCGGTTTGGATGCGTCGGCGTCTGGCTTGTCTGAAACCTTTAGCCGCCTTTAAGATTCCCCGGTGTTTTCTTGATGCTATCGATTTAACTCTCATTGTCCTTCGTAGCTTTAGCGAAGAAGGAGGCCTTTCTCACCGAGCCTGTTACCTTTCTAATTTTCTTGGCGTAAAAACCCTTGAGTTCAAGCGCCTTTTTCAAATTTCTTAACCTTTTTTGGGATTTGCCGGCCCTAAGATGGCGCCTGAACCCCTGCCGGCGCATGACTTTGCCGGTTTTGGTAATCCTAAATCTTTTAATTAGTGATTTTCTGGTTTTCTGTTTTGGCATTATTTGCTTCCCTTTTGGGCGCTTGCCCCGTTGGCTTTTTTGAAGCCAATGGGGAAATGATTGTTATCAGGTATCTTCCCAAAAACTTGGGTTGCATATCGACGGCGATATTTTCGCCCAGGTCCTTATTTATCCTTTCCAAAAGTTTATATCCCATGGGCTTTGAGCCCATCTGCCTACCCATAAAGATAACCACGATTTTAACCTTGTTTTTCTCGGCTAAAAACTCCCGAACTCTTTTGAGTCGAGTTTGATAATCCCCTTCGGCGATAAAAGGCGAGAATCTGATCTCTTTTAATTCTCCCTCTTTTTGTTTTTTGGCGATTGCCCGGGCCTTTTTTTCTTCCTGGTATTTAAACTTGCTAAACTCAACGATTTTGGCAACCGGCGGTTTGGCGGTTGGGGCGATTTCCACTAATGTCAAGCCTTTCCTTTTTGCCTTGGCCAAAGCCTCTCCGATTTTGACAACACCGATTTGCTTGCCGCTGTGCCCAATAAGCCTGACTTCCGGAACACGGATCGCCTCATTTAACCGCCAGAAAAGGTTTATTCTTCTCAACTTACGCTATGAATTGTATCAATTAATTTTTCTTTCTTCAATCTCTTTCTTTATTATGGAAATAAACTCATTTATTTTTCTTGCTCCCAAATCTTGACCACTTCTTTTTCTGACGGAAACCGTGCCTGCTTTGGCTTCTTTATCCCCCACAATCAGCATGTAGGCGACTTTTTCCAGTTGGGCATCCCGGATTTTGGCGGGAAGAGTTTCGTTGCGGTCGTCGAGCTCGGTTCGAATGCCTACGGCTTTCAGACTACGGACTACGGCTTGGGCATAATCAAGATTCCGGTCGGTAATGGGCAAGACTTTTACTTGAACAGGTGTCAGCCAGGTCGGGAAATTGCCGGCAAAATGTTCAATCAGGATCATCAGGAACCTCTCCGGTGAGCCGACAATGGCCCGATGGATCATAACCGGTCTTTTTTCCTTTCCGTCGGAATCGGTATAAACCAGTTTAAATCTTTCCGGCAAGAAAAAATCAATCTGGACCGTGGAAAGTTGCCATTCGCGGCCCAGAGAATCCGTGGCAATCAGGTCCATCTTGGGAGCGTAGAAAGCGGCTTCTCCCGGCCCGTCAAAATATTCAATTTTGTTTCTTTTAGTTATCGCTTCAGCCCATTTTTCGACTTTTTCCCAAGTTTTCGGATCGCCGATATATTTCTCAGGGTGTTTGGGGTCATGGGTGGAAAGCCTGTATTTATATTTAAGATTATATGTTTTCATAATTTCTTTGATCATGCTTAAGGCCCGGTCGACCTCCTCATCAACCTGATCTTCACGGCAAAAAATATGGCAATCATCCTGCGAGAAAGATCTGACTCTGGCCAGTCCGGAGAGCTCCCCGGGTTTTTCGTCCCGGTAAAGCATGGCGAAATCAGTGAGTCTTATGGGTAAATCTTTATAGCTCCGCGGTTTTGACGCATATATTTGAGTGTGTTGAGGACAGTTCATCGGTTTTAGGAAAAATTCTTCATCCGAGTAGTTTGAAACAACCCGGAACATTAAATCCTTGTACTTGTCGTAGTGGCCGGAAGTTTTAAAAAGCTCGGCTTTGGCAATTTGCGGTGTCCAAACCTGGGTATAGCCCTGTTTTACCTGAACGGATTCAACATAGTCGTTAACCAGTTTTCGCAAAAGAGCGCCTTTGGGCGTGTAAAGAGGCAGCCCGGCGCCTACCAGATCGGAAAAAGTAAAAAGGTCGAGTTCTTTTCCCAGTTTCCTATGATCGCGTTTTTTAGCTTCTTCTTGCTGTTTAAGAAATTCGTCCAGTTCCTTTTGAGTCGGAAAGGCTGTACCGTAAATGCGGGTTAGCATTTTGTTTTTTTCATCTCCGTGCCAGTAGGCGCCCGCAACGGACAAAAGCTTAAATGCCCCGATTTTACCGGTTGAGTCCACATGAGGACCTTTACATAAATCTACGAATTCGTCGCCCGTCCAGTAAACCGTGGCTTTTTCTTTACGGGCTTCAATTTCATCCAGCCACTCTTGTTTATAGGGGTTATTGGCGAAAAGTTTTCTGGCTGCTTCAATGGAAATTCCCTCTTTTTTAAAAGGAAGATTTTTTTTGATAATTTTGGCCATTTCGGCTTCGATTTTAGGAAAATCTGCTTCGAAGATTTTGATGTCGGATTCGAAATCAAAATAAAAGCCGTCAGGAATCGCCGGCCCCATGGCCATTTTGATTTTCGGGTAAAACTTAAGCATGGCCTGAGTCAAAACATGCTCGGCCGAGTGCCGCACCGCCTCTAAATTGGTTTTGTTTTTATCCATATTTTTTAAAGTGGACCCGGGGAGAATTGTCTGTCAAAGCCAGATCCTGCTTTGCAGGAAACCCCCTGTGGTCGAATTACCGAAAAATTCGAACATTTTTTAAATCGCAGATTTAGGGTTTGCGTCTCACCGCTCGCCCCTCGCTTCGCTCGGTGCTCGCATCAGTATTGTACAAAATTTTCGCCTGAAAAGAAAGCAGGAACAAATTTTTATCTTTCTGTTTTTGATATTGGTTCTGTTATCTCGTTTCATATCCCACCCACCCTAGAAAGGAATTGGCGCTGCCCCCTCTGCACTCGCTAGGGCCCCCCATGGGCGGCCTTGCCAATGTTTTACTTTTGTTTATTTCAGTATTCAGTATCTTCCTCGGCTCGCAGAGGATAACATATTAAGGCTTCGCCTTTCTGCTCACCTTTTCAAAAATCCGATAAAGGTCAGTAGCTCGTTCCGGGGGGCGTTCCTTTTTTTCCGCCCCCGCGCTTTTCTTTTTTTCCCATTTCGCGCGTGGTCGGCGGAAATCCTGCTTCGCAGGAAAGCGCCAATGCAGGGAACAAAAACCAATCGGCCAAAATGGTGGAAATTGGCCGATTCCAATCTCAAACTCTTTAAATTTCTTAACATAGAAGCTTCCTCAATTTTTCTTCACAAACACTTCGCTTTAGTACAAGAGCGAAGTATACTAACTGTATGGTAGACGACACTCCACAGGACACCACAACGACTCAAGACACACCCGCAACTGATCAGCCAGTAGTTCAACCCGAACAACCGAAGGTTGAGGAACAACCACAAGAAACTCCACTAACTGAAACACTGGCAGAAGAAATCAAAACAGAACCAGTTCCTGAAAATCCTACACCCGCCGAAGTTTCAACGCAGGTAGGTCAAACTCCCGAACCACCCAAAGAGGAAACCAAAACAGAAGAACCGAAAGCAGAAATAAAAGAGGAGGAAAAACCTAAAGAAGAAACCAAGCAAGAAGAAAAAGTTTCTTCTTCTGAACCCGAATCTCCCAAATCACCCCAATCCCCACAACAACCCCAAATTGATTTATCTGCTCTACGTGAGAAAGCAAATAAAGAACGGCAAGACAATGCCTGTACATATCTTTAACGAGATTCCCGAATGGCATTTAATAGATCAATTGAGGAAAAGTGAAATGTTTGGTTTCTTAAGGGAAGTAACACGGGATTGTACTGACCCTGAAGCAATAAAACGTTTAACAACTCTGATTCAAGATCAACAAGTTTTTGCAATTCTTCAGAGCATAGAGCAATGGCAGGTATCCCATAAACTAGACATGTAGTCTACACTTTTAGGTGTTAGATCGGAGGTGAAAT
>Ga0210031_1001634_pt1 | contig 13548 bp, 14 predicted proteins | sample CryGeyCG2014_080_FD_185455 | JGI IMG/M metagenome (GOLD analysis project Ga0210031, IMG submission 185455) | Groundwater microbial communities from aquifer - Crystal Geyser CG03_land_8/20/14_0.80 (SPAdes) (version 2) | ecosystem: Environmental > Aquatic > Deep subsurface > Groundwater | place... | reverse complement strand
GATATGGCTGATATAAAAATATTAGAGCATAGAGATGTGCCAGCGGCCGAACAATTAAGCTGTGATAAAATCAGCGAAGACTATATCGGGCAATTAGTGGCCGTTAGCGGCGAAGTAACCGACAGAAAAGGCTCAACTGTTTATCTGGACGATGGCAACGACGAAGTGATAGTTTACCTTAAACAAGCAACCAACATTAAGCCAAGTAATTTAGCAGAAGGCAAAAGCTACCGCATAACCGGCATTTTAGGTAAAACTAATTCTGGCTTAAAAATTATGCCGCGTTCTATCAAGGATATAGTTTTGATAAATCAACCAATAGCAGTCGGCAGTGTTTTAGGTGAAGTGGCGGCTAGCAACGAGTGGGCGGTAGCAGAGCGGAATAAAAAATTAGAGTTATTTAAGTATTTATTAGTTATAGCGGTTGGTGTGATTATTGTTTTAGGCGGATTATTAATTAAGGCGATTAGGAAATAAAATCAAGAAAACAAGAAAGTGGTGCTTTTTTTTGGCTGAAAAAAGTGTTATAATTAATAAATATAATACTAATATACGAATATATACGAATGATACTAATAAATACCAATAAAAAGTATTCGTATAAATTAGTATATTAGTATCTTTATATTTGTATGGTTAGACGCAGAAGAAGATACAAAAAAAACCCCTTGGATTATGTGGCTTTACCCAGCTTTGATTTAGACCCGGAAATTAAAAAGGGTATTTTTGTTGTTTTTATTTTAGCTTTTGGCGCTATCAGCTTGTTGAGCCTATTTGATCTGGCCGGCGCCATGGGCGTTTATTTAAGTAAAGGTCTGTTATTGGTTTTTGGCTGGGGCAAATGGCTCTTCCCCATAATCCTTTTAGGTCTGGGTTTTTTGCTTTATAACGAAAACAAGTATTGGGTCAGAGGCGCTAATTATTTGGGACTATTTCTTTTTATTATTTCTTTTAACGGACTACTTCATTTATTTATTGAGCAAAGCCAATGGCAGGAGACCATTGCCCAAGGCGCTGGTGGCGGCTATTTAGGATTGCTGATTGTTTTAGTTTTTACCAAAATAATGGGTTTTTGGGCCAGCTTGATTGTTTTACTTTGTTTATTGATTATTTCTTTGATGTTAATGTTCAATGCGCCGCTGGAGGCAATTATCGGCGCTAACAGCTGGTTTGCCAAGCTAATGTCCCCGATTAATTTTCTTTTTAATAAAATTTTTAGGCGCGCTGATGTCTCTGACGAAGAAGAGTTTATTGAGGAAGAGCCTGCTCTGGAAACCGAGGAGGAAATAGCTGAAGAAGAAATTGATGATAGTGGTTTCCGCAGTCATAAGCTTAAGCCAGGAGCGGCTTTATTTGTTGATGAGGATGAGAAAAGAGCGAAAGAGAAAGAAGAAGAAGGTGATTGGCAACCGACTCATATTAAGATTGATTTACCTCTGGATTTGCTAAACAGTCGCCTTGGTAAGCCAACTAGCGGCAATATTAAAAATAATTCTTTAATTATTCAGAAAACTTTGGAAAATTTTGGCATACCTTGCGAGCTGGGCGAGTTTAATGTCGGTCCGACAGTAACTCAATATACTTTGCGGCCGGCTGAAGGCATTAAACTGTCGCGTATTACTACTTTAAGCAATGATTTGGCTTTGGCTTTGGCCGCTCATCCTATCAGGATTGAAGCGCCCATTCCTGGCAAATCCTTGGTTGGCGTAGAAGTGCCCAATCAAGTTAAAGCCATTGTTGGTTTAAAAGAAATTTTATCAAGCGAGCAGTTTAAAAATAGGAAAAGCAGTTTGCTGATCGCGTTAGGCAAGGATGTTTCCGGCAAAGTCTGGTTAGATGATTTAGGTAAGATGCCGCATCTTTTGGTTGCCGGCGCTACTAATTCCGGCAAATCAGTCTGCCTTAATTCAATTATTGTCAGTTTGCTTTACCAAAATAATCCTGATGATTTGCGTTTTATTTTAGTTGATCCTAAAAGAGTAGAATTGCCGGTTTATAACGGTATTCCTCATTTATTAGCGCCGGTAATTACTGATGTCGGTAAGACAGTTAATGCCCTAAGATGGTGCCTTAATGAAATGGATCATCGTTTTGAACTTTTTGCCAAGTACAGCAAAAGAAATATTGACAGCTATAATGCTGATAGGAACCACCGCCAGGGCGGGGCAGGCAAAATGCCTTACATTGTTCTTGTGATTGATGAGTTAGCTGATTTAATGGTAGCGGCGGCCAGAGAGGTTGAGGGCGGCATTATCCGTTTGGCGCAAATGTCCCGGGCGGTTGGCATTCATTTAGTTCTAGCCACCCAGCGGCCGAGTGTTGATATTATAACCGGTTTGATTAAAGCCAATATGCAAGCGCGCATTGCTTTTTCTGTGGCCTCGGGTGTTGATTCGCGCACTATTTTAGACTCACTGGGCGCGGAAAAACTTCTCGGACGGGGTGATCTGCTCTTTACCGCCGCGGGAATTTCCAAACCAAAGAGATTGCAGGGAGCTTTTGTCAGTGATAATGAAATCAAAAGAATCGTTAATTATATCAGCCAACAAGGCGGTGAGCCGAATTATCTAGAAAGTATTGTAGAAAAACAAAGGGTCTATGGCAGCGCCGGTATCGGCCTATATGGCGCTGGAGCGGATGATGATAGTTTATTAGAAGCAGCCAAAGAGGAAATTATTAATTCAAACAAAGCCTCGGCTTCATATTTACAGCGCCGTTTAGGTGTTGGTTACGCCCGGGCAGCCAGAATGCTAGATTTATTAGAGCGAGACGGTATAGTTGGCCCGGCCAATGGCGCTAAACCCAGAGAAGTTTTGATCTCTAAAGAGCAATATGATAGTTTAATAGACCAAGGTATTAGCGGAGCGCCGCTGCACCGTCAAGAAGAAACCGAAGCGCCGGATGATTATTTATCAGAAGGAGAGGAAGAAGGCGAGGAAGAGGGAGAAAATAAAGAGCCGGATTTTACCGAAGAAGAAGTTGATGGTGAAAGCGACCAAACAAAACCAGCTGGTTTAACAATGCCAAAAATACCAGATGACGATGACGACGGTAAATATTTTAGTAGATAATTTAAATTTTTTGGATTGAATTATGAAAATAAATATTTTAGACGCTTCTTTGGAGAAATTTATTAAATCTTTAGAAAAATCAACAATTGCTAAAGTATTACGCATTATTGATTTACTTGAGAAGTTTGGCCATAATTTAGGATTGCCTCACAGTAAAAAGGTATGTGGCCAGCTTTATGAATTGCGGATACGCAGCGCGCAGGAAGTTCGGATATTTTATATCTTTCGTAAATCGAAAATTTTTCTTTTACACGGGTTTATAAAAAAATCTCAAAGAGTTCCTGGAAGAGAGATTCGGCTGGCTTTAAAAAAGGCACACCGATTTGACAATGTATAACATATAAGTTATTATAGATAGTATGAAAAACTACCAACAATTAAAAACAAAATTATTAAAAGACAAAGAAATTAGCAAAGCGTATAGTAATCTTGGGCCTGAATTTTCTTTGATCGAAATAATTATTAAAAGAAGAATTGAACGGGGTTTAACGCAGAAAGAGCTTGCCAGAAAGATTGACACAAAACAATCGGCGGTGTCAAGATTAGAATCCGGCAGTTACAATCCGAGTATTGCTTTTTTGCAAAAAGTTGCCGACGCTTTGGACGCTAGGTTAAAAATTTCACTGTCAGCAAGATAATAGGTCGGTTGAGGTTGAACCTAAATTTTTATTTGCCGCATATAAATAATGAAAAATTTCTTGTATGACGAGCAAATTTAATTGGGGCGAATTAATTGTTATTGTTATTTTTTAATTTATGTACCTAACTTATCTCGGGCATTCTTGCTTCAAAATTCAGGATAAAATCGGGCCAGACGGCGTGACTATTATTACTGATCCGTTTGATAAATCAGTCGGCTTTAAAGTACCGCACCATGAGGCCAATATTGTCACTGTTAGCCACGATCATGCTGACCACAATAACATAGACGCTATTCGCGGCAATCCTTTTATTATCAAGGGAGCGGGTGAATATGAAATTAAAAATGTTTTTATTGAAGGCGTTGATACTTGGCATGATAATAAAAACGGCCAAGAGCGCGGCCATAATATTGCCTATAGTATTAATCTAGAAGATATTAAAATTGTCCATTTGGGAGATTTGGGCCATACTTTGGATACCAAGCAATTAGAAAAGCTTGAAGGAGCTGACATTTTATTAATTCCGGTTGGCGGCAGTTACACCATTGATGCTAAAAAAGCAGTAGAAGTCGTCAGCCAAATTGAGCCGCGCCTGGTTATTCCCATGCATTATAAAACCGGCGCTTCCACTCTGAAAATTGACGGTGTTGATAAATTTATCAAAGAGTTGGGCATTAAGCCGTCTTACGAAGAAAAATTAAAAATTACTAAAAAGGATTTGCCGCAGGAAGATATGGAGTTGGTAGTATTGAGCATTTAAGATAAATTATTATTTAAATAATGGGATCCGTCTTGTTTTATCAGGTGGATTTTATTTAATTTTAGCTAAAATATTAAATATTTACCTTCCGTCAGAGTCTCTCGCTAGAGGACTCTGACGCCAATGTGGTGGATTTTTAAGAGAGACGCCAGAGTCCCTTTCAGGAGACTCTGGCGGAGGGAAAAAAATAACTATGCTATTTATAGCTTAATTGGGGTTTACTCGCTGGTATTTTTTTGCTATAATTCAAGTAGTTTTAAACACTCACAATGAGTGATTTTTAAGTGTTAATTTATGCCAAGGAGACAAAAAAGAATTAAGAATGATGAATTAAGAATTAAGAATAAAACAGCAGGAGGTAGTGTTGGCAGTGCTAAGGCGAAAAGTAATTTTAAGATTAAAGTTAGGGTTAAAAAAAGCAAAAAACAGGTAATTGCTCAATCAGCGGAAGAAACCTGGCGCGAGCCAGCTGGGTATCAGCCGGTTGAAAATGAAGCCCCAAAGGCAGATATTACCGACCAAGATAAAAAGATGATTATGTGGAGCGGCATTACTTTTTTTATGGTTTTAATAATCGGTTTTTGGCTGTTTAATATCAAAACTATTTTTAAAACAGATTCTAACACAGCTAACGGTAATCAGCAGTTTAATTGGAATAATATCAAAGGTGAGCTTAATCAAACTATGGCCGAAGTGAAAAAAAATTTATCAGAGATAAAAAATTTACAAAATCAAACTATGCCGAATACCCTGCCGTCTGGCAATATTTCCTCCAGCACTGAACAAAAAATTGAACAACTCAAAGAAAAATTGTTATCAGACACAACAGCCGCCTCTACGGCTACCGCCACACCTTAAGGTGAATTACAAATTACAAATTTATTTTACAATACCAAATATTTTTTGTTGCGCCACGGTGGTAGAGACGCCCCGCACTTTGCGGGGCGTCTCTACCTAATTTTTCCATGATTCATCATTTATTATTTTTTATTTATGGTAAAAAAGATAAAAGATAAAAAAATAAAAAATGTGCCAAATAAGAAGTTACCCAAAAAAGCAACTTCTGTGCCTTTGGCTAAGAAAAAAGTTGATGCAAAAACAGTTAAAAAATCACTTCAACCGCCAAAAAAAGAGCAAATAAAATCAGACCAGAAAATTTCGCTAGGAGATAATAAGCAAATAGTTTTAAACAATGAAGAAGCCAAAATTGCTTCTAACAAAATAATTCCTAAACAATTAGTTAACGGTAAGCAGCAAACTGAATATGGCTTGGTCCAGCCCCAGCCAATTATCGAAGAAATGAGCCGGTCTTATTTAGATTACGCCATGAGCGTGATAGTTTCCCGCGCTTTGCCGGATGCGCGGGACGGCTTAAAACCAGTTCATCGCCGCATTCTTTATGCCATGTGGAGTATTGGTTTGCGCGCCGGCGCAAAGTTTCGCAAGTCAGCCACCGTGGTCGGCGAAGTTTTAGGCAAATACCATCCGCACGGCGACGCGGCTGTTTATGATTCTTTAGTCAGGATGGCGCAGGATTTTTCTCTGCGCTACCCCTTGGTGCGCGGCCAAGGCAATTTTGGTTGTTTTACTAAAGATACTAAAATAAAATTGACCGATAGCAGAAATTTGAGTTTTAGCGAGCTTATAAAAGAGTATAAAAAAGGTAAACAAAATTATACTTATACTATTAATAATTTGGGGTTTATTTCTATTGCTAAGATCAAAAACCCCAGATTGACCAGAAAGCAGGCGGAAATTATTAAAGTTATATTAGATAATGGCGAAGAAATAAAATGTACTCCTAATCATCTGTTTATGTTACGAGATGGCCTTTATCAGGAAGCGCAGAAGCTAAAATCAGGAGATTCTTTGATGCCTTTGTACCAAAAATTTTCAGTCAAAACTGATCGCCTAAACAGAGAAGATTACATTTTAATATATCAAAACAAAAAAAATGAATGGGTGCCAGTGCATCATTTGGCCGATAATTATAATTTGAACATAGGTAAATATAAGAAGAGCGCAGGACGGGTAAGGCATCATATAGATTTTAATAAATTGAATAACGATCCGGACAATATTGTCAGAATGCAGTGGGGAGAACACTGGAAAGTCCATTATAAGCAAGCGTCTCGTTTGCATCAAAGCAATGAATATCGCGAAAAAATCGCGCAAGGCAGAAAAAAATTTTGGTCTAACCCCAGTAATAAAACTCGTTACGCGAAAGCGTTGTCAGAAAGAAACATCAAGAATTGGCAAAACCCCGAATATCGCGAGAAAATGAGGCGCTTTTTAAGTGAAACCAACAAACAATATATTTTAGCTCATCCGGAAAAACGCGAGGAGTTAAGCCGAACAGCTAGTAATACCCTAAAGCGATTATGGCAAGATACTTTATATCGTTCTCAAATGCATAAAAATATTGTTAAAGGCAATAAGAACCATGTTACCAATAAAACAGGAAAAATCAAATTTTTGAATGTTTGCCGCGAAATTATCAATCAGCAGTGCACGCTTAATGAAGAAAATTATGAAAAGATCAGAAATAAAATTTATCCATACGGCGCAGCGCCTATTTGGCAGAAAGCATTGGAACAATATTCTCAAAGCAATCCGGATTTAGTTCGCCAAGAGATTAATAATAATCATAAAGTTGTCAAGATTGAAAGGGTATTAAAAAAAGAAGATGTCTACGATCTTACAATTGATAATACTCATAATTTTTGTTTAGCGGCGGGAATTTTTGTTCACAATTCAATGGACGGCGATAGCGCGGCGGCTATGCGCTATACCGAAACAAAATTATCTCCCATTTCCGAGGAATTATTATTTGATCTTGAAAAAAATACTGTTAATTTTATCCCTAATTTTGATGGCAGCCAAAAAGAGCCGCAGGTAATGCCGGCTAAATTGCCTAACTTACTGCTTAATGGCACTATGGGTATTGCGGTTGGCATGGCAACTAATATTCCGCCTCATAACTTAGGCGAATTAGTTGGCGCAATTACTCACTTAATAGACCAGCCCGAGGCAATGGTTGAAGATTTACTGCAGTTCGTTAAGGGGCCGGACTTTCCCACTGCTGGCATTATTTTTAGCAGTCAAGACATCCTGCAGGCTTATGCCACTGGCAAGGGCGGCATTGTCATGCGCGGCTTGGCTGAAATTAAAGAGACCAAGAGCGACAATTTCCAAATTGTTATTACGGAGATACCCTATCAAGTCAATAAAGCCAGTTTGGTGGAAAAAATCGCTGATTTAGTCAAAGACAAAAAATTAGAAGGCATTAAGGATTTGCGGGATGAATCTGATAAAGACGGCGTGCGCATCGTGATTGATTTAAAAAAAGACGCTTATCCTAAAAAGATTTTAAACAGTTTATACAAGCAAACTCAACTGCAGGAAACTTTTCATGTTAATATATTGGCTTTGGTGGACGGATTGCAGCCTAAAGTTCTTACTTTGAAGATGGTGTTAGAAGAATACATTAAGCATCGTCAGGAAGTAGTAAGAAAGCGAACCCAATTTGATTTAGATAAAGCGCGCGAACGCGCTCATATTTTGGAGGGTTTAACTATCGCTCTGAATAATATTGACGCGGTTATCAAGACCATTAAAGCGTCGCGCGATCGGGAAGTCGCTAAGGTAAACTTGATAAAGAAATTTAAATTAACTGAACGCCAAGCTATAGCTATTTTAGAGATGAAATTAGCGACTTTGGCGAACTTAGAAAGATTAAAAATAGAGAACGAACTAAAAGAAAAAAGAAATTTAATTAAAGATTTGGCAGCGATTTTGAAGTCAGCCAGCAAAATTAAAAATATTATTAAAGAGGAAATTAAGGTTTTGGCTGATAAATACGGTGACGAAAGAAAAACTAAGGTGATGGTCCATAGCGTCAAGGATTTTTCCACGGAAGATTTGGTGCCTAATGAGGCAGTAGTAGTAATAATGACGCGCGACGGCTATATCAAACGTGTCGCGCCTGACACTTTTAAAGTTCAGGGCCGAGGCGGCAAAGGCGTTATTGGTTTAACTACTAAAGAAGAGGACATGGTGGAGTTTATGTTCACTACTTTGACTCATAATGACATTTTGTTTTTTACTACTCGCGGCCGGGTGTTTCAGCTAAAGGCCTATGAAGTGCCGCAGGCGGTTCGTACTGCCAAAGGCACGCCGATTATTAATTTTTTGCAACTGGGCGGCGGCGAAAAGATAACTTCGGTCCTGCCCTTAGATAAATTAGTTAAAAGTAAATATCTATTTTTTGCCACGGAAAGAGGTCTAGTTAAGAAAGTCAAGATTGAAGCCTTTGCTAATGTCCGGCGTTCAGGACTCATTGCCATTAAGATTAAAGATGATGACAAATTAATTTGGACCAAGCCGACTGGCGGTCAGGATCAGATACAATTAGTGACAGCAGTTGGCCAGGCGATTCGTTTTAAAGAGACTGATGTGCGCGATGTTGGCCGCAATGCTGCCGGCGTTTATGGTATTCGTTTAAAAAAGAAAGATGATGCCTTGGCGGGCATGGGAGTGATAAAGGACGATAAAGAAATACAAAAAAAATACCAAGTTTTGGTTATTACTGAGCAAGGCTTTGGCAAACGCACGCCGCTTTATCTTTACAAAGTGCAGGGCCGCGGCGGTTCAGGCGTTAAAACAGTTAAGGTAACAGCTAAAACCGGTCGGGTGATTAATGCCTTTATTGTTAAGGCGGACAATATGCAGGATAAAGATTTGATTATTATTTCGGAAAAGGGCCAAGTTATCAGGTTGCCTTTTAAAACCGTTAATCAGTTGGGCCGCGATACGCAAGGCGTTAGATTAATGAGATTTAAAGAGCCAAGCGATAAAGTAGCCTGCGTAACCTGGGTATGAATCGGTTGCGCGGTTAATCGGTTAATCGGTTAATCGGTTGCGCGGTTAAACTGATTAACTGATTAACTAATTAACTGATTAACCAAATTCTATGTCTAAAAAAATACTTATCGTGGAGGATGAGGAGGCCTTATTAGATATGTATAAACTCAAGTTTGAGCAAGCAGGCTATCAAGTAATTGTAGCCGAAGATGGCTTGAGTGGTTTAGAATTAGCCAGAAAAGAACTGCCTGATTTAATTTTATTAGATTTAATTTTGCCAGAAATGGACGGCTATCAGGTACTCGGCGAGTTAAAAAAAGACGACCGGACTAAAAAAATTAAAGTTTATATTATTTCTAATCTGGGCCAAAATGACGAGATCAATAAAAGTTTCAATAGCGGCGCTAATGGTTATTTGATTAAAGCTAATTTAACGCCTAGCCAGTTAATTGAAAAAGTAAATCAGATTTTTAACGGCCAGGAAGTCGGTGTCAAGAGAGCTGGCGTCGTTGTTAATAAAAAACAAGCGATTAAACCAGCTGAAACTTTAGTCAAAAAAGATCAGTCAGCGCAATTTGGCAGCAGCGAACCAGCCAGAATAAAAATTTTGTTAATAGAAGATGAAGAGGTAATTGTTAATATGTATAAGTTGCGTTTTGCTAAGGCTGGCTACGAAGTAGAGACAGCGCGCAATGGCGCCTGGGGACTAAAGCTAGCTAGTCAAAAGCCTTTTGATATTATTATTATGGATATGGTTATGCCGGCAATGGATGGTTATGAAGCGATTAAGCGATTGAAATCAGATGACAAAACTAAGAATATTCCTGTGATTGTAATTTCCAATAGTGCCCAAGACGCTGATATTGAGCGAGCTAAACAGTGCGGCGCGGTTAATTATCTTTTAAAATCGCAGATTACGCCGGCTAGATTAGTTAAGGAAGTGGAAAAATTTGTTAAAAAATAAATTAAATAACAGGACTTACGCGTTTGCTTAGTGGTTGGCTAAAGTTAGTAATTTTTTCGTTGCGGAACTCCCCCGCATTAAATGCGGGGTCAAACAGTCCTCACTTCAAAAATTACTAACTTTAGCCAACTGTTCTGAAAAATGTTTTTTAGGTGTGTAAGTTCTGTAAATAATATAAATATGGCTATTATGGTTAATCAAGATTTATGCATTGGCTGTGGCACTTGCGAAGCTCTTTGCCCCAGCGTTTTTAAACTTAATCAAGCAGGCAAGGCTGAAGTAATCAGGCAAGATGGCGCTGCTTGCGCCAAAAACAGCGCGGAAAGCTTGCGCCAAAAACAGCGCGGAAAGCTGCCCGGTGCAGGCAATTAGCATTGAATAGGGTATTGCCAAAAGGTCGCCAAAAATTTATAAAACGCTAAAATTCGCCAAAATTAAATTTTAACGAATTGATTAGCGAATATTAGCGTTATAGAATATTGGCGTTATAAATTTATTTTGGCGTTAATTGGCGATATTTCCGAATAATAAAAATATGGAGATCTTTTTTAATAATAAAGAAGAAAAACATAAGTTAGTTGTTATAAATTTTATCCGTTTGTTTTTTGTCGGCTTGATTATTTTTGAAATACTGAATTATTTAAAAATTTTACAATTTAATTTGCAATATACCTGGCTGGGTTTGATAATTACCGCTAGCGCTAGTTGGGTATTAGTGGAACATATTGCCAATAAATTTCGCAAAAGAAAAGGCCACTTTCTCCATTGGTTAATTTGGTTAATTGTTTTAGCTTCTTTAAGTTTGGATGCAGCTGGTGATTTCTTTCATCTTTATGGTAGGTTTAGCTGGTGGGATCAGTTAATTCATTTGTTTGTTAGCGCGGTAGTTTGTTTTACTTTATTTACAATTATTAATACTTTTTGGATTGACCAATTTAAATTTAGTTTATTATTTAAAAGTGGTCGGTTAAAGTTATCATTACTGTTAGCCGCCACTTCAACTTTGACTCTGGGCGCTCTTTATGAAATTGAGGAATATACCGAGGATTTGATTTTTTATACTAATCGGTTAGGTCCCGGTACTGATACTCCCAACGATTTACTTTTTAACTTAATCGGGGTATTAATTGCGGTAGCTTTTGTTGGGATTTATTATTTGATAACTCACAAACGAGAAGTGATTGAATAAAAATAGAAAAGCAAAAAACAAAAGATCAAAAAGACAATCTAAAATCATCTACTCTGCATAATTTAGTTTCGCCTCCTGGGCTGCTATAAAGCACCGCACACAGGACAATACTTTTCATTTTTTTGTAAACATGACTTTTAAAAAAATCTTTTTCTAATTTTTCTTTGGGATTAATCATCGTTATTTGCATTGTTTCTTTTGGTACGATAGCACCACTTTTCAACTTCTTTAAAGATGTTTGTTTTAGTTCAAAATATAATCCGTTAGGAGCTTGATTATTATTCTTGCCTAAGCCCAAATATCTTTCTAAAGTATCGCCTGCCCAGCCTTTATTCAATTTCCCATTTTTAAAAATATTAATATTAAACTTTTTAGCCAAAGGTCTTAAATCTTTTCCAATTAATAATTTTAATCTTTTTATTGCTTCATTTTTTGATATAGATTTTTGTTGATTCATCTTTTTAAATCTTTAAATCTTTTTATAGATAAATCTAAATATTTTTTTTCAATATCCATACCAATAAATTTGCGGTTGTTTAAAAAAGCGGCTAAACCAGTTGTAGAAGAACCAGTGAATGGATCTACTACTAAATCTCCTTTGTTAGTACTAGCTAAAATAATTCTAACCAATAAGTCAATTGGTTTTTGTGTGGGATGTTTTCCGATTTTTTTTCTTCTTTTTTGGGTGGATGGATTGCCCAGACACTTCTCATTTGCAAATTGGGTTTTTTTAAAAAATCTTCAGGCCAATTACCACTCCTCATTAAGTTATAATTAAATTTGTGCTTACCTTTTTTATCTTTTCTGGCCCAAATTAATGTTTCGTGGCTGGCTGTAAAAAATCGGCAACTTAGATTCGGCGAAGCATTGGGTTTAAACCAAGCTATATCATTTAAAATATGAAATTTATTTACTTGTAGAGCAAAGCCGCATTGATAGATAGAATGATAAGTTCCGCTGATCCAAATTGTCCCTCCTGGCTTCAAAACTCTATGGCAGGCCTTGGTCCAAGATAAATGAAATTCAAAATCTTTCTTTAACCCACTGCTTTCATCCCATTTCCCTTTATTTACGCTGACCATTCGGCCATTTTGACAAGTAAAACCGTCATTAGATAATAAATATGGCGGATCAGCAAAAATCATATCAACTGAATTTTCTTTTAGTTGAGGCAAAAAGTCTATACAGCTAGCTAAATATAACTCAAAATTACTTTGTTTAAAATATAGCTTAATCATATTGATATTATAACGCATTTTAATAAATTTTTAAACAATACTCTCGTGAAATTTGGCTTCTATGGGACGCGGCGTAATGCCGTGTTTTTTGTTATAAGCTTTTTGTTTGGCGCGCCGGCGTTTGGTCTCGTTAATAGCGTATCGCATGGCTGGCGTAATTTTGTCAGCGTACATAATAACTTTGCCTTCAAGGTGGCGGGCGGCGCGACCCATAGTTTGAATAAGTGAAGTTTCATTAGTCCCCGGCCTCGCCAAGCGAAGCGGGGCGGGCAAAACTATAACTTAAATCTCAAAACTTTTTAGTTTTTAGTTTTGACATTCAGTTTTGAGATTTGAAATTACTAATCTTATAATTTAATCACTGTTTTTATAGTCTATCTTTATAATAAACTAAAATATAATTATAGCAGAAAATTCTTAAATAAAAAAGAAGCCCAGGTACATGAATGTGCCTGGGCGCAAACGAGATGTAGCTTGGCATTATTCCCTCCTTAAACTTGAGATGGAATTTCACGGCAATAAAAGTTGCTCATATTGTTTGGTGATACTATTATTAGCATCACCACCTGCCCGTGTACGCGAACGAGGAGAGTAGCTTTTATTGTTGATTTTATTATAGCAAATTATTTTAAGTTGGCAAGAGGGCAATTTTTTTTGACAATTAGCTAAATTTAGGCTAAAATAAATTAATAATAAACTCATTTAGGGTTTTATTCCGTAAGCCGCAGAAAACACTTATTTTCTCGCTGCGGAACTCCCCCGCATTAAATGCGGGGTCAAACAGTCCTCGCTTCAAAAATAAGTATTTTCTGCGGCTTACTT
>Ga0210031_1001605_pt1 | contig 13687 bp, 9 predicted proteins | sample CryGeyCG2014_080_FD_185455 | JGI IMG/M metagenome (GOLD analysis project Ga0210031, IMG submission 185455) | Groundwater microbial communities from aquifer - Crystal Geyser CG03_land_8/20/14_0.80 (SPAdes) (version 2) | ecosystem: Environmental > Aquatic > Deep subsurface > Groundwater | place... | reverse complement strand
GAGGTTTTTTCTATTTTAGAGGAAATTAAACCGGACACTAGTGCACATTACCCGCAACCATTGACAAAATTAATATTTTTGGCTACGATAAAAGTGTTATTCAGAATAACACTTTTTTGAATAATCTCGGCTAGTTAAGGTCGGTTTTTGTTAGCTGACAATTTTTAATTTGGCTTGTTAAATTAAAAGTTGCTAGTTAATTGGTCTTTAAAACATCCTCCTTGGGGAGGGTGAAAAAATAGAGAAATTGTAAAAATTTAAGGAAAGGAGGGAGCTATGTTGGCAATGTTTTGGAGAGCCTGCGTGGCTCTCGCGGATTGGCGGAATATTCTAAGAATTGTTTTTGGCTTGCCCTCCGTCGTCTTCGTGACGAATATGAGGGACATCAAAGACAGAAAAACGTTTCTTGGAAAGTGGCATCCTCCCGAGAGCCATTTTAACGGACCCAGATATTGGATTCATTGGGTAGCAGGGAGGACGAGAGCACTTGACCTTACTATTGAGGAGATGAGCGGTACAAAAGGCTGGCGAAGAGCTAAAGAACTTTTTATTAAAGCATGTCAGTGGGCGGAAAAGCAGCAAGCCAGCGTGATCCTTGCGGCCGCTGGGACTAAGAGGTTATTTGAGTATGACTCCGAGCACTTAAAGAACCTGTTTCCTGGGATTATTTTTACCATCGGAGATAATGGTACTTCTCTGCTCCTCAAGGGCGAAACGATTCGAGCTCTCGAACAAGCAAGTCTAAAGTCCGGCTTCTATCGTATTGCGGTGTTGGGACCTTATGGGTTTCTTGGCGAAATAATGACTCGTGTCCTAGTAGACTCGGGATATAATGTCATCGGTGCCGGGCCGAATGTCGGCGAGCTTCAAGAAGTTAAAAAGAAATTTAGTATTGAGGTGTGTAAGACTTTTGCCGAGATGGGTGAGGTTGACGCTGTCGTTGCGTGTACACACAGCGACGATATCCGTCTGAATGCCGAAAACATCGAGCTTATTCGGCGACAAGAACGTAAACTTCTCGTAGTTGATGTTGCCGAGCCATCGAATCTGGTTAGGAGTGAATACGAGAAGTGTAAGCAGTTTGTCATCCGCCAAGATGCCGGCAATGCTTATGCTCCGAAGCTTAAGTACGTTCTTGGAGCTATTTCTTATCGGATGTTTCGTCTTACTAAGGGCGTGACCTTTGGCTGTTTTGCTGAAGCCTTGGCTTTGGCTTGGGGACTACGCCATGGATACGAGGAAGAAATAAGGCGAAGGAATTGGTTTCAAATTAACGATGACAATATGGCATTCGTGGACATGTTGTTTGAGAAGATGGGTTTTACTATCCCGTCGCCTCGTTGTTTCGGCCAGCCAGTCAATTCGTTCAATCTTAATTTGGAGCAACCACAAATGGAGGTTCCAAAAAGATTGAGGTTTGCCGAAAGAGTACTTCATCTTTTCATGTAACGGCAAATCAACAGTAATTCAGGGGGTTGTTGCGACAATCCCCTTATTTTTTAAGGAGGGTAACCATGAAAGAGTATGATGTTATTGATGTTATTGTTGTTGGTTCAGGTCCTGGTGGAGCAACGGTTGCCTGTGAGCTTGCCAGGCGCGGAAAGAAGGTATTGATTTTGGAAGCGGGGCCGACGATTAACGAGCAGAATCTGGGCAGTTTTTGGAAGACAGTTTTATTCCCGGGATACTACTCAAAGTTTGCCGCCTTTGCTATGTCGCTGCAAGGTAGCACCATCTACCACACGAAAAATGTGGGCGGGACATCGGTGTTTGCCTGTGGTAATTTTGTGCGGAGTTTGGAGACAGAATTCAAGTTACGAGGTATTGATTTATCAGAGGCTTTTAAGGAAGCCGAAGACGAAATCGGCATAGCACCTTTGGATAGTTCCAAGATTATTATGGGATCAAAGGTAATTATGCAGTCAGCCAGGCAATTGGGTTATGCCATGGAGGCAATGCCCAAGGGCGGTCCTTACAAAACAGCTTGTACTGCTTGTGGTGATTGTGTCTTTGGCTGTACCCACGGAGCAAAGTGGGATGCTCGGGTGTACATCGATGAAGCGATCAAGTTCGGAGCTGAACTTCGGCCTAACACCGTGGTAAAGAAGACGCTCCTTTCAAATGGCCAAGCAGAAGGTGTGCTGACCAGTCGAGGCATCATAGAATGTAACCAAGTTGTCTTGGCAGCAGGGGGACTTAATACTCCGGTAATTCTACAGAAGTCGGGAATTAATGCCGGCCAAGGGTTATTTATCGATTACTTCAACGCCACTTATGGCACTGTCGATAAGATGTCTCAAATACGGGGTGCATCCATGGCAACGGTTGACACAGAGTATCACAAGCAGGGGTTTATTCTCTCCACTTATATCGATCACTGGTCACAGATGCTTTTATGGCGACCTTGCTGGTATATCGGCCATTTATTCCCTCAATCGCGGATGTTGGGTATCATGACCAAAATTAGCGATGAGCGGTCAGGCAGGGTCTATCAAAGCGGTTTGATCAGTAAAGCTCCAACGAAGTTTGACAAGGATAAGTTGAGGGCTGGCGCTGAGGAGGCGGCCAAGATCCTCGGAAAAGTAGGTGCACGGGATATTACAACCACTAAGCATCCGAGGGCTGCACATCCTGGTGGTACTGCGGCAGTTGGTGAAGTAGTGGACAGCGACCTCAAGGTCAAGGGGTGTAAAGGTCTTTATGTTTGCGATGCCAGCGTCTTTCCAATAACGCCCGGTTTGCCACCCATATTGACCATTGTGGCTTTGGGTAAGTGGTTTGCCAAGAGAATTTGATCTTTTGTATTTTGTTAACTCGAGATCAGGGCTAGACTTTAGTAAACAGTTCTAGCCTTTTTTTAATTTTGTAAAATTGTTTTAAAAATGATAAAATATAATTAGATATGAACGCTTTTGTTTTATCCAGTCTATTGACAGGTTTAACCAGTTTTTTGCTGGGGGTTTTTATATTAACTAAAAGCAAAGGCAGTAGAGTCAATAAAATTTGGGCAATTTTTTGTTTTTCAGTAACTATTTGGGGTTTTGGCGGTTATAAGGTTGCTTTAGCCAATACTGCTGACGCAGGACTTTTTTGGTGGCGCGTAACTTATATAGGCATAAATTTTATTCCGGTTCTTTTTTATCATTTTGTCTATTTATTTCTTGGTATTAGAGGCAAGAAGATGCTCTATTTATTTTATTTTTATGGTCTTTTCTTCTCAATACTAGAATGGACTCCTGGAGCTAGCTTGTTTTATGGAATAGACAACATTTCTTTGCTTTTTAATTCTCTGTATTGGGTTTTTCCGCCTACGCTTTTATTTATTTTTTATGTTCTTTTTTGGTATTTTTCGGTTGTTTACAGCCACTACCAATTATTGAAGTCTTATAGAAATTCTTTTGGTCTTAAGCATGCTCAAATAAAATATTTTTTTATTGGTATGGTGGTTGCTTTTGTTGGTGGCGGCACTTGCTTTTTGCCTTGTTTTGGAATAAATTTATATCCTTATCTTAACTTTACCGTACCATTGTATCCGGCAATTATTACCTACGCGATTGTGCGCCATCGCCTGATGGACATTAAAATGGTCATGCGGCGCTATTCGGTTTTTTTAGCTGCTTTATCAACAGTCCTGATTTTAGCCACGGCCGTAAAATACCTTTTGGCAACCTACTTCTATAATTATTCCGTCTGGGGCGATCCATTGATATTAATTGCCGCTTTATTTATTTTTCCGCCCATCAGGAATCGTTTTTACCGGCTGGCCAATCAGTATTTTTTCTCCTCGCTTTACGATTCAGGCGAGGTTATTGCCAGTTTATCAGACAAACTGCGCACCACCATAGAAACGGAAAAAATTTATGATTTCATTTATCAGACCCTGATTAACGCTTTTCATGTTAAAGCTTTCGGTTTGCTAATCTACAACGACGCTGATAAAAATTATCTAGTAGAGTATAATAACGGTTTTGTCTTAAACAAGCAGAAGGTTTTTTCCGAAGATAAAGAGTTGAATGAAATGTTCATTAAGCAGAATAAGCTAGTGATTACCGAAGATGTCAGGCGCTTAAGCCGGTTTGACGATAACCAGACCGTGGCTTTGCTGAAAAAACTCGGCGTGGAAATTCTGGCGCCCTTAAACGTTAAGGATAAAATCATCGGTCTGATCGCTTTGGGCGCCAAAGAATCCGGCGATATGTATAACGAGGAAGATTTGAAAGTTTTGGAAGTGGCGGGCGCGCAAACCGCCATTGCTTTGGAAAATGCCTTGCTCTATAAAGAAACCAAGAATTTCAGCATCAAGCTGGAAAAAGAAGTGGAAAAAGCCACTCATGATTTAAAAAAAGCCAATGTTCAGCTAAAAAAGTTGGACGCGGCCAAATCGGAATTTATTTCCATCGCCTCGCATCAATTGCGTACGCCGCTAACCGTGATTAAAGGCTATATTTCCATGATGCTGGAAGGCAATTTCGGCGGGTTGACCAAACCGGAAAGCGAATCTTTGGAAAAAGTTTTTGAATCAAACGAGCGCTTGATTCAATTAGTGGAAAATCTGCTTAATATTTCGCGCATTGAATCCGGCCGGTTGCAGTTTAATTATCAGCAGGTAGATATGAATAAAATGGTGGCCAGCGTGAAGGAGGAGCTGGAAGCTAACGCCAAGAGGAAAGGTTTGATTTTACAATACAGGGCTCCGACCAAGTCGGTGCCGATTATTAAAATAGACGACGAAAAAATCAGGCAGGTGGTAATGAATTTAGTAGACAATGGCATCAAGTACACTAAACATGGCAGCGTCACCGTGAAATTAGAGCAAGCGGAAAATAAAATACGATTCTCGGTGACGGATTCGGGCGTGGGCATCAGGCCGGAAGACATGGGCAATTTATTCAAGAAATTTTCCCGCGGCTCCGGTATCTCGCTGATTCACACCGAAGGCACGGGACTGGGACTGTACGTGGCGCGCATGATGATTGAGGCGCATCATGGCAAGATTTGGGCCGAGTCAGCCGGCGTTGGCAAGGGGAGCAAATTCTGTTTTGAGTTGCCGGTGAAATAGTGATATTTTTGTTGTTATTTATTTAAGTCAAAATATGTCAAATGATAATAAAAAAAATAAGGAGAAACGGCTGTATCAAAAAAATATTGATGAAATTATTGAGAAAAAAAACAAAGTTGAGGGAAATACTACAAAAGAATATTATAATTTTAGTAATAGAGAAAAATATTGGCAAAATTTTTGGGAGAAAGAAAAAGTTTACGAATTCGACCCAAGTTCTCCGAAGCCGTTATTTACAATTGACACCCCTCCGCCCACAGTTTCTGGCGCGTTACATCTCGGACATATATATTCTTATACTCAAGCTGAGGTTGTTAGTCGTTATAGGAGGATGAAGGGGTTTAATGTTCGCTATCCTTTTGGTTTAGATAATAACGGTTTACCGACAGAACGTTTGGTGGAAAAAGAAAAAGGTATACGTGGGAGAAGCTCGGATTTAGAAGAGTTTACTAAAACATGCTTGGAAGTTACCGAACATTATCGGCATATATACGAGCAGCTTTGGAGGTCGATCGGTTTAGGGGTGGATTGGCGGTTAGAATATTCCACTATTTCTCCCGAGGTACAAAAGATTTCACAAGCGTCATTTAAAGAATTGTTTGATAAGAATCTGATATACAAAAAGAAATCGCCAGCGCTTTTTTGTACAGAATGTCAAACCTCCATCGCTCAGGCGGAAATAGAATATCAAGAAAAAAATTCAATTTTTTATGATCTAGAATTTAAACTTGACGATGGAACGCCATTAACAATTTCCACGACACGGCCAGAGCTACTATCGGCTTGCGTTGCTGTTTTTGTGCACCCTGACGACAAACGGTATAAAGATTATGTTGGTAGAAATATAATTACTCCGCTTGGAGATAACGTCAAGATAATTGCTGACGAAAAAGTATCGATTGATAAGGGGACGGGGGTGGTAATGTGCTGCACATACGGCGATGAAACGGATGCATATTGGGCAAAAAAATATAATTTATTTGAGCAGATTATAATAGGTAAAAACGGTTTATTCTTAGATAGCGCCGTCGAAGGGTTGAGGGGCAAGAATATTAAGCAAGGGCGAGAGCAGACAATCCGTTTATTGCAAGAGAAGGGTTATTTATTGGGAGATAAGCCAATTAAACATGACGTTGGAGTACACGAAAGATGTGGAACGCCGATTGAAATTCTATCAACGTCTCAGTGGTTTGTAAAATTATTAGACGCAAAAGATGATTTATTGGCAATGGGAGAAAAAATAGCGTGGCACCCCCCACAGATGCGTAAGAGATTCGAAGAGTGGGTAAAAAATTTAAAATGGGATTGGTGTATATCGCGTGAAAGATTTTATGGCATACCGATTCCAGCTTTCAGCTGCGATAAGTGCGGTGCGATTTCCGTCGCGGAAGAATCAGAAATGCCCATTGATCCAAAAAAATCGGCAGATAGGCCGTGTGAAGCATGCGATGGCGGGAAGTTGTTGCCGGAAAAAGATGTTTTAGATACTTGGTTCACTTCATCGCTCACTCCGGACATTAATGTCGTGTCGCAGTATAATGGAGGTATTGGAAAAAAGATGTTGCCCATGTCAATGAGACCTCAGGCGCATGATATAATTAGAACTTGGGCGGTGTATACAATGTTAATGAGCCATTATAAACATAATGATATACCATGGGAGGAATTAATGATCTCTGGCCATATACTTTTGCGTAAAGGAGAAAAAATAAGCAAAAAAACAGGCGGTGGCGATCTTAAACCAGAGGAAATGATTGCAACGCATTCGGCAGACGCCATCAGGTACGCTATGTGTGGCGCTTCATTAGGAAGAGACGCGTATTATGAGAGGGGGGAAGTAAAAAAGGGCAACAAGTTAATAACTAAATTGTATAATGCCGGCAAATTAGTATTTGGAAATTTAGACGGGTTTGAATTTGATTTTGATAAAGAAAAGTTAGAGCCGATAGATAAGTGGATAATACTAAAATCACAAATAACAGCATCGGAAATGGCCAACGCCTTTGACGACTACGAATTTAGTAAAGCGCGGCAAATTTTTGAAGATTTTTTCTGGAGAGAATATTGTGACAATTATTTGGAAATTATTAAGGGACGAGTTCGCTCAACTTCTGCGGACGATGAAACAAAGCGAAGGTCAGCTCAATACGCTTTATATCAATCTTTCCTCAATATTCTTAAAATGAGCTCACCGTTTGTTCCTCATATTACAGAGGAGATGTATCACGGAAGTTTTATTGACCAGACGGACTCCTCGGGAGACAAGGGGCCAAACAAGACATTTATTACCAAGGCGGACGGCGGTATATTTTTGCGGCATGAAAATTTTAAGAGTATTCATCAAACAGGATGGCCAGTCGCATGGCAAGAATTCCAGTTGGATTCAAATACAATTTTAGATAGTTGCAATCATGCGCTAGAGATAGTATCCGAGGTGAGAAAATATAAAACTCAGAATAAAATTAAAATGTCTGCGCCGGTTAACATAAAAATTGCGTGCGGCGCGAACCTGCAGGAGCAATTATTTGGTTATATAGAGGATTTGAAAAATATTACTAAAGCAGAATCAATTACATTTAAACAAATCAATAAGAAAGAAGGTGTTGAACAAAATAAATTAAAGGTCGAAATTAATCATAGTTAACAAAAAAGGGGTGCTTGACAAGTAACTATTACTAACCCGAACGAAATGATGGTGGACGCGGTCACTTTTAATCAACTTTGGTTTGCTCAACCATTTTTTCCAAACCGAATTCAGCCATAGCTTTGGCTTTGGCGTTTTGACCAAGCTCTAAGGCTAGGGTTTTATTATTTAGAAGAGTTTTAATTTTTTCCGCCAAGTCGCGCGCGTCAGCCGGCTTAGAAAGTAAGCCGGTTTTTTCATTTTCAATCATCTCCGGATTGCCGCCCACCGCGGTAGCAACAATGGGCCGGCCGGCTTGCATGGCTTCAATCAGAGTGTAAGACAAGCCTTCCTTAACCGAGGAGCAGACGTAAACATCAAAAGCCGGCAAAAGCCTGGCCGCTTCATCTATACTGCCGGCTAAGATGAAATTATTTTTTAAATTATATTTGGCGATTAAATTTTTTAAAGCTTCCCGCTCTTTGCCTTCACCGATAATGATGAATGTGGCTGGTGTATTTAATTTATGAGTCAAGATGTCGGCCGCTTCAATCAAATATTCAAAGCCTTTGGTTTTGTAGAGGTTGCCGATACTGCCGATGAACACCTCACCCCCGGCCCTCTCCTTGGCAAGGAGAGGGAGCGCTTCTTCTCTGGTGTAAAAATTTACGGGCGCCAGGCCGTTATGGATGGTAATTAATTTTTCTACCGGCGCGATTTTATATTTCAAGGCAACCTGCCGGTCAGATTCGGAAACGCAGATGATTTTGTCTTTAAATTTGGCCGTGAACTTTTCCGCCCATAAGTAAAACCATTTTACGGGCGCGGGCAGGGGTTCGTTAAAAACCCAGCCGTGAACCGTATAGATAATTTTTAAATTTTTAATTTTTAATTTTATAAATAATCCCGCCAAGGAGCCCAAGATGGAGATTTTGGAACTGTTGAGATGGATAATGTTCGGTTGATAGTTTTTGATTAATTTGCTGATTTCAAAAAAAGCTAAAATTTCGTTTAATGGTGAAATGCTACGTTTGAGGTGGGGGATTATGTAATATTTTATGTTATTTTCTTCTAATTTTTTTGCTAATTTTCCATCTTTTCCCTGTTCGCCTAAGGCCACGGCCACCTCAAATTCCCGCCCTAAATTATTAGCCAAATCAAAGACATAGCGCTGGGCGCCGCCGTATTCGGACTGGGTTATAAAATAGAGAATTTTTGTCATTTTTTGGGGTTGACCCAGTTAAATAAATTTGCTGGCAAATTTCCGCGAAAGCGAATTTAACAGGGTTGACTTTTAACTTGTTTTATTTAATAATAACTTATAGTTAAAGATAAATCAATCTTGACTAAGTGGTTAAAACTTAGCATTTTTAAATTTAAACATTTTATGAAAATTTTGTATTTTGGCGGCGGTTTTGTGGGCGCTTGCTCGGCCGCGGTGAGCGCGGACAGCGGGCATGAAGTTTTAGTTTACGATATCAATCGCGAGCTGGTAGCCGGCTTGTCTTCGGGAGATAAAGACAAAATAGGAGCCTGTTTATTTGAAAAAGGCTTGGGCGATTTGCTAATCAGAAATCATGACAGGATAAAGTTCACTTTTGACCTGGTCGAGGCGGAAAAGTTCGCCGATTTGGTCGAGGCGGTTTTTATGTGCCTGCCCACGCCGGAGCGCGACGGCGCCGGCGAGATCAATTTGGAAATTTATGAGACTGCGGCCACGACCCTGGCGGGAATTTTGGCTAAACGGAATAACGGAGCGCAAAGTCGGTATGTTTTAATCATCAATAAAAGCACGGTGCCGATTGATATGGTGAACCGGACTAAGGAGATTATGCTTAAAGCCGGCGTGAAAAATTTCGGCGTGGGTTCCAACCCGGAATTTTTGGTGGAAGGCAAGGCCATTGAAGGCTTAATCAGGCCGCCGCGCGTTGTAGTGGGCGCGGACGCGGAAAAAGATTTCGCCATTTTTAGAAATATTTACAGCCGTTTCGTGGAATCGTCCAATATCGCGTATCTTGAAGTCAATCCGGCCGAGGCCGAAGCCGGCAAACTATTGGCCAATTACGTTTTATTTAGCCGTTTGGCCAACTGCTTCGCCGTGGTCGGGCGGGTCTGCGAAAAGTTTCCCGGCTTGCGCTTTGAAAACATCAGGAAAATTTTAATCTCGGACGCGCGCATCGGCGACTGGGGCTTTTACGACAGCCTGTTCGCCGGCGGCAGCTGCTTTATCAAAGACGCGCGTTCGCTCGCGCATCAGCTTAAAGCTAAGGGCTCCGGGGCCGATTTAGTGGATAATGTTTTGGCGGCTAACCGGCGGCAGCTTGACAATTTTATGGCTCGCGCTGAAACTGAATTGAATTTCAACTGGGCGGGTAAAACCGTAGGCCTCTTAGGCTTGGCCTTTAAGCAGGACACCAACGACATCCGTAATTCGGCCGCCCTGGGCGTGACCGAATTTTTATTGGCTCATAACGTTAAGCAGGTAAAAGCTTACGATCCGGTGGCCGGAAATAATTTTATGAAATATTTTGCCGGCAATAAAGACGCGGGTAAAATTAATCTGGCCGCGGCTGAAGTTGAGGCCATAACCGGCGCTGACGCGTTAATCATCGCGACCGATTGGCCGCAATTCAGGGGCTTATACGGTTTGATTCTAGAAAAACTGCCGAAGGGCGCGATTGTCATGGACGGCCGCCGCCTGCTGGCGCAGAAGTACTTTGAGTTGGCGCGGGCGGGTTATAATATTGTCGCGGTGGGTTCGCCGACTATCAAAATAAACTGATCAACTGTTTTAAATTTTAAGTCACAAAATATTTTTATGAAAATTAGTAAGAAATGCAAAATCGGCATTATCGGCATGGGGTATGTCGGCCTCCCCTTGGCGGCAGTAGCGGCTAAAAAGGGCTATGAAGTTTACGGCATTGATACGGATAAAGAAAAGCTGAAAATTATCGCTCAAGGCAAAAGTCCGTTTAAAGAAGATTTTTTAGAAAAATTATTGCTTAAAGTAAAAATTAACGTTTCGGCCGACCCGAAAATTTTAAAAAAATGCGACATCTGCATAATTTGCGTGCCTACTCCGGTTGACGAAAAATATTATCCGGTGCTTGATCCGGTTATCAGCGCTTCTAAAGCCGTCGCGCAAAATTTAAAGAAGGGCGCTTTGGTTATTTTGGAATCAACGGTTAATCCGGGAGTTTGCGAGGATATCGTGCGGCCGATTTTCGTTGCCGCCGGCCACCGGCCGGGCCGGGATGTTTTTATCGCTCATTGCCCCGAGAGAGTAAATCCCGGCGACCCAAAATGGAATGTTGGCAATATTCCGCGCGTGGTCGGGGCGTTTGAAGAAGCCGGCTTGAAGCTGGCTAAAGAATTTTATGAAAGTATCGTTGACGCGCCGATTATGGCAATTGATTCCATTCGCGAAGCCGAAGCCGTAAAAATATTGGAAAATTCTTTCCGCGACATTAATATCGCCTTCGTTAACGAACTGGCCAAATCATTCGGCCGGCTTAACATTGATATAGTCAATGTTATTAAAGGAGCTTCCACCAAGCCTTTCTCTTTTATGCCGCATTGGCCGAGCTGCGGCGTGGGCGGCCACTGTATCCCGGTTGACCCTTACTATTTAATTGAAAAAGCCAAATCCAATGGTTTTGACCACAGTTTTTTAAGGACTGCCCGGGCAATAAATAACAGCATGCCTGAATACACGGCCGAGATGATGCAAGATTTGCTTAATGACGTGAAAAAATCGGTTAAAGGCGCCAAAATTGGAATTCTGGGGCTGTCTTACAAAGCCAATGTGGGCGATTTGCGCGAAAGTCCGTCATATAAAATAATCAAATTATTGGAGAAAATTGGCGCCGTTATCCATACTTACGACCCGTTTGTTTTAGATAAATCTACCGCGAAAAGCCTGGCGGAAATATTGAAAAAGTCGGAAGCCATTCTTTTGGCGACAAATCACCGCGAATTTAAAAAAGTAACCGCCGAAAAATTGAAGCAAAACAAGATTCTCGTCGTGGTTGACGGCAAAAATTTTCTGGACAAAGAAGCGATTAAAAAAGCGGGCATACTTTATAGAGGTATCGGACGATAAAATTAATTTATAGCATTATGAAAATTTTGGTAACCGGAGGGGCAGGTTTTATCGGCTCCAATTTAGTTGACGGGCTGGTTAAACTTGGCCATAAAGTTTGCGTAATTGACAATTTGTCAACCGGCAAAAAAGCCTACCTTAATCCCAAGGCTAAATTTTATAAAGCCGATATCTGCTCGCCGGCCATTGATAAAATTTTCAAAAAAGAAAAATTTGACTATGTGTTTCATCTGGCGGCGCAGATTGACGTCCGCAAGTCGGTGGCTGAGCCGGAGTTTGACAATAAGGTTAACGCCATGGGCAGCTATCGGGTTTTTAAAAATAGCGGCTTAAACAAAGTTAAAAAAGTTATTTTTATTTCCACCGGCGGCGCGCTTTACGGCGATTGTTTAAAACCGGCGACCGAAGAAACTTTAATTCAACCGGTTTCGCCTTACGCCATCCATAAATACGCGGCTGAAAGATATTTGGCTATGTATGGCGAATTGGCTGGCTTAAAGCATGTTATTTTAAGGCTGGCCAATGTTTATGGGCCAAGGCAATATAGCGACGGGGAATGCGGCGTTATTGGAATTTTTACTTACAATATCGCCAAAAGCAGGTCCAGCGTGCTTTACGGCGACGGTAGTAAAACCAGGGATTTTGTTTACGTGGCCGACGCAGTGGCCGCTTGCCTTAAAGCCATGGCGTCCGGGGCGCGGGGCGTATTTAATATCGGCAATAGTAAAGAAATCAGCATGCTGCAAATTATTAATGCCATAAAAAAAGCCGCGGGCAAAAAATTTGTTTATAAAAAAGAACCAGACCGGCCGGGCGAAGTGCAACGGAGCGTGCTTAATAGCGCGAAGGCCGGAAAAGTATTGGGCTGGCGGGCGAAGACGAAACTTGAACAAGGCATAAAAAATACGATTGCCTGGGCCATGGAAAATACTAATAAATAATGAGTTTAAACAATTATGAGTAAAATATTAGTAACCGGCGCGGCCGGGTTTATCGGCTCGCATCTGGCGGAAAGGTTGGCTGAACTTGGACATGAAGTTATCGGCGTTGACTCGCTTACTGATTATTATTCCGTAAAGTTAAAAAGACAAAATATAAAAGATATTACCGAGAAAGGGGTTAAATTTTATGAAATTGATTTACTTGATGATAAAATCGCGGAAATTTGCCAAGACGTTGAAATAGTTTATCATCTGGCGGCCCAACCGGGAATTTCCGACCAAGTTCCGCTCGAAGCGCACATTAGAAATAATATTCTGGCGACTGACAAATTAATGAAGGTTGTAAAAAATTTACCTTCGCTCAAGCTTTTTATCTACATTTCAACTTCATCAGTTTATGGTAAAATCGCCATCTCAAGCGAAGAGGCAATTATCAATCCGATATCTTATTATGCGATTACCAAATTAGCCGCGGAACAATTGGTTTTATCATATTTTAAATCGCACGCTTTGCCGGTTTGTGCCGTCCGTCTGTACTCAACTTACGGGCCGAGAGAACGTCCGGAAAAAATGATCATAAGACTGGTTAAGAGCGTAGTCACCGGGCAAGAAGTTCCCATATATGATGGCAGCTTGGATCATTCTAGGTCATATACTTACGTCAGCGACATCATTGACGGGCTGATTTTATTTTTGGATAAACTGGATTTATGCCGTGGTGAAATTTTCAATCTTGGCTCGGATAAGGAATACAGCAACAAAGAGTTGATTGAGTTGATTGAGGCTTTAGCTGGGAAAAGCGCCAATAAAATTTCTCTGCCGGCGCGCGGTAGCGACCAGCTAAGGACCAAAGCTAACATAGAAAAGATTAAAAGGGTTTTATCCTATCAGCCTAAAGTAAGTTTAAGTCAAGGCCTGGAAAAAACTTTGGATTGGTATAAAAAAATACATGAAAAATAAAA
>Ga0210031_1001579_pt1 | contig 13792 bp, 18 predicted proteins | sample CryGeyCG2014_080_FD_185455 | JGI IMG/M metagenome (GOLD analysis project Ga0210031, IMG submission 185455) | Groundwater microbial communities from aquifer - Crystal Geyser CG03_land_8/20/14_0.80 (SPAdes) (version 2) | ecosystem: Environmental > Aquatic > Deep subsurface > Groundwater | place... | reverse complement strand
TGACCGCCACGGTGGCGATCAGGCCGACCAGATAAAGCGCCCATTCGGCGGGCGGGCGGGTGCGTCCGCCTTCCTTCGCCCCCAGTTCCGCCAAACTGCCGGCCAGCGAACCGAGATAGACATACATCACGGTACCGGGGATCATCCCGATCCATGACGCCAGCATGTAGTCGCGGAGGGATACGCGCGTCAATCCAAACGCATAATTGAGCACGTTGAACGGGAAGACCGGCGAAAGCCGGGTGAGGCCGACGATCTTCCAGCCTTCGGAAGCGACGGCCTCGTCCATAGCGCGGAAGGAGGGATTCCCCGCGACCCGGCGGGCCACCATCTCCCGTGCTAGGTAACGTCCGACCAGGAAGGCCGCCGTCGCACCGACGGTGGAGGAGAGCGAGACGAGCAGCGAGCCGTTGACGACTCCGAAGACCGCACCCGCCCCAAGGGTCAGGATTGATCCGGGCAGCATGAGCACGCAGGCCGCGATATAGAGCCCGAAGAAAACGATGGGGCCGATGGGGCCGGCGCCCTCGATCCATGCCAAGGCGTTACGAAACAATTGCTGCAGATTGAAGTATTCCGCTGTTAGGAGGAGCCCGGCGACGATCGCGGCCAGGAGGACAATCCTCACGATCGTACTGCCATGACCCCTGCTTCTGCCAGCAGAAACACGATTCCCGGATCGGCCCTCCCAAACCCTGCCGACTCGCGGTTTTTCTTCAGCGCTACTCACCGTGTTGTCCTTTCTGATCGTCCCTCGTCGCCTTCAGCACTCCTTTGAATATCCCGTGCCAATGTACTGGCGGCCTTCATGGCCGCACCCCAGAGCCCGCTGTTTTGGTCCTTGATGAGAAATACCGGAAGTTTGGCAAGCACATTGCACATGGTATCGGAATCAAGAAATTCGTTTTTGAAAGAGTCGTGAAGCACGATCGCAGGATTTCGGGCGGCAACGCCGCCCGCGATGTAGAGACCGCCGCGAGAGAGGGTTTCGAGCGCAAAATTCCGGCATGCCCGGCCATAGAACCTTGCGAACCATTCAAGCGTCTCGGGATGGCGGTGAAATTGTTCCGCTACTTGAGCAGGTTCCAGATGACTGCCCGTAAGAAATTGATGAACAGCAGCCAACCCGCTTCCGGAGACCACGTGATTGTATGTGGCGTAGTGGATCTTCCGGGCGTTGATCAAAAAACGCTGAAAGGCGAATTCTCGCTCGCCGACAAAAGGAAAACAGGCGTGCGCCCCTTCTGAAGGGGCGGCGCTGTAGCCGCCTCGTTCATCCGGCACAAGCATGGCCTTGCCCAGCCCCGTGCCTGCCCCGATGACGGCGATCGTGGAGAGTGGTTCGGGCGCCCCGGAAAGGATGATCTCGGCGGACTTGCCGAGGAGCGAAATACAGGAAAATGCCTGCGCCACGAAGTCGTTCATCAGAATGAACCGCCGGAATCCATTATCGCGCCCGGCGTGGGTGATGTCGATCTCCCACGGAATCAGCGGCGGATTGCCTCTGACGCCTCCCGTGATCGGTCCCGCAACGGCGATGCCGACGATATCGGCTTGCCGCGGATCGAACGGAAAGTCGCTGTTCCGCAGATTCTTCAGAAGATTGGCAAACGAACCCGCCTCGGCAGTTTTCAGCCAGACCAGCGAAACGAGATCGAGGCGCTCCTCTTCATCTGCCGTAAAGTGGGCAAAGCGGCTGTTGGTTCCGCCGATGTCCGCGGCCAGGATATGGCGCTCCGTTTTAGGCATGTTGTCAAACCTCCGTTCCCACCAACCCATCCTGGGCTGTAATATTCCCTCCTCAGGTAAAACCCGCCCCTGCCGTGCAGGCGTAGCAGTGGTCGCCCGTCGCGATCCCTACGCCCTCCTCGGGGTATCCCGTCATGGATGAGACATGGACTTTGGCGGCGCCGTGAGGAAGCCCCGCGGCGATGTTGAAGTCACAGTCGTAGAGGGCGCCGTCCCAGGACACGGAGATCAGGGAACGGCACATGAGCCCTTCGACCGTGGACGGATTGAAACGTTCGAAAAGGGTTTTGAAGTAATGGTCAAGATTTCCCGACTGTTCGAGCCAGGTCCGGTAACGGCCGAGCGGGGCATTGGCGAAGTTGTAGAGGTTATTGAAAACGATGTCGTACCGCTCCAGATGCTGCTTGAATCTCTTCTCCGCCTGCTCTTGATGGCCCGGTAGGAATGCGCCGGCAGGGTTGACCACCAGATCCAGCGTCAGTCCGCTTCCCGGACAGCCATACCCCAGACGATTGAGGTCCTGCAGGATCTCGATGCTTTTCCCCCAAAACCCCTTGCCGCGCAGGGCGTCGGCCTGGGAGGTGTTGATAGAGGGGAATGACGCCACCAGCGCAACCCCCATCTCCCGACAGGATTGCATGAGGCCGGATGCCGCCTCTTCCCGCAACGCGACGAGGTTCGTACGAAGGATCAATTTCCGGGTCAGCGGGGAAAGTCGGGCGAGGAAGGCTTGAATGCCGGGCGCCAGTTCCGGCGCGCCGCCGGTGATGTCGATGGTCTTGAAACGGACCCTGGAGGCATAGGCAACGACGTCGTCCATGGTTTCTCGGGTCATCACCTCCCGGCGCCCCGGTCCGGCTTCGATGTGGCAGTGGCGGCAGATCAGGTCGCAAAGGTATCCGACGTTGACCTGGAGGGTACGGGTCTTCCCGCGGACGAGGCTGAGCCCGTGCCGGGCCAGGTTCCCGTCAAAGGGTTGGACAGGTTCAACCGTTTCCGACGACACATGCCGTCGAATGGCTGGCGACGCTGAACTCACAACGAAAGCCTCTCTGCGATTTTCCGCATCTGAACGCCGTGGACCAGGGAAGCGCCGCCGCGGATGGCCGTTGCCACATGAACGGCCTCGGTCATCTCCGTTAGGTTGGAGCCCTTTTCCATGCAGGCCCTGGTGTAGGCGTCGATACAATAGGGACACTGCACCGTATGGGCTACGGCCAGCGCGATGAGGGCCTTCTCCCGCTCGGTTAACGCCCCTTCGGCGAAGACCGCGGCGTAGTAGTCGAAGAATTTATTGGCCAACTCCGGCGCATCCTTGCCGATCTCACTGAATGCTCCCAAGTCTTTCGGGTCGCAATAGGTTTCCATCTTATCCCCCTCTCTTGATCAGTTTGGAATGGTCATGACCTTTCGGCTCCAGGGACGCTCCATGAGCACCCCCTTGTAGATGGTGTAATCATGCGTTTCAACGGCCATCATCGCGGCCATGCCGGAAAAGCTCGCCAAGGGGTACTGGCAGAGAAAGAGCTTACCCGGGAAGCCTGATGCTTTGTTGGCGATCTCTTCCAGTTCCCGGAAGCTTTCCAGCGACCAGCCTTTCTTCTTTGCCCAGGACATGTCGCCAAACACCCGGAAACGACCGCGAGACGCAGCCGCTATCTGCGCAATGTGCTCCGCCTGGCTTGCCGGATTGTCCATTCCCTCGCTGAGATGCAACTTTCCCTTCTTATATGATGATATACATGTGATCGTGGTATGACAATATTTTTCATGCTAAAAGAAAGAGACGGACTTCATCTCTGGAGCCCCTTCGCCCGCTTTGGTGATCCTTTCCGGCGGCGGATGAAAATCACCAGAATGGGGATGAGGGTGACAACCCCGAGGGCTACGGCAATCAAGGCGATCCGATTGAAGTCGATACCGGCCAATTCGCCGCCGAAATACGCCAAGGCAAAGCTCACGGGGATCACCCCAACCAGGGTCGCCAGGGCGAAACGCCACGGCTTCAGAGGCGTCAGCCCGGCCGCGTAGCTCACGATATCGAAAGAGACGAAGGGAATCAGGCGCAACGCCATGACAAGCCCCGTCATGGCATTCTGGGAACCGAGCAGGCCGACGGAGAGGCGGTCTCCGAAACGTTGCCTCATCGCCTCGTAACCGAGGGTCCGGGCGATGAAAAATGCGATGATGGCGCCCGTCTCCGCGCCGATCACGACATAGACCGTCCCCCAGAGGTGTCCGTAGGCAAGCCCTGATGCCAGGGCGATCGGCGCGCTCGGAATCGGGCTGATCACGACGGCCAGGGTCATGAGCCCGATGACGGCGAGCGGCCCCAGCAGACCCCACTGGATGATGTGCCCGTGGAGTTTGGCACAGTCGCACACGGTTTCCAGATAACCGGACCGGGAGAGGAACCAGTAGATGCCGCCGAAGAGGATCGCCAGGCCGAGCGCCACGATGAGTTTCACGCGGGTTGTCCGGTTTTCTTTAATCGACATCTCCTTCTCCCTTCGTGGCACGCCGGGATTCCGTGCGGATGCACAACCTTTGCCTCTGCCGACCTGACGGATGGCGTTTGTTATACCACGGCGACAACGGCAGCGCCATGCGATATTCAAGCTCTTTAAATGATATGGTATCATGGGGTTCGTAGCGATTGATCATCCGTGAGGAGAAAGGAACCATTCAACAACAACCGCTGTTAAGGAGTCACTATGGCAAGCTTTGAGTATGATATGGGGATTATCGGGGGTGGAGCGGCGGGTTTGACGGCGGCAGCCGGAAGCGCTCAATTCGGGGCAAAAACGATTCTCATCGAGAAATCTTCGAAGCTTGGAGGGGATTGCCTTCATTATGGCTGCGTTCCCTCGAAGACGCTGATCCGCACAGCGGCTATATGGAATCTCGCCGGACGTTCGAACGCCTTTGGCCTCCCTGCGTTAACGCTGCCTCCTGTGGACCTGGGCGCCGTGATGGATCACGTCCGGGAGGTCATTGAAAAAATCCAACACCATGACTCCCCGGAGCGGTTTTGCGGGCTCGGGGCCGAGGTCCGCTTCGGCAGCCCCGCTTTTGCCGACGACCACGTCGTGGAATTGGACGGGAAAAGGATTTCCGCGAAAAACTGGATCATCGCGACAGGATCCAGTCCCGTCGTTCCCCCCATCGAGGGGCTGGCGTTTGTCCCCTACTGGACTAACGAGACGGTTTTCTCGCAGAGGACCCTGCCCAGGCGTCTGATCGTGCTCGGCGGCGGGCCGATCGGACTGGAAATCGCCCAGGCCTTTGCACGTCTCGGCTCCAAAGTGACCATCGTTGAATTCATGGATCAGATTCTGGGATCGGAAGATGCCGATATGGCCGAGATGCTCAAGGCCCGCTTCGAAGCGGAGGGATGAGCATCCTCATAGGGACCAAGGCGCTCAAGGTTGAATCGAAGGGCGCCGCGATTCGGCTGACGGTCGCCCCCGCAGCCAAAAAGGAGATGCCCTGTTTCTGTCCAGGAAGCTTTTCCCCACGCCGGTATTCCCGATGAACAGGACATCTTTTTTCTGAGATATAAAGGTCATATCCATCAGGTCGAGGATTTTGGTTTTCTGTTTTTGTCGGGAGATGTGGAAGTGAAAGTCGAACGGATCGATGGTTGGCTTTTCAAGGAGCCTTGATTGTTTGAAGCGCCGGAGGATGCGGTTTTTCTGTCGCATTTCTTCTTCGGTATCGACCAGGGATTCGATGATCATCAGGGGCGGCAGGTTTTGCGTTTCCGCCCGCTGGAGGATTTGGACAAGGTGCTCGGCTGCGGTCTTCATCCGCAAGGCCTTGAGTTTTTCGATAACGGATTCGATGATGGGTTCATTCATGGTCGCGCCTCCTTTTCAGGATATAAGCGTCATATTCGGCAAGCGTAGGTTCGGCTAACCGGATGTTGTTGAGTGCGTCGTTTTTGAGCTTGACCGGGAGATGCTGTTTTTTCGGAGTGCTCTCCTGGTGGAGGATATTCCGGATGTATTCGGCGCCATAGGCTTTGTGGGCAATGGCTTTTCGGATGGCGCAGATGAGAGAGATGCTCCCGTATTCGTCTTTGAGGGTTAAGAGTATGGTTGCGGTTTTCTTGACCGGTTGTCTTGCCAAGGCGATTGCGGACAGATAATCGACAGCCTCCGGACACAGGGATGACAGGAGGGCGATGTCCCGCTGTTGCCATAGCTTGTGCTGGAGTTTTTTGACCTGTTCCCGGTGGGAGGGGAGTTCAATGCGCTGTTTGCGTTCCCACGAGCGGAAGTGGGCTGTCGCCTGCTTTTGCAGATGAAAGAGGGTAACGGTGTTAAAATCCGCCTTCAGGATGAGATGTTTCCCCACCGTCCAAGGCGGCGCCGTATATTGGTTGCCGTCAAAGATCACGGCAAAATCCTTGTGCACCAGGACCGTTTCCGTTTCCCGGCAATCGGGCAAGCCTTCCGGTAATGGTCTGGGAATGACTTTGGTAAACCGGTCCTGTGGTTTTTCGCCGGTGGTTTGGTGGATGCGGACATTGGCAACGGTATCGCGCCACTGATTGACCTGGTTTTGCACATCCATCAGATCGGCAAAGGTTCTCGCGGGCCAGAAGTTCTGGCGTATATATTGGATGCTTCTTTCGATTTTTCCTTTCTTAAGGCATGCCTCGATCTGCCCTCAGGACGATGCTCGCCGTTACGTGGGATGGTACATGGCACGGCTCTGGCGCTTCTCTATTTGACAGGTATGAGGGTGGGGGAGGCATTGTCCTTGAACCTCGAAGATGTCGACTTATCCAACGGGGTAATAAGGATCAGACGAGGCAAGTTCGGAAAGTCGAGGTTCGTGCCCATGGCGCAAGACCTCACGGACCGCATGGAACAGTGCAGGCTCTTTGTGGATCGGTCTTTGGGCATACGCCCTCCCAGTGCCTGCTTCTTCCCCGGCCCGAAAGGCTCCCGGTGCACCAAGGGTGTTTTACGATACTCGTTCCGAATAGTCCTGACTGAGGCCAAGATCCCGTATTGGGGTGCCGGTAAGGGACCTCGCGATTTACGGCATGCATACGCTATTCACAGGATGATGCTGTGGTACGAACAGGGTGCTGTCCTGGGGGGCAAAATACGGTTCGCAGCCGCAACGCGCGTTTGGCAGCCCTTCACTCGTTCTTCCGCTACGCATCGAGCCGCGAGCCGGCGCTCGCCTTGTCCTGAATATCTTGGATCAGATACTTGATGTTTTCCCCGACGGCGCCCCGGTAACTCAGGTAATGATATTGTGACAACAAGCAGTTGAATAGTTTATAATCCTCCGTGCCCTGGCTCACAACGGTGATCTGGAGAGGAACCAACCCGGCGAGATGGTCGCTGATCGTTTCTTGCCGGTGCGGGACGGTGGGATAAGCGGGACGCGAATGAAAAGTGCGTTTCCCCTGGCGGGGGGGCAAAACAATAGCGCCCGCTCTTTCCAGTTTCAAAAGGAGGCTGCGGCAGGCCATGTCTTTGTATTGCCCTGCGGGACTTTGCCAGCCCCACAATTTGCAGAGTTCTACAGATAGATGGGTACGGCGCCATTGGGGATTGGCGGAAAGCAAATCCCTGATGTTCTGGATGTGGTTCTGGCCTATGGTTGTGGCTTGCTCCATGCCCTGTACCATAGTCCAAGAGGACAAAAGAGTCCAGCAAAAAGTGCACGAATGAGCCAATTGCAAAACTCCCCATTCTGTCATTCCCGCAACGATTCTGAGCGGGAATCTGGTTCTAACGGCTTGAAAAACCATATTCCCGATAGAGGCATTCGGGAATGACAAATGGTTTTGCAATTACCTCGAATTGCAAAAAAAGTTTTAGGGGCTGGTCATTGGGCAGGCGATCCAGATCAGCGGCTTCATGACACTATAGAAGACGGCAATATCCATGCCGAACAGTATTGGGACAGAGCCCCTATTTTTCACACGCGGGCGCAATGATTTGCAGGGCGGGAAAATAGGTGTGATAGCGGGAGGCGTCACGGGTCAGCAGGGTCATACTGTTTACCTCAGCATGGGCGCCGATATAGAAATCGGGCAGGGGCGATCTTTTAAGTCCACCTTTACGACGATAATCGAGAAAACACTTGCCCGCGAGAAACGCTGCCTCCCACGGCAGGGGCAGACGGCGGAAATAAGTTAATGGCAGCGCCGCGTCGAGCTCTTCCACCTTTTCGAACCTGATCGAGACTTCGGCATAGATGATGGGATTGACGGCCAGGATATTTGATTTTGCGCAATCGGCAAGGGTTTCCGCCGACCATGCAAACCAGTTTTCATCCTCCGTAAGGATATCCAGAATAACGCTGCTGTCAACAAGAATCGCCATTATTCCCTCGTCATGGCCAGAATTTCATCCGTGCGCAAAGCTACGGTTCCCTTGCCCCTCATGCAGGCAATCAGATCCTTCCCGCGGCCCTCGTCGTTCTCGGCTTTCCGAAGAAACACTTTGTCTCCGGAGACGAAAAATTCAACCTCTGTGTTCGCCAGAAATCCCATTTGCTCACGGACATTCTGAGGAATGGTGACCTGGCCTTTTGATGTGATCCGCATGCAAATCTCCTTTCCTATTCTTACTGCTCGCAGTCTTACCAAACCCCAAGCAAATGTCAAGGGGAAAAATTAGGGACAGAGCCAATACTGTTCGGCGCCGAATTTGCTTTGATTGAGGGATCATATCGGAAGGTGCGGGAAAAGGCAACAGTAATCGGACGTGTTGGCCACGCGGGGTGGCAGCAGGTTCGGATCAAGGTTACGGATGGTAAGCGGGGTGGATAAAAGGCATAGCAATGCCTGTTGGGTCAGAAGGGTAAGCTTCTCCTTATAAATTTTCAGTCATTTGATTTGAGTTGCCCGATATGTCGTTCCAATTCCTCATCGCTGGCCCAACCCATGAAGTTGAGCGATATCATTTCGAAGGTTCTTTTCGTAGATTTTCGTCCTGTCCAGAGGGTAATGAGCATGCCTGAGATCAGGGCGCAATAGATTTGTATGGTTAGCCCGTTTTTGGATAGGGCGACGAGATGATTACACCTAAGAACGCACTTGAACCACCGGAAGAAGAGTTCGATCTGCCAACGGCGCGTGAAGAGGAGAGCAATGGTTTCTGCAGGCAGGTCCAGACGGTTCGTTGCCAGCAGTAAGGTGTAATCGACCTCCTTGGTGCGAAAGGTTTTCTTGCTGGAAACCCTTGAGGGGCGATGATCGTTTTCATCCCCTTTGTGGAAAACCTGAATGATCCGGAGTGGATGTGGGCAGTCATTTTGTTTGCTTTTGCAGCCCAGCGTGACGATGAGATCTTTTTGGACTCCTGCCACTCTATCACTCTCGGTGAGAGGTTTTTCTTCGAGGACAACGTAGTCGGCATTGTCTCTTAGGCGTATGACGAAGGAACTCTGGGCCGCGATGATATCGCCCAGGAGTTTGTATTCTGCGTATCCGGCATCGATAAGATAGATCGTACCGGGAGCAAGCATGGTTCGGAGGATTTTCTTTTCATTGCCGTTGCCGTCGGTAATGACGGCTGCGGTAGGTACATGGTTTCCGATGTCCATTTCCAGGTGTAGTTTGGCTGCCCGGTTCTGATCATCCTGCCATAAGGCCCAGAGCATTTTGGGGAGTGCCGGGAGCAAGGAGCCGTCCACGGCCTTGATGAGTTGTTGAATCTGTTTTAGTTCGGGATCTTTTTCCCGGGGGAGGGTCTGTTCGGCCAGTTCCTTGAGCAGGGGTTTCAGCAGTTCGGCGTCAAAGACCTGAGATGCTTCGGAAAGGGAACCCAGACTTGTTTGCTTGATGCCAAGCCGTTTCTGGATTTTTTCCAGTGTAGTAGCCTGTTGGATTCCCCGCAGGCTGGTGAGCACGGGGGTAAAGAAATAAAGAAGTATCAGGGCCAGATATTGATCATAGTGGAGTTTCCGGTTCTGATGATCTTTAACGTCATGGAGTAACTGCTCAGGTCATTTTCTGATGTGATTTACAGGGTGAACAGGGTTTTGTCAATCCGGCAGTTTGTCCATTATGGCGGGAAGGATCCCCTGAAGGGGTGCTGGCAAGCGAGCAGGGGCGACTATGAGGTATTGACGCGAGGCACGAAGGGATTGCCGGTGAAAACGCGGGCGATAGCGTCCATCGCGCCCAGCGCATTCTTTCGGGCCGTGGAGATGTAACTGCGGATGCGGCAGAAGGCTTTGGCCCCCTCTTCGCTGCGGAACATGCCGGAGATCTTCTGCTGCACCTTCATCATGCGGATGTCCCTTTCGGCCAGGTAATGCCGACTGCCGGATTATGCCGCGTTGATGTGCCTAATGGCGCGATGTTTGTGGGGTCCCTGATTTTTAGTTCTAAGTTGATCGGCATAATCAAAGGCTTTCGAGGAAGGTAAGTAAGGGATCAGAGGGGCGGTAACGGACAGGAACGAGGCCGGAGCCGGTGGTATGGGCAAGGGCTTGCTCCTTGAGACGCATATCGGCATGCAGGTAGATTTGGGTTGTTTCCGTCGATTCATGGCCGAGCCAGAGTGCGATCACGCTCAGGTCTACACCGTGTTGAAGCAGGTTCATGGCTGCCGAGTGTCGCAGGGTGTGTGGAGTTACCGTCTTCTCTTTGAGCGAGGGACAAGACTGACTTGCACTGACGGCATGTCGAGTTATGAGTCTCTGGAGAGCATCTGCACTGAGGCGTGTGCCGCGCGTGGTGGGAAAGACGGGATCGTGAGGGTTGTCATCCCGCAGCGATAACCATTCCTTGAGCATCGCTACGACATCCGGGCGTAATGGGGTACACCGCATCTTACGCCCTTTCCCCTGGCAACGGACGTGAGCGCCGGTGCCAAACTCGACATCCTCTCGTCGGAGAGCCGTGATCTCGCTATTACGGAGGCCCGTTTGTACAGCGACGAGCAAGATCGTTTGATCTCGCCTACCGATCCATGTCCTTGGGTCTGGAGCTGCAATAAGGGCAGCAGTTTCCTCTTCCGTGAGAAACTCAACCGGACCGTGCTCGTAACGTTTGGAAGGGATGACAAGGATGCGCTGACAATGCATTGCAAGTGCCGGTTCAGTGAAGGACACGTAACGGAAAAACGCCTTCAGGGCAGAGAGACGGTTATTTCGTGTCCGGGCACAGTTGTGTCGCTTGATTTCTAGATGCTCAAGGAACTTTTCCAGGAACGACACATCAAGCTCTTCCATGTGAAGCTTGGAAGGCTCGCGTCCAATTTGATCTGCGGCGAACTGGAACAGCAAGCGGAAGGTGTCTCGGTAGCTGGAAACTGTCTGTGAACTCGCTCCCATCTGTTTGAGCAACCGGTCCGTGAAGAAACGCTGGAGGAGAGATGAAAGGCTGGAGGCATTCATTGGGCACCTCCTTGCTGCCGTCTGCACGAGTATTCGGTTGCTAACTGGAGAAGTTCAGGGATCGCCTCGATGTACCAGTAGGTATGGGCGACACAAACGTGCCCAAGGTATGTTGAAAGCTTCGGCAGTTCACGCTCTACGTCTAATCCGGCCCGATACCATTCGACAAGCTTTCGCGTAGCAAACGTATGTCTTATGTCTTGGAGTCTCGGCCCGCGTCCGATGCGCCGGTTGTTCAGTGCTACCCTCAGGCCGATGGAGCAGGACAGTTTTGCAAACGTACGACGAACTATACAGTTACAAAGCCGTGTGCCGTGTTCGGAGACGAAGAATGTGTCGGTCTGAATACGCGGGCAGAGTTCTTGACGCCGTTTTGCATATCTCAGAAGGGCGGTACGTGTCGAATCTTCTACCGGGACGAAGCGGGACTTACCGAACTTCGTCTGCCGGATCGTAAGGATGCCGTTTTGGAGGTCAACATCGGCGACTTTCAGAGCTTGCACCTCACCCGGCCGGAGTCCCGTTGCGGCTAGGAGACCAATTAACGTTTCATAGGTTATTGCGCGCAACCCAGTAGACGAAGGAAGTCGCGTGGCCTCGGCCATGAGATCCTCTATTTCCTGATCGGTGAAAATGTATGGTTTGTTGCGCCCGTGGTGAGCATATAGGAGTCGCCGTGGTGGTACCTCCGTTCGTGGATCGAACGCGCTAAGCCAAGCGGCGAATCGCCTTACAGCAGTGAGTCGTCGCGCCCATGTCGCTTTTTGCACATGCTCGGGTTGACATGCCCAACAGAGGGCAAAGTTGGTGGTGATGAACTCAGCTCCCTTGTGCTCAAGGAACTCCACGAAGTGACCAAGCGCCACGGCGGGTTCTCGTAACTGGGAACCGAGGGCGCGGCGTATTGCGATATATTGTTCGAGGGCCTCACGGATGGCACTCATCGCGCACCTCCTCTTCCCGGCCAGGACCGGGCTACCCCGCGCAACGCCTCAAAATCAACCTTTGCATAGATCGCAGTGGAGCTTTGAGAACGATGGCGTAAGATTTCAGAGATCTCTGCGATAGAAGCTCCGCGACGAATCATTGTGGTTGCGAGGCTGTGTCGGAATAGGTGCGCGGCACCTCGACATTGAGACCGCAGTCCAGCCCGACTGAATGCACGGTGCACAATGTGGTCAATCGCACACGGACCTGCCAGCCCGACGCGCGGTGCCAACATTCGTAGGAAGACCTGCCGTGATGAGCTAGCACTTCGGTACTCACTAATGTAGAGTGCCAAGGCTTCTCCGATATCCGACAGCAGAGGGAGGCAATTCAGTACACGGCCCTTGCCGCGAACGACTATTTCGCCCGTCCGCCAGTGAATGTCATCCAACTCCAGAGCGACTACCTCGCCCGCACGCAGGCCGAGGCGTGCGAGAAGGAGAAGGATCGCATGATCCCGACGTCCACTTGGAGTTGGATTACATGCCGAGATGACACGTTCGACCTCCTCGGGTGAGAGGAAGTCATATACCTCAGCCTGCTGCCATCTACGGACAGTGGGAACCGAAGTGGAAAGGTCGATCATTGTTTCTTTGCGGAGGTAAAGAAAGCGCAGGAACGATCGTAAGCTCGTGGCCAGAAGCCGCGAGTACTCGCTTGATCGATTGAGGATGTGGGCGAGGAGGAAATTTTGTATTGTCGTTGCGTTCAAGGTCTGGGGGAAGATACACCCAGTATTGAAAACTGTATCCTTGAGGAAATCACTAATTAAAGGCGAGTAAACACGAATCGAGTTCTCTGCAAGCCCGCGCTCTTTGCGCAGGTAGTCGATGTAGTGCTGCTTTAGATCACCTGCAGCCGAAGTATTGATCAGCGGCAGAGTAATCGGTACATTGGCTTCGGCTCGGACGTGTTTGAGAAAAAGCCGCAGAACTGCCTTTTCGAACTTGGCACGCGCCATTCGTTCGCAGGAGAAGCGCGTCACGAAAGATGTTAGATGTGATTCGTTCAGATCATCCACAGCGAGCTGCTTCCCCACAATCCATCGAGAGAAGACCGCTAAAACAGATCGTTTTTTCCGTAGCGTCCGTTTTGCGTACCCCTGAGAACGAAGGTGCATTAGGAAGGAATTGACGTGGATGTCACTCAGGCCCAGACGTGGGCCATCTTCCGATACAAACAAGTTGCCTGTTATCATTGTGGTCTCCTTTCTTCTGGCGGAATTGCCAGATTGAAGATCCCACAAAAATTATGCCGCGTCAGCAACAACCTCAAAGCACGAGATGAGCATACATGAATCCCTAACGCGGCATAATCCGGCAGTCGGCATTATATCTGTTATGCCGCTAGCGGCATAAGAGAGGTTGTTGTCGAAGGGAACACGGAAGTCGTACATGAAAGCCAAGACTTCCTGTCGGTGCATATCGAGTCGTTCGAGCAAGTTTCTGGGCTTGGTCTTTTTGCGGCGCCCACGTTTCTTTTCGGCATGGGCGGCGCATGCGGACAGGGGATTGGCGGCATAGCCATCGTCCAGGATGTTCTGATAGCGGATCTCGAAGTCTCGGATTTGTGTTTTCGTCAAAATGGGGTATCTCCTTAGCTCCAGTCGCCCCTATATGTTGTGGTTCTGGCGGCCAAGGCCGCGAATGCCCTTGATAACGTTCTTGTAGGGCGCAGG
>Ga0210031_1001570_pt1 | contig 13828 bp, 16 predicted proteins | sample CryGeyCG2014_080_FD_185455 | JGI IMG/M metagenome (GOLD analysis project Ga0210031, IMG submission 185455) | Groundwater microbial communities from aquifer - Crystal Geyser CG03_land_8/20/14_0.80 (SPAdes) (version 2) | ecosystem: Environmental > Aquatic > Deep subsurface > Groundwater | place... | reverse complement strand
TCAGCAGTTATATTGGATGCAACTTCAGGGGTAGATACAATTACGCTAAAGCTTGGCACAACAACAATCGCTGCTACTGCTTATTCATACAACCCAGTAACAGGTCAGCTGACATATCTTACAACACTCACTGATGGCAACTACACTGTCACAATTGATGTCAAAGACAAAGCAGGCTTACCTGCAACACAGACATGGCAGTTCACAGTAGCTCTCCCTGATACAGAACCTCCAACAAATCTGTTCATCTCAATCAACGACGGAGCAACCTACACAACATCATCAAATGTAACACTCACGTTGAATGCAACAGGTGCAACTCAGCTCCTGGTAAGCAATGACCAGACAACATGGAAGACATACGATGCATCTGTTGGTTGGAGCTTGTCCCTGGGTGAGGGCACAAAGAGGGTTTATCTTAAAGCGGTAGATGATGCAGGTAATCATGCAACAGTAGCAGATGAAATCATCTTTGATAAAACAAAACCAACCCCATCCATAACCATAACCCCAAGTAAATCAATAATATACAAGGGTGAAACACTGCAGTTCAGTGGAGCAGGCTCATCAGATGCAAATGGCATAGCAAACTATAAATGGGATGTTAACAATGATGGTGTAACAGATTATACCACACCAACCCCATCACATACCTACACAGCCACAGGTACATACACAGTAACATTAACGGTAACAGACAATGCAGGAAAGACTTCTTCAACAACAATAGAAATAACAGTCAAGTCCAAGCCGCAGCCACCACCCTTTATACCAGGGTTCGAGGTACTTGCATTGATAGCAGCAATAGGCATGACAGTTGTACTGCTGAGAAAGAAGAAACACTAAACCTTTCTCTCTCTTTTTTCTTTTTTTCAATTTTTTTGAGGTGATAAAAGATGACAGATAAAACGAAAAAAAAGAAAATAATGTTTTTGGGTGTTTTTGTTATTGGTTTAATGGGTATTATTACCTCTGCATGCTGGGATTATCTTTTAACCAAGTCAAAGCCTGTATTTGGGAATTATCAGATAATAGGTGTTATTGTTGGAATGATTATTGCATTTGTTGGCATAGCGTTGTTTGCAATGAAACCCAAAGAGTGAAACAAATATATGGTGTATTCATATTCTCTCTTTCCCGCCCACACACCCTATCTAAATGTTTTTTATTTCATAATAACATTGCAGCAAGCCCGCACGCTAAAACACCTGCCCCTAAACTTGCAGGGATAGCATATTTTAGAATGGATATTGTTGAATTCACTGTCGTTGTCAGTTTTTCTGTATTTCCCCTTCCAGTAACCTTTGTCCTTGTTGTTTTGCTACTACCACCTATGTCCACTTCCTCTAAATCATCTATTGCTTCCTTCACAACATCCCTGGAAACAGAGCCAATGTTTTTGATAGCAGAGCCCACAGGGTTGAAACCATCCATGGTTATGTTTACAGAATGATTGTCTGTCGTAAGAATTACTGAATCATCAACAACGTCCTCTAAACTTTTTTCAATCTCTTTCCTGGCATCAGACGTCATGTTGTTTCCGTCCCAGAGTAAATATGCTGTTCTCTGTTTGTCCGCCTCAGTCGCAAGTGCCATAACCCCCAGCTCACCAACGTCATCAGAGCATACCTTTTTTGAGGAGACACCCACCCTCATTTTTTTAACCATGTTTCCTTTTGCTGAGGAAACAGAAGACTCAGCCAAATCTATGATATCGGATGAGAGTTCTGAGCCAAAGTTTACGGAATCAGCGCCTTTTTTTAGATAATTATGTGTATCAACAAAAAACGCGTTGCCTGACAATATTTTTTTTGCCTTTAACACAGACGCAGCCCCTATTTCAGGTTCCAGGTCATCTGTAGGCTTCAAAGGGGAGTGCACAATGAGCACAGTGTCTCCAAAGAACTGTGCAGAAACAACCGCTTTTGACTCCTTTTTAACAAGTCTGCTTCCTTCAGATGTGTACTTAACATCATTGATACCAATTTTGACTGCATTGGCAATCTTCATGCATTCATCAGCATTTACAGGGTTCAGGTCATGTGTTGATGCTGAATGCAATACAAACACAGGGTAATCAAAGTTTTCTGCAATCTTTGACGGCAGGTTGCTTCCGCCAAGTTTTCCAAAAGGTCCAGGATGAACGTTGGGCACAACAACAGCAGCCTTTATTCCCTTTTTATTTCTGAAGGAGAGGACACCAACATCAGCATCTATTTCCTCACCATTTGCCTCAAAAAAGGATTCCAGTTCAAGTGAGCCGTCTGTCAGATGGGCGAGCCCATGTTTCAGAAGCTCTAACCCATTTAACCCAAAACTTTTTTTCATAGGATTTTTTGCTATTTCAATAAATGCTACTGCGGAAAAGAAAAATATTGCTGTGAACAAAAGCCACAGAGTTGTTTTAGGCTCAGGAAGCATGAAGTAAAATGCTGTAAAACCAAATAATGTCTGGGTTACTGATGCTGGAAATGATTTGATATGACTCGAGTTTGAGGTGGCAAGAAGAACAATATGCCTGAGCCATATCACAGATGAATACCCAAATATCAATGATATTGAAACTTTGTTAAAAAGAAAACCTATTATAGACAGACATCCAACTATGAGCATGCAGAGGAATGACAATAACATGGACCTTCTGAGATGGAATACTCCGCCAAATGATTCTGCCAAGGGTTTGGAAACAATTCCTGAAAGAAATGCTGGCAATGCGAAAATAACGACAGAATATTGTATTATGTTCAACAAACTTTTTTCTGTTGTTATAATTAAACCAAAAACCATGGAGAAAACAACAATCAAAATGCCTGTTTTCCACGGTTTTGGCGAGGAGAAAACAAATCTCATTAACCTAGCTGTTTTTTCTGTTGCCTCCAATTTTTTCACCTCTGTGTCTCAAGGAAACCCACAGCCTTTACACAAGGGAAGCTCTGCTTCCCTTTGTAAATAGAAGGAATCTCTGATTCCTTCATATTTAGGCGCGGGTAATTGACCTGAGAACTGTTTCAACTGCCCTGTTTATGTCTTCGTATGCAGCGTTCCCAACAACAATCGTGTCCGCATATTTTGCCATCTCAGATGCTTTTTCCCTTGAGTTTATTCCCCCGCCATAGAACAGCAGACTTTTTTCAAGACTTTTATGCACAGCCCTGACTATTTCAGGGTCACCATATTTTCCGGAATATTCTATGTAAACAATTGGGAAGTTGAAGAATTTTTCTGCGCAGACCGCATACGCAACAATCTCTTTTTTCTCTATATTTGTTTTCGCTTTCGTTACCTTTCCGACCATGGAATCCGGATTCAGAACAATGTATGCCTCAGGTACAACAATTTCCCAGTTAATATCATATTTTTCTATCCATTCCTTGTGCTTGCCCACAATCCACATAGAATCATCGCTGTTTATGACGCAGGGAACAAAAACATAGTCAAAACCGTCCACAATGCAATCAGGGTGAGGCGGCTCAAGAACCTTTGGTATGTCATATTTCTTTATCATCCTTAAAATTTTTTCAACATTTCTTCTTGTAACATTTTGCGTGCCTGAAACCATTAATGCATCAGAACCGCTTACAATAATTTTTTCAAGATTTTTTTCTGATATTTTTTTGTCAGGGTCAAGTTTCATCACATGCTTCCATTTTTTAATATTTTCCATATTCATAGTATCCCGCCAACAATAAACCCTATTAATGATACTGCCATACCAATCTTTATTATTTTTGATACGCTCCCTGGTTTATCTAAAAGGATTATGGAATATATAAATATTGCATCAGCAAGCCCTATAATCCCAAGGTAAATGCTGCCAAACGTCCTCAAGAGGTATGGTATCGGGCTAATGATTACTGATAAAATAATTGCTCCTGAGACAACAAGACCTGCATTTTTCACACCAATCCTCATAGGTAAGGTCACCCTGTCAGTGTCGCCTTCAACATCCTCAATATCCTTTATGACTTCTCTCCCTAAATTTGCAAGAAACGCCATTCCAGCCAAAACCAAAACAATTTTCATCTCATTAAGAAAAATTTTCATTGTGGTTACACCTGTCACATTTCCACTTAACGAGCCGCCGCCAAAGATGAACACAAAGGCAACAAGGATGCTTATTGCAATATTTCCAGTGAAACCCTTGTTTTTCAGTTTTTTCTCATAGGACCCTAGCAACAATGTAGCAATAACAGCAATAAGAAATGCTCCTGTGCTGAGGAAGCATGAAATAATTATGCCTGAAATAAACAATCCTATTGCAAAATTCATAGCATTTTTCTGTTTAAGCCTTCCAGACGGTATTGGCCTGTCAGGATGATTGATTTTATCAATTTCTGCATCATAGCAGTCGTTTAATGAGTTGCCTGCGCCTGTTATCAGAAATACAACCGTGAATGCTAGTCCTATCTTAAATAGAACAAGATAATTAATCATAGGAATTCCAACTATGATGCATCCTACCAATGCACCGATTCCAGCCATAGTGCAGTTTAACGGTCTTATAATATCCAAGTATGGTCTCATATTAAACCTTCAAGTTCTCTCGTGAGCTCAGGGTGTTTTTGATTAATTCCTTTGAGTATCTCTATTGTTGATACCTTTTTGAAATCATATCCTGACAATGTATCAATAATTTTGTTAAACGTTTCATCATTTAATGTTGTTGCTTTCTCCTTCGCAATCCAGTTCCTATATAGTTTATCCTCAAGTTTATCTCTCCATTTCTTCTCATACCATTTTAATGTTTCATTGAACTCCTGCTTCCCTACTGCATTACCTATGACCTCACCAGCAATGGTTCCGCAAATCAAAGCATTTAGGATTCCACCGCCTGTAAGAGGATCAATCTGACGTGCGGCATCCCCAACAAGCAGAACACCATTCCCAACTGTTTTCTCTATTGGTGCGCAAGCAGAAACACAGCCTGCAACAATCCTCACAATCTTTCCTTTTGGAAACTTTTTTTCTACAAATTTGTCAAGATATTTTTTCACGTCCCCTCTTTCTTCAATTTTGCTTAGTTGAACACCAAGACCAACATTTGCCTCATTCTCTTTTGGGAAAACCCAAGCGTATCCACCAGGTGCAACACTGCCAATATAAAAATCGTTGTATTCAGTATAGTCTATATTTGTCATGGTGTACTGAAGACTTGGGACAACATCATTTGGTTTCAAGGACGTGTCTATCCCAGACCATCTTCCAACCTGGGACTCAAAACCATCAGCAGCAGCAACAACATCTGCTTTTATTTCAAGATTTTTACCCATGCTTTTTACTTTCACGCCTTTTATCTTGCCGCTTTCTTTTATCACATCAAAAACAGAGCTTTTCAGCATAATGTCAACGCCTGATTTGCCAGCCTGTTTGGCAAGACTTTTGTCAAAAATGTCCCTGTAAATGTTGTATCCCACCTCACCGCCTGCCTGCTCCTCAGAAAGAAGCACATGTTTCCCGTTAGGCGCATAAATTCTTGCTCCCTTAATATCAGATGCAATCCAAGAGTTTTCGGGCTGAATCCCAATCTGTTTCAAACCCGCTTTACTAACACCTTCACCGCATCTCACAGGTACGCCTATCTCCTGCCTCTTCTCAATCATAAGAACAGAACATCCATTGTCTGCTGCTATTTTCGCTGTTCTGCTTCCAGCAGGTCCTGTTCCCACAACCACAACATCGTATTTCATTTCCGCTCACCCCATAGTTATTGCCCCAACAGGACATACCTTTTCACAAAGACCGCATTTTATGCATAATTCATCGTTGAAAACAATGCTTGTTTCCTCAAGAAAAATAGCGTTTTCAGGGCAGGTGCCAACACAGCTGCCGCAGTACATGCATTTTGTTTTATCCACCTTCATGTGTTTTCCTCCATGCAAGTAGTCAGTAGCCAGTAGTTAGGGGATAGGGAACGATATTTTCCCCTGATCCCTGACCCCTGATACCTAACTACTACTCTCATGTGTTTTCCTCCATTCATCCAGCGGTACGGAATATTTTTTCTCAATCTCGTTTCTGTATGTTGGTCCTCCGTTGTATGCGCAGAATGGTATAATCCTGCCATCTGGTGTGGCGTAATGTATAACGCATCTTTTCACCCTTTCTATGTCATAGTTGTAACTGTCCTGGAAATGCATGCCTCCAACCATCATTGTTTTCCATGTGAACTCACCAAGTGATTCCTTGCTATGCTCTGAGAAAACATTTTCAAGCAGTTCTGTTATGTTTAACCCTTTTGGAAGTTTGTCCTCGTAAATGTATTTTCCAAAATATTTCTCAAAACTTTTCTGAACACTTTTCTTTTTTGATTTTTCTGATTTCATTTTTCCAACTAATCTAACAAGGAAACCAATTTTACCAAGTTTTTCTGCCATTCTCATCATCTGAGAAAACATTCCCTCAACATCCACAAAACGCGTGATAGGTGTTGCATTCCCATTTTCAATATAAAGGAATGTTGCAAGACCGCAGTGAGGATGCGCGGTAAACGCAACCTTTGGCTCACCAGCAAGTATGGATATTAATTCAGATATTGGTGTGACAACAGGGACAGGGTAAAAATCCTCTTTTTTCAAAATTTTTGTTTGCTTCTCAAGTTCATCTGCAAGATCAGTAAGCGTGTATCTTCCTTTCCCCCTTTCCTCTTTATCTATCCTACCGGTGAATGACACAGGCTGATAGTTCACACTTCTAATCACATCACTGTTTTTCACAGCAAAATTGAGGATTTCACCAACCTGGTCATTATTTATCCCGTTGATAATTGTCGGCACAAGAACTGTTGAAAGAGGTTTTGGTTTCACGTTTCTGCAGTTTTCTACTACCTTCATTTTCACATCAAGCATTTTTCTTCCTCTTGCCTGCACATAAATCTCATCGTTTAGACCATCAAACTGAAGATAAACAGTATCCATGCCGTTGTCCTTCATTTTCTGACAAAAATCAAAATCAACAAGTTTTAATCCGTTTGTTGCAACCTGAATCTGGACAAAACCAAGCTCTTTTGCTTTTTTTACAACATCAAAAAATTTTGGGTAAATTGTTGGCTCACCACCTGAGAACTGAACAGCTGGCGTGGGAACAGGCCTGTTTCTCCTCAGGTTTTCCAGCATCTCAACAACCTGCTCATAGTCTGGCTCATAAACATATCCTGCAGCAGCAGCGTTTGCGAAACATATAGGACACCGCATGTTGCATCGATTAGTTAAATCTATGTTTGCCAAACAGGTATGGGATAGATGCAAATCACAAAGCCCGCATTCAAAAGGGCATTTCTTTTTCGCTTTTATTTTCGGGTTCTCAACACCAATCCCGTCATAAGCAAATTTCTCTGCCTTCAAATATAATCCTGCATCTGACCAGTAAACATCCTTAAACCCACCATGCTCACTACATTTTTTCTCTATCATCACCCTACCATTCTCATCAAAAATTTTTGCTTTCACTATCTTTCCGCATTCAGGACACACTGACTCTGTTTCCTTGGGCAGCCCTTTCTTCAGCGTTGATTCTCTGATTATCATACTTATAGAAATAGAATACAATCCTTTAAATGTTTTGGATGCGGAGGAGAACAAATCAACCGAAAACTATATGCCCCCCACCTATATCGTATTTGAGGTTGAGGAAAATGGAGTTACTTAGCGTAATAAAGATACTTATTTCATACATTCCTCTATTCTGGATTTTTTTATTTTTTTTATTGTTTTTCATAAATTTAACGGAGTTAAACCAATGGAAATAAGCAATTATAAATAGATGCAATGTCATTAGTAGTATGGGGGAAAGAAGATATATGTTCCGTGGCTGTAGGTGAGGAATATGGCATATCCAGAACCAGTACCGATTTTGAAAGCAAAATATGCAAAGGATTTTGAAAAAAGGCTATCAGAGAAGAAAATGAGCAGGAGCCAGAAGGAATTTTATAAAGGTGCCGTCAAGGAATATAAGAAACATTCATTCTAAATACTATTAGGACGAGTCCGATGTTTGAAAAACTGCATATCATCCCATACGAGAAATATTCTAATAAGATAGTCTTTTACTGCGGGAACAAAGAACTCGATGATTTTATCAACACAGATGAAGTTCAACTCTATGAGCGAGAAATGTTGGGCAAAACATCGCTTGCTATTCTTGATAACAAACTGGCGGCATTTTTCACACTGGCAAACACTGTAATCCGTGATGAATGGTTAAAAAAACGGGTAAATCAGCCAAAAATGCGGCAGCAAAATTAGATACCCTCATTATTGATAGGCCGCCTGGCTGTCCAGAAGGAATATCAGCACTTGGGACTCGGTTCATATCTTCTAAAAATCATTGTTGGCAAGGCACTGGAAATGAGCAAAACTGTCGGAATCAGGCTGGTTGTATTGACTGCATATCATGAAAATATAAACTGGTATGGTAAGAGAGGTTTTGAGATGTGCGTCGAAAAGCACTTGAAGATATCAAAGACAGAATACCGAAAAAGACCTTTTATGTACCTTGATTTAAAACAATTATCCGGTGAGATTGAATAACGCGGGACTGTTCCGCAGCGACGAGAGATACTCTTTGATGAACAATCAGTATAGAAACATCTCAGGGTAAATATTATTATCTTTTTGATGGTCTTGGTAGTGTGACCGGGTTGACAGATGAAAATGTAAATTTGATATCATCTTATCAGGTTTGAGCAAGAAAACCATGATCTTTAGACCCCTTTTTTTCCTCCTATTTTTGCTTTATACGCCCTTCTATATCAATCTCCCCATTTTTAATTCTCGATGAGGATATTATTTTTTTGTCATCAGCAAGCACAAAAGGTATTACATAAATCTTTAAACCTTTTTTCCCATTTTTTACTCTTATTCTGTTGATTTCAAAGGCAATTTTTTCTGTTTCAGGAGAAACAACAATGGCATCAAAATTAGCATAAATAGAGGGACCGTATCTGTCATCGATTTTAACAATCCTAAAGTTTTTAAATTTTTTTCTTTCCAAATAATCTTCTAATTCCTTTTTCCTTATCTGATATTTTCTTGTTTTTTTTATCATTTCATCAGATGTAAGACCAATCAAAACATGATCACCGACTTCAAATGCCTTTTCAAGAAGCGCCCTGTGCCCCCTGTGCAAAGGATCAAATGTTCCACCAACGCAAACCCTCATAATCTGGTGATGGACTTGAGGATATAAAAAATATCCTAATAACTGAGATCAAACTCCCTTACCCATCCCCTTTTTTCTTTCCTCCAAAACTCTTCTCGTTATCTCATCCATTTTTCTGAGGAACAGATATGCTTTTTCATAATAAATCGGAAAATCCTGAGATGGAATGGTTTCATCATAGAAATTTTTATGCAGAGCATTAAGATCCAAGAATAGCAGATAAAGATCATTATCATTTGTTTCCCTGCCAACATCTCTAACAAAATCAAAAAACTCTCCATGTTTGCCTATGTAAATGTTTGATGCAGAGCCCAATGCCTTGATTGCCTGAGTAATTGCACCCCACAAAAGTTCGGATGCCTTTCTCAGTTCCTCCTTTTTTATTGTCTCCTCAGCATTGCATAAATAATGGTCTCTCATTCTTAAAAAATGAGAGGTTACATCATTCATATTTGATGATTTTCTCATTGTTATCATCTATTGTTATAGTTTTATAGGCAGGTGTAGCAGGACCAACATCTGCTGTAACCTTCCAGATATGTGTCTTTTCATCTAATATTATTTTATCAACCCTTATCCAATGGTAGCCTGCTTTTTTAAGATATTCTACAGTCATCTCTGTAACCTGCTCAACATTCATTTTCATATTCTTCACCATTTTTAGAATAAGTTTAGCAGTATAAAAAATCTTCTTTTCTTGTTACACAGGAAAGTCTGACTTTTCTGCTCACAAGAAAATTCCTTCGGAATTTTCTTGTTTGATAGGAAACCCTTTTAAAATCCTAAGCACATTATCCCTTTGGTGACACTATGAAAATACTTGTGGCAGACAAAATATCTGATGAGGCAATAAAGATGCTGAAGGAAAAGCATGAGGTTGTTTTCTCAGAACTTGACCCTAAAGGACTGCTTAATGAAATAGAAAAATATGATGCGCTCGTCATCAGAAGCAGGACAAAGGTTACCAAAGAGGTTATTAAGAAAGGGAAAAACTTGAAGGTTATTGGAAGGGCTGGTGTTGGTGTTGACAACATAGATGTGCCTGAGGCAACAAAAAGAAAAATCCCTGTTGTTAACGCACCTGGCGGCGCAACTGTTTCTGTTGCAGAACTCACATTTGCTCACATGCTTTCCCTGGCAAGAAATCTGTCTAAATCCGATAAAACCATGAAAAATGGGGAATGGGAGAAAAAAACGTTGAAAGGAACAGAATTATGTGACAAAACACTTGGTCTTATCGGCTCTGGAAGAATAGGAACTGAGGTTGGAAAAATGGCAATAGCATTTGGGATGAAAGTTATAGTCTATGACCCCTATCTTTCAAAGGAAACAGCTGAAGAGCAGGGTTTTGAACTTGCCGACCTTGATTCTCTGCTGAAAAACTCTGATTTTATATCCATACACACACCTCTGACAGATGAAACAAAAAAAATGATTGATGAAAAAGAATTCAAAAAAATGAAAAACACTGCATTTATTGTTAACTGTGCAAGAGGAGGAATAATTGACGAGAACGCACTTTATAACTCACTAAAAGAAGGCAAAATCAGGGGAGCAGCACTTGATGTTTATGAAAATGAGCCTCCAAAAAACAGTCCTCTTTTAACTTTGGATAACATTGTTTTCACTCCACATATTGGCGCATCAACGAAGGAGGCGCAAATCAGGGCAGGCACAATAACCGCAGAGCAGGTTTTAAAAGTGCTGAAGAACGAGAAGCCTGATTTCTGCGTGAACAGGGAAGTGTTGTAAGGATAATGGTTTTTTGGTCCTGCAGGCTCTGGCAAAACACTGCTTGTAAAAGAGTTCATGCAAAAATAAAACAGGGTTTGAAAGACTGCATGATGTGCTTTATGATGTTCATTGCGCATGCTGGGATCTGACATAGACATACGCTGTTGGAATAAAACAGAGCAGGCAGAACGCATAAACCAAAACATGTGCAACGATTATTGTTGAATGATTGTATAATGGGTTTATACTCAATGGGTAAAATGGTCTCATCTCAGGATAAAGGAATGCATCAAGGAATACATGTGAAACTGTGCCGATTACTGAGCCTGATATAATCATGGAAAAGGATGTTTTTTGATCAATTTTAAGCCAATGTTTGAACCTGTATATTTTGTTGTCGAACAAATATAACACTAATCCCAGAATTATTCCTGCTATTATCGCTCCTATGAAAGAATGAAAAAAACCAGCATGAAGCAAACGGTCTCCAATCAGAATTTTGTAAACGCATTCAATGTCTAGGATAACGCTACCCAATGCTAATGCAATTATATCTAATCGTTTCCTGAAAATGAAACCAAGTAATAATGCTGGTCCTAGATGCAGTGGTGTTAAAGGCATTTTATTTACCCAAGATAAGAAGTGATTGTAACCATAAAAATGTTTCATATTCAGGTTTTCATTGGATTCTTGTCTTTTTAAAAGAGGGTATATTATTAATCTTATACTATCATATCTATAATTGATAGGGATGAGTCCAGTTATACATTTGTTAATTGCATGGTTTATTGCAAACCTTTTTTCAATAAATCTGAAAGAGAGAAGACTTGTTCTTATTGCAGGGGTAATCGCAGAGGTTGATGCGATTGGGATACTTTTTAATGAGAAGTTATATTATCAATATCATCATACATTTGGGCACACCATAGTTTTTGGCATCATCGTTACAATTATGCTCATGTTATTATCTAAGTCTAAGCATAAAATAAAAATATTTTTTGCATGCTTTGCTGCGTTTGGAGCGCATTTATTGGCCGATTTATTCGGATCGGATTGGGGTATGCCGTTATTCGCTCCAATAACTTTAAAGGAATATTCAGTCTATCCTTATCTTTCAAGATATACTATTTATAACATTATTAATCCATTGACAGCAATTTTTGTTCTGATTTTGTTTTTTCTGATTTACATTTTAAAAAACAGAACACCAATAGAGTTTTTCTCAAAAAAATATGATACTATTATATGCAATTTTTTCAGATTTCCATTTACCAAAAAATGCGATAAGTGTAACGGGAGAGCTTTCTTCCAATGTGAAAGCTGTAAGTCATTTATTGTCTTAGACATGTAAACAATGAAATTCGAGATATAAGATGCAGGCAGTGTAATGACATAAAAGGCAAGAAGAATTAAAATCACAACATATTTATCATCACAACATAATTACTTATTATGTCAAAAAAGAAAAAAATGACGTATGCAGGTTCTGGTGTTGATATTTTTAAGGAAGAAAAAACTGTTTCATCGCTTACTGGCATGGTGAAGGCAGGGAGGAAAGGTTTTGGTAAAGCGCTGAATATTAAAGGGCATTATGCCGGTCTTGTTGATTTTGGGAAACATGCTTTAACACTCTGCACAGATGGTGTTGGCAGCAAGGTTATCATTGCTGATGAAATGAAAAAATGGGATACCGTTGGCATAGATTGTATTGCCATGAATGTTAATGACTGCATATGCGTTGGCGCAACACCAGTTGCTTTTGTTGATTACCTGGCAATGGAAAAACCAAATCAAAAGATTGCTGAGCAAATCGGCATAGGATTGAACAGGGGCGCGAAGCTCTCAAACATATCCCTGATTGGTGGTGAAACGGCTCTTCTTCCAGAACTCATCCATGGTTTTGATCTTGCAGGCACCTGTCTTGGATACGTTGAGAAAAAAAACATAATAACAGGAGAAAAAATAAAAATAGGTGATGTTATCATTGGTCTAAGAAGCTCGGGTATTCATTCAAATGGTTTAACACTTGCAAGAAAAATTTTTGAAAACAGATACCATGAAAGATTCCCAAAATCAAACAAAAAAATAGGTGAAGTTTTGCTGGAGCCAACAAAAATTTATGTCCAAGAAATCCTTGATGTGATAAAAAAATTCAGGGTTCATGGTCTTGCGCACATCACAGGTAGGGGTGTGCGTAAACTTTTGAGATTGAATAAAAATGTTGGCTACTGCATTGACGCTCCTTTCAAGCCTCATCCTGTGTTTAAATTAATCAAGGAAATTGGAAACGTTGATGACAATGAGATGTATCAAACGTTTAACATGGGAATGGGTTTCTGCATAATTGCGTCTGAGAAGGATGCTGACAATATTGTTGACATGTTAAAAGATGAAGCAAAGATTGTTGGTTCTGTTGAAAAAGGAAAATGGGTAAAAATCCCTGAGTTATCCATAACATATAAGAAGTAATAACACAATATTCCAAAGCAAAGAGTTAGTAGTCAGTAGATAGTAGTCAGGGGTCAGGGAAAGAAAAGAAAACCGTCCCCTAGCTACTAACTACTTGCCCCTAACTACTAATACTGGGGGGAAAGATGTCTTTAGAAGATGGTGCTAAAACAGCTGTAAACATATGCATGGGTGTAAAAAAAGGGGAAAAGGTTCTCATTATCACGGATACTGTGAAGGAAAAGATTGGTGAAGCACTTTTTCAGGCAGCAGTGAACGCAAAGGCTGAGGCAATGCTCATCAAGATGCTGCCCATGACAAGGCATGGGGAGGAACCGCCTAAACCGATTGCTGAGATCATGACGCATGTAGATGTAATTATTGCGCCAACAGAGTACTCTTTAACGCATACCCAGGCGAGAAAGGCTGCAAACAAGGCTGATGTAAGAATAGCTACAATGCCAGGAATCACAGAGGAGATGATGAGTAG
>Ga0210031_1001533_pt1 | contig 13948 bp, 14 predicted proteins | sample CryGeyCG2014_080_FD_185455 | JGI IMG/M metagenome (GOLD analysis project Ga0210031, IMG submission 185455) | Groundwater microbial communities from aquifer - Crystal Geyser CG03_land_8/20/14_0.80 (SPAdes) (version 2) | ecosystem: Environmental > Aquatic > Deep subsurface > Groundwater | place... | reverse complement strand
CTACTAGCACTTACTCGCAAATTTTCAGAGGACCATTTGCGAAGATGACAAGCGACCTGTTTGGGATTATATTTGGCTATCTTGGTGCCGTAGTTGCCCTCTGGCTAGGAGCCACCACCGCTCCCGGAATGATGGACCAAATGTCAAAAAAAGCTTTTGGCGCGTCAAAAAGATTTGTAACGTCAGTAGCGGCCGGCGGTGCGATTGCAGTGGGAGCAGGTGCTATTGCTGGGGCAAAGAAAGGATTTGGAAGTAGATGGGCGGAAAGAAAACCAGGTGTGGGAGGAACTATAAAAGCCGGAGTATCAGGGATCGGAGCCGGAGTAAAATCAGGACTGACAACAATGACTCGTAGAGGATTTGGCAAAGGATTGGCTGAAATAGCCAAACCAATACCAGCAGAAATTAAAGAAGAAGCTGTTTCTCTTTGGGCAAAGAGAAAATTTATCACTACAAAAGAAGAGGCGAAAAAAAATATAGATGAAACTTTTGAAGAAGAAGGACCAAAAGGAGTAGAACGTATAGTAACATCGAAATTGGATACTGACGTAACTAGAAAAGCAGCATTAGACAAACTAATGGAAGAAAACAAAGTTAGCAAGGAATTAGTCGGAAATTCAGAGGGTCAGAGGATTATACTTTCAGATTATGAAGAAGCCGCAAGACACCTCGACAAAAAGAAAATGTCAAAGATAGAAAGAACTGCTTTATCCTTAGGGGAAGATTTTGGAGAAATTGCCAGGAAAACAGGTATATATACTACGAATGATAAGAATAAAGATAATACTAAGGGGATTACGACTTATACCCAACACATCATTGCCTCAGTAAAAACTGCTGATGATGTAAAACAATTGCAAAAGGGTTGGTGGGAAAATCCTAGTGCGATGGAAACAGCCCAAAAATTCTGGACAGGGGCTCAGTGCGGTGCGGCCGCTCGCCAGTTTGGAAAAGAATTTATAGAAAGTTTAGAACCTATAATAACGCAATTAAAATCTCTTCAAACGGCAAATGATAAAAATGGCTATCTACAGTATGTTTGGAGCAGACCAGGATTGGCAAGATTTTCTGAAACGACACCTGCTCAAGAACTCGGATTTAGTTCATTTTATGAATTAGCTCCAAAAAGTATAAAGAAAGATAAAAAAAGGTATCCAAATATAAAAGCAATTCTGGCTGAAAAACCATAAATTCTGATTACAAAACCATAAAAAAACGGCTAAGTTTAAACTTATGCAAAAAGAATATTCAAAAGAGGAACTTTGGAAAATCTATGATAAATTACCGGAGGAATTAAAAGAGGTAATTTTCTCCGAAGGAACGTCAGACAATATTTTTAATATCTGCTCACGGAATGGCATCGCCGATGAGAGAATTTCAAAAGTTGCAAAATATGTTGGGAGAGTTTTAATGGGACTTTTACCGCCCAATGAATTTCTGGAAACTTTAGAAAAGGAGTTAAAATTAGAAAAAGAAATAACCAAAGGTATTAATGAGGAAGTTGAAAGGTATATCTTTTATCCGGTAAAGGCTGAGTTAGAAAATCTTTACAAAATTGAAATCGCTCCGCCGGCTAGACCAACGGGAATCACTCCACCGCCCCAAGAAAAACCTCCGGCCGCTTCAAAGACCGATGTTTACCGCGAACCAGTTGAATGAAAAATTTGATAACCAAAATTCAAGGATTGCCGGAATCAAAAAGAAAAATAATTTTTTGGATATTGGTGATTATTATTGCTTCAGTTTTACTTATTTTTAATATAAAAAATGCTCAAAATAGATTTAAAAATTTTAGACCTGAAAGATTTAAAGAAAAACTGCCGTTACCCAAAATAGAAATACCAAAGCTGCCAGAAGAAATATTAAAGATACCAAAGTAATATGCAATTTATTGTTCCAAAATTCATTGAAAGAGAGGCCAGAATAGCCGGACCTTTAACTTTTAAACAGTTGGTTATTTTTATTATTACCGCGGCTATTTGCTTTCTGCTTTATCGCCTGTTTCCTCGCACTATTTTTTTTATTTTCTCTATTTTATTAATACTTTTTAGTTTTTCTTTAGCCTTTCTAAAAATTGGCGGAAGACCGGTGTTGACAATTTTCACCAATGCTTTCAGTTTTCTCTTTTCATCAAAAATTTTTATCTGGAAAAAAGGGGCAAAATCGGCTTTTTTAAAAAAAATGGAAATAAAAAAAGAGGAAAAGGAATTGCCGTTCAATATTATTAAAACTAATCAATTGAAAAGATTAAAAACAAAAATTGAAACCAAAGCAAAATAAATGGCCGAAATTACCACTCAACAATTTTTGGAAATAGAGGAAATCAAGCAAGGTTTAGTTATTCTCAGGGATAAATCCTTGAGAGGAATCTTGATGGTTTCTTCCCTTAACTTTGCTTTAAAATCGGAGGAAGAGCAAAATGCCATTATTTATCAATTTCAAAGTTTTTTAAATTCCTTAGATTTTTCAATCCAATTATTTGTTCAATCTCGGAGATTAAACATGACCGGTTATTTAGATAAATTAAAAGAATTGGAAGAAAAACAGGAAAATGAATTACTCAAGGTTCAGACTGCGGAATATAGAAAATTTGTCAGCGGTTTATTGGCTGAAGGGATAATAATGACCAAGAATTTTTTTGTTGTTGTCCCCTTTACCCTAATTGAAATTCCCGGAATGGGAAAAAAAGAAAGGAAAGGAATCTCAGTTTTAACCGAAGAACAATTCCAAAGGGCAAAATCTCAAATTTTACAGAGAATGGAATTTGTGGCTTTGGGTCTAAAAAGATGCGGTCTCCAGGCTGCTCCCTTGAATACTTCTGAGTTAATTGAACTCTTCTGGAGTTTGTATCATCCAGAAGAAGCCGAGGTTGGATATTTCCCGGAAATCCTTCCGGAGTTTCTAATTTGAAGAAGGATTACTTCTTTGTCGATATATGAAATTACCATTCTGGAAAAAAAAGGAAGAAATTCCAAAAAAAATCTTTGAAACCGAATTAATAACGATAAAAGATATTATTGCCCCTTCCTCGATTGTTTTAAATCCCGACAACTTAAAATTGGGGAAAAGATTCGCCAAGTCCTTTTTCATTTTTTCTTACCCTCGTTATCTTTCCTCGGCCTGGCTTTCTCCAATCATCAATTCAGAAATTCCCATGGATATCTCTATCCATATCCATTCCTATTCCAGCGAAATGATGTTAAAAAAACTGATGAAGAAAGTGACCGAAGTTGTCTCAGAAATTTCTGAAAGGGAAGAAAAAGGACTGATTAGAGATATAGAATTAGAAACTGGTTATAGAGATTTGGAAGAATTGAGAGAAAGACTGCAAACCGCCCAAGAAAAGATGTTTAAAATTGGACTTTATATAACAGCTTATGGAAACTCAGAAAAGGAATTAAAAGAAATTGAAACAACATTAAGATCAATTTTAGAAGCCAGGCTCATTTACATCAAACCCAGCCTTTACCAACAAAGGGAAGGATTCATTTCGTCGGCTCCTTACGGTTTAGACCAACTTCAAGTTCACACCGCCATAAACACTGCTCCCCTTTCTTCAACCTTTCCTTTCGTCTCATTCGATTTAAGTTCTAATGAAGGAATTTTATATGGAATAAATCGTCATAATAATTCTCTGATTTTATTTGATAGATTTTCTTTAGAAAATGCCAACGAGGTTCTTTTTGGCAAAGCCGGCTCCGGAAAAAGCTATTGCATTAAATTAGAAATTTTGCGCTCATTAATGTTAGGAGTTGACGTAATTGTTTTGGACCCGGAAAATGAGTACCAAACCCTATCTGATGCCGTTGCTGGTTCCTTCTTTAATATCTCTTTAGCCAGTCCAAACCATATTAATCCTTTTGATTTGCCTATTCCCAGAGAAGATGAAAAAGCCGAAGATGTTTTAAGGTCAAACATTATTAATTTGGTGGGATTACTAAGAATTATGTTGGGCAGTTTAACTCCGGAAGAAGACGCAATTATAGATACAGCCATAGCGGAAACCTATGCGGCTAAAGATATTACCCCGGAAACCGACCCGGCGACCTGGCAAGAGCGAATTCCTCTAATGGAAGATTTTGAAGAGGTTTTAGAAGGGATGGAGGGAACCGAATCTCTAGTCAGAAGAGTAAGAAAATTTACCAAAGGAACCTATGCCCAATTTTTCAATCAGCCAACCAATATTTCAATGGATAAATCTTTTGTCGTTTTTGGAATAAGAGATTTAGAGGATGAATTAAGACCGATGGCGATGTTTGTTATTATGAGATATATCTGGAACAAGGTCAGGTCAGAATTAAAAAAGAGAATTTTAGTCATCGATGAGGCCTGGTGGATAATGAAAACCGAAGATGGCGCCTCATTTTTGTATGGAATGTGCAAAAGGGCCAGAAAATATTGGTTAGGGGTGACAACAATTACTCAGGATGTCAATGATTTTATGAAATCTTCTTATGGTCAGCCAATTATTACTAATTCTTCTTTGCAAATTTTAATGAAACAATCACCGGCCACAATAGACATTGTCCAAAAAAACTTCAATTTGACCGAGGAAGAAAAATATTTATTATTGGAAACAGAAATTGGTGAAGGAATTTTCTTTGCCGGCCAAAAACAGGTGGTGATGAAAGTTATCGCCTCTTATATCGAAGACCAAATTGTTACCACCTCCCCGGAAGAAATTGCTAAAATAAAAATGGCTAAGGCCATTTAATTAAATTATGGAATTTGATAAAATAATAATGCTTATTATCGCTATACTTTTAGATCTTTTTGGATTGCTTTTTTTTATTTTGAGTTTTTTTGGCGTAGGAATTGCCATTTCTTTTTTGCCGGATGTAATTGGCGGATTGACAATCGGACTTTGGTCCTTATTGAAAAAAGGAGGAACAGCCGGAATACAAAAAGGAGTAATGAAAAAAGGAGGAACAGCCGGAATACAAAAAGGAGTAATGAAAAAAGGAGGAACAGCCGGAATACAAAAAGGAGTAATGAAAAAAGCTCTAAAGTATGGGATAGCCCAAATAACAGAATTGATTCCCTTTTTAGGAGACATTTCTCCTTCCTGGACAATCTTAGTTCTAACTTCTTAATATGCAAAAAATAAAAAAAATTATTTTCTTCTTCTCTCTATTTTTTCTTACTATTCCTTTAATTTGCCTTTCAGCGGTAGCGGATGGGGGGGGTGGTGGTACTGGGGGAGGTGCTGGCGGTACTACCCCTCTTGATACTACCGCTATAACTTGCCTTGGGAATATCAGTTCAGCAAACAGTATTCCAGATATAATTGGCTGTCTCTATAATAGCGTCGTTGCCCTTTCCGGAATTTGTGCCCTTTTAATGATTATTATCGGAGGATTCGAATGGTTAATTTCAGCGGGAGATGTCGGCCGAATTGGTTCAGCCAAAGAGAAAATCTCTTCCGCTATTATTGGTTTATTAATTGTCCTTGCTTCTTATTTGATATTAACGGTTATAGGAATTAATCCTTAAGGCTCAGGCTTTATCACCACTTTTCTTTCGGGTTCGGAGCCAATACTTTCGGTAGTCACGTCTGACCTCCCGGCCAATTCTAAATGAATAATCCTTCTCTCATAAGCTGACATTGAGGGAAGGATTTTTTCTTTTTTAGTCAGGGCTACTTCATCGGCTAAAGAGCGAGCCGTTTCTTTTAAATAGTCGAGTTTTTTCTTTTTATAATCATTGATATCTAAATCAATATAAAAATTTTCTTTAATTTTTCTTCTGAGAATTGCTTTTAAAAGGTGCTGAATCTCAAAGAGAGTTTGGCCACCTTGGCCAATTAAAATTTGGGGCTCTTCAGTTTTTAAATTAATAGGCAAGGTTAAGTCCCTTTGAGGTAAAAACTCAATTTCAACCTCAAGAGTAGTTTTTTCAAAAAACTCTTTTATTGTCTTTTTTATTTCTTCTAATTGCTCTTGGGGAATCATATTTTTTTGAAAATAAGGTATTGTTGGACCAAAGAAAATAAAGAAGTAGTTATCCAGTAAAGAGCGATGGCGGCTGGCAGTTTCCAAAGAATAAAAACGGTGAAAACTGGAAAAAAATAGAGCATTTCTTTTTGAAATATATTTGAGAACCGGGACATTTGGTCTGGTTTTTTATCCGGCCCCGCCTCGAATTTACCGGCCCCGTAGGAAGCTTGCTTTCCTTTGGGGTTCTGAGGTGCAGTCTGGGAAATGATTTTTTTTGATTGGAAAAATTGGGTAACACCAGCTAAGACGGCTAAAATTAACGAAGCTTGGCCAAGATTAATCAGTCCTAAAAAGCTCGGGTTGATGCCTCCGGGTTGAGAGACAAAACTATAGAGATTAGTTATGGATTCTGGCCGCAGCCCCTTCCAAAATACCTGGTAGAGAGCAATTAAAATTGGCAATTGAATCAAAAGGGGTAACAAGCCACCCAAAGGATTAATTTTCTCCTTTCGATAAAGTGAAATTAATTCTTTGGTCTGTCTTTCTTTATCGTCCTTATATTGAGCTTGAAGTTCTTGGATTTTAGGTTGGAGATTAGTCAAAACTTTTTGAGACCTAAAGGATTGAGCCCTAAAAGGATAAATAATCAAATTAGTCAAAATGGTTAACAAAATAACCGCTACTCCAAAATCATGACCGGGTATTAATTGGTAAAATATTACCAGGGCATTAAATAGCGGTCGATATAGTATTGTCTGAAAAACCTCAATAATGAAATTCATAAAATTTTTGCTCTTTTAAACAATTTTTCAATAGTTTCGTCAATCTTCCCAAAATCCTTTTTTTCTATCTCGGGCAAGGTGAGTAATATACAATCTGACCTTTTTTTTAATTTCCCAATTTTTAATCTCACTGATTCGGAGATTCTTCTTTTAACTTTATTCCGTAAAGTGGCTTTTTTTGAAATTTTTTGGGAGACGACAAAACCAAAACGAATTTGACCTAATTTATTCTCAATAATTTTAAATATTAAGAAATCTTCTTTAAAACTTCTTCCTCTTTTAAAAACATTTTCAAAATCTTTTTTTTTAGTTAACCTATTTTTTTTAGGAAGCATCTTTTTAAACTGTCGTAAGTTTCCAACGACCTTTTCTTCTCCTCTGAGCCAAAACCCTTCTTCCGGCTTTAGTTATTTTTCTTTTCAAAAATCCGTGGGTCTTTTTTCTCTTCTTTTTTTTAGGTTGGTAAGTGATTGACATATTTTATATCTTATAATTTTATTTAAAACTCGTCAATTCACAGGTTTTACCCAAATTATTAACAGAATTAAGGCTTTTCGCCTGATTTTACATTCTCTTGACTTCTATAGTATAATTAAATAAGTTATAATATCCAAATATCATGGTCAATGAAGAACTCTGGCAAGCAGTTTTAGCCCAAATTCAATTAAATATCTCATCAGCTAATTTCGCTACCTGGTTTAAAAATACCCAGATTACCAGTCAGAAAGATGGGGTAGTTTTTATCTCAGTACCAAATTCCTTTGTTAAGGAATGGCTGGAACAAAAATACAATAAAATCATCGTTAAAATTTTACGCAACCTAGATAAAGATATAAAAGACGTAAGATATGAGACTGGGAAATCCGGTCTAAAAGTTTTTAAAAAAATTCCTTCGGTTATTTCTGAAGAGGGTCAATTAGAGTTTCGGGAGTTTAAAATTGATAGCGAGACGAATCTCAATCCCCGGTATACTTTTGATACATTTGTGGTTGGTCCTTTTAATGAATTAGCTCAAGCAGCGGCTTCAGCGGTGGTAAAAAGCCCTGGCCAAGTTTATAATCCTTTTTTTGTCTACGGTGGGGTAGGATTAGGTAAAACTCATCTCTTGGAAGCAATTGGTAATGAAATAGTTAAAAATTTTCCTCAAAAGAAGGTCAAATATATTCCAACTGAGAAATTTGTTTCGGAAGTAATTTCTTCAATAAGAAACCACCAAATCGAAGAACTAAAATCAACCTATCAGACAATTGATGTTTTAATTATTGATGATGTCCAATTTTTGGCCGGGAAAGAAAAAACTCAAGAAGAATTTTTTTACCTTTTTAATAGTTTATATGAAAAAAACAAACAAATTATTCTTTCTTCCGACCGCCAACCGAAGGCTATTGCAACCTTGACTGAAAGACTAAAATCTCGTTTTGAAGGCGGAATGATAACTGATATATCTTTTCCGGATTTTGAAACCAGGCTCGCAATTCTGAAAGCAAAATGCCAAGAAAGAAAAACTAACTTTCCCGGAGAAATTTTAGATTATATCGCTTCTAATATCCAAAAAAATATTAGAGAGTTAGAAGGGGCTTTAAATATTTTGATTACTTATCAAAAACTAAATAGCTCCGTTCCCGAACTTAAAACAGTCAAATCTTTGCTTTCGAATTTAACTTCTTCTCCGGCTAAGATAGTAAATGCCAAAAAAATAATCAAAGCCGTAAGTGAGTTTTTCGATTTGAAAGAGAGGGATTTAATCTCTTCTTCTCGGAAAAAAGAAATAGTCAGACCAAGACAGATAACTATGTATTTATTAAGAGAAGAGTTAAAAGGTTCTTTCCCTTTTATTGGTAGGAAATTAGGAGGTAAGGACCATACCACGGCCATTCACGCCTATAAAAAAATTTCTAAAGAACTGGAACAAAACGAGGGTTTACTTGAGGAAATCAATTTGATTAAACAGAGAGTTTTAAGTGAATAAAAATTGAAATTTAGAAATTCAGTAAGAATTCAGTAATAACTCTCAATTAACCCCCATCTTATTTAAGAAAAAAAACGAGCTTATCCACCTAAACAACAACAATAATAAATATAATAATAACTATAATAACTATGAAAATAACTATTTTAAAAGAGAAATTAAAAGAAGGTATAAATTTTGTTGAAAAAATTTCTCAAAAAACTTTTACCTTACCAATTTTACAAAATACACTCTTTAAAACAGAGAAAAATTTTCTAAAATTATCCACTACTAATTTAGAATCAGGAACTACTTGGTGGAACCTGGTGAAAGTAGAAGAAGAAGGTCAGATTTGTATTCCGACTAGGTTTTTTTCCGGTTTTATTAATTCACTTCCAAATAAACCAATTAATTTAGAAGTAAAAGATTTAGTTTTATCTTTAGAATGCGAAAACTATAAAACAAAAATTAAAGGATTTAATCCAGAGGAATTTCCGATAATTCCGTCGATAAAAGAAGGAGAAGTATTAAGTGTTGATTGTTTTAGTTTTTGCCAAGCTCTTAATCAGGTTTTAGATATTCCTTCATCCTCTTTAGTTAGGCCGGAAATCTCTGGAATCTTTTTATCTTTCCAGTCAGATTTAGTAAAAATAGTGGCTACCGACAGTTTTCGCTTAGCTGAGAGAAAAATTTTTTTAAAGACTAATCTTTCTAAAGAATATTCTTTAATTTTACCTCAAACAGCTTGCCGAGAAATTGTTAGTATTTTTGGAGACAAAGAAGGAGAATTAAAAATCTATTTTTCCCCAAATCAGATTTGGTTAGAATATATGATGGTTGAAATTTCCCATCCCCAACTTCAATTTACTTCTCGATTAATTGAGGGTGAGTACCCTAATTATCAAGAAATAATCCCTAAGAAATTCGAAACCCATCTTACCTTGTCAAAAGAAGAATTTTTAAACCAGATTAAAACCGCCAGTCTTTTTAGTGGAAAAATTAGTGAGGTGAAATTAAAAATTGATCCCAAAAAAGGAGTGGTGGAAATTTTAAGTCAAAGTCCTGATTTAGGAGAGTATAATAGTTTTTTGAAAGGGAAAATTGAAGGTAGAGAGGTATCAATTTCTTTTAATCACCGTTTCTTGATTGATGGAATTTCAGAAATAAAGACAAAAGAATTAATTTTTGAAATAACAAACGAAGAAGGACCATCCGTTTTAAAACCCACCGATCTCGAGGATTATCTTTATATCATAATGCCAATTAAAAACCCTTAATTCTAATATTCGTAAATTCGTATCTATTCGTTATTCAAAGGTGGCAAAAAATTCTCTTTTGGATATTTTGGCAAAGTTTTCTCTAAAAACTCGTGGAAAATTGGGCCAGCTAAAACAACCCCTGGTTCTTTTGCCATAGGCGCATTATTGTTATTTCCCACCCATATCCCAACCGCGAGAGAAGGGGTATAACCTATTGTCCAGCCATCTCTATAATTTTGGGTTGTTCCGGTTTTAACAGCCACCGGCTCATTCTCAAAATATAAAGGTGACTTCCAACCAAATAGCGGAGCCCGAGCCTCATTATCTGATAAAATATCATTTATCATTCTCGCGACATTTTTTTCTAAAACCCTTTTCGGTGTTTTTTTATTTTCCTCAATAATATTTCCTGAATAATCTTCAATTTTTAAAATCGCAACCGGTGAAACTCTTAAACCATCATTGGCAAAAACTCCATAAGCCGAAGTGATTTCTAATAGATTTACCTCTTTACCACCCAAAACAATAGAAGGACCATAAGGAGGCTCTAAAGTTGTAATTCCACAATCTTGGGCAGTTTTAATACTATCTTCCAAACCGGCTAAATATAGAAGGACCTTTACTGACGGGATATTCAAAGATTGGGCTAAGGATTGCCTGAGATTTACCGGTCCTCGAAAAAGCCCATCATAGTTTTGGGGACTATATTCTTTACCGCCCCAAATTCCAAAATTGGTTGGCAAATCTTCAACAATTGTTTTATCATCGTAGCCTTTTTTAAAAGCTGTGGCATAAACAAATGGTTTAAGAGCTGAGCCTGGTTGCCGACCGGGATTTTCTTTTGTACCCGTTACCACATTAAATTGAGGATCGAATAAACAATTTACTCCCGACTGGCAACTTTCTGGCTCAGAAGTCGCATAATAATCTCCAGTCCCCACGGTCATTGCTAAAATTTCACCAGTTTTTGGCGAGATTGCCACTAAACCGGCATTATGGGCATTATATCTTTTATTTTTCTCAACCCCTTTTTTCATCACGTCTTGGGCAATTTCTTGCATTTCCCAATCCAAAGTTGTATAAATTTTTAACCCCCTTTCCCTTAAAAATTCTTCTCCATATTTTTCTTCCAATTGTTGTTTGACCCATAAAGTAAAATAGGGGGCTTTAATTTCAACTTTCTTTTCAATAAATTTTATTTCTTCTTTTTTTGTCTCTTCGGCCTTCTCTTTTTCCAGGTATCCTTCCACTGTCATTCGATCTAAAACATAATCCTTCCTGGCTAAAAGTTCTTTTTTATTCTCTCCATAAGGGGAAAGTCGAGAAGGAGCCATAATTAAAGCAGTCAAAGTTGCCGCTTCAGCTAATGAAATTTCCGAAACGGGTTTTCCAAAATAGGTTTGGCTAGCCGCCTCGGCTCCGTAGGTATTTTGGCCGAAGGGAATTTGATTTAAATACCATTCTAAAATCTGATCTTTTGAATATCTCCTATCTAATTCCAGAGCCAAAATTATTTCCCTAATTTTCCTTTGAGCAGTTTTTTCGGTTGAGAAAAAGGTTGACCTTATCAATTGCTGGGGGATAGTTGAACCACCATAAGTTGGTTTTCCAATTTTCAAATCTTCGAAAATTGCTCTCAAGACTCCCTTTAAATCAACTCCGAAATGGTGGTAAAAATTTGAATCCTCGGCTGAAATCACTGCCTGTTTTAAATATTCAGGTATATTTTTTAAAGGAACCCAGGTTCTTTTTTCTTCACCATAGATTTCATATAAAAGAATTTGACCCGTTCTATCATAAATTTTCGATGACTGAATAAGCCGTCTTTCAGTAAAAACTTCGGGTCTGGGAAGGTCCTTGGCATAATAGATAAATAGAAAAAAGGGGGAGAAAATAAAAAACAAAAAAAGAAAAGACAGAAATTTAAAAATTTTATTTAATTTTCCTTTGGGCATTTTTACAATTCCCCATTTTTATTATAAGATTAAAATAGATGAAAATAAACCCCCACACCAAAAATTCATATTTTAAAAATCGTACAAAACACGGTCTCTCTTTTGGTGTGGGGGTAAATAGTGATTCCAAAAAAATTAAAGAGATTTTAACTCGGGGAGTGGAAGAGGTTATAAACCTAGACCATTTAAGAAAAAGACTTCTTTCTGGCCGAGTTCTTAGAATTAAACATGGGATTGATCCAACTGGTCCCCAAATTCATATTGGAAGAGCAGTCCAACTTTGGAAATTAAAAGATTTTCAGGAATTGGGGCATAAAATCATTCTGATTATCGGGGATTTTACTGCCCAAATTGGAGATGCCTCGGACAAACAGGCAATGCGTCGACCGTTGACAACAAAGGAGGTCAAAGAAAATATGAAGGACTACATCAAACAGATAGGTAAAATTCTCGATATAACAAAAGTTGAGTTTCACTATAACAGCGAATGGCTCAACAAACTAACAGCTAAAGAATTGCTTAATTTAGCTATGAATTTTACTGCCCAACAAACAATTCAAAGAAGAAACTTTAAAGAAAGATGGGAGGCGGGTAAACCAATTGGTCTTCACGAGCTGGATTATCCTTTATTACAAGGATACGATTCGGTGCAGGTTAAAGCTGATGTCGAGTTGGGCGGTTTTGACCAATTATTTAATTTAAAGGTTGCTAGAGATATTCAGAAAATATTTAGTCAGGAACCCCAGGATATTATGACTTTAAAAATGCTTTTTGGGCCCGATGGTCGGAAAATGTCAACGAGTTGGGGAAATGTTATAAACATAACCGACAAACCAGAAGAACAATTTGGCAAAATAATGTCAATGAAAGATGAATTTATTTTGGATTATTTTGAGCTTTGCACAAGAAACCCTGCCGGAGAAATAAAAAATATGGGAAATAAGCTGAAATGTGGGCAGGTTAATCCTAATGATTTAAAAATAAAATTAGCGCGGGAGATTGTAAAAATGTATTACGGGGAGACAGCGGCTTTAAAAGCGGAAAGAGAATTCAAAATGGTTTTTAAAGAAAAAAAATTACCCTCAAAAATTCTTGGAGTTAGAATTAAAGAGGAGAAATTAAATATCCTTGAATTTTTAGTTAAAACAAAATTAGTCTCATCGAAATCTGAAGCCAAGAGATTGATTTTACAAAAAGGAGTGAAAATTGATGGAGAAATTCAGGGGAATTGGCAAAAAATTATCGGAATAAAAAAAGGAATAGTAATTCAGGTCGGCAAGAGGAGGTTTGTTAAGGTAATATAATTAAAACCCCCACCTTGAAGATGGGGGTTAAATTTTATTCTTCGACTTCTTCCTCTTCTTTCTCTTCTTCTTCTTTTGGTTCTTCCTCTTCTTCACCTGGTTCTTTTTCTTCTAAGAATTCATCTTCGTAAATCATAATTTCTAATATATGCGCTCGCTTCGCTCGCGCATAACGCGGATTTAAGCTGATTGATAATTTTACGCTGATTTACGCGGATAAATAAGGTATTCCTTTTTAATCAGCGTCTATCAGCGGTAGCTCGTTAATCAGCGTTTATCAGCGTTATCGGAATTTGGAAATTCCGATATAATAAATTAATTTTTAATTAATATTTTCACGACCTTTACCCTGTTAAATTCGCATACGCGACTATTTAACAGGGTGAACCCGCCAAAATTTTAGAAGACAAAATTTAAGCGGGTTTAGACGAAATATATTTCGCCTATAGAGGATTATAAATTTCCAAGAATAGTTGTCAAGTCCGTTAGAAATTTTCTAAATAGCTTATTTTATTTAGAAATTCACAAGTTTTCCACAACCTTATTGGATTTTGAACGTTTTTTCCTTAGTTTTATATTAATTTTTTCTTTTCGAAAACTTTTATCTTTTTTTGACCAGGCCCAAATTTCAACCGGGAGTTCTACCTTATATTTTTTAAGAAAACTAATTATCTTTTTTCTTCTTCCAGAAACATTAGGGAGGGTAGTCAATTGAATATTTTTTTTCTGTTTTCCTTTTAAAGCCAAAACATCTATAATTCCAA
>Ga0210031_1001506_pt1 | contig 14054 bp, 15 predicted proteins | sample CryGeyCG2014_080_FD_185455 | JGI IMG/M metagenome (GOLD analysis project Ga0210031, IMG submission 185455) | Groundwater microbial communities from aquifer - Crystal Geyser CG03_land_8/20/14_0.80 (SPAdes) (version 2) | ecosystem: Environmental > Aquatic > Deep subsurface > Groundwater | place... | reverse complement strand
TCACCTTCGCTTTCATGATGAAAGCTCGGTTTTTGAATTTAAATAATCATTTGCTTTCTTGAGAATTTCTTTGGCATTTTTAAATAGCAGCTGCTCTAAGGCTTCTTCGTATGGAAGCCATTTGTATCCAATATGTTCAGAGGAGATTTTGACATTTTTATTTTTTGTTTCAACTAAATAAAAAATGACAATTTTAAAGACAGTTTTCCCTTGAAATCTGAAAAAATATTTCACCCATTTTTTAAATCCTTCAATAAATTTTATATCTTCCAATCCCGTTTCCTCTTTTACTTCTCGCTTTACTGTTTCAATTTCTTTTTCTCCTCTTTCAATATGACCTTTGGGAAAATCCCAATAATTCCTTGGCGTCCTTGTGCCCGAGGGATAATGCAAAAGAAGATAATAAATTTTATTACCCTCTTTCCTAAAAACAACTGCTCCGGCTGATTTCTCAACCATAATAATTACTTAATTATTCAATTAACGAATTAAAGAATTAACGAATTGTGAATTCTTGATTTTTCCGTTTCCTTATTAAATATTGGATGAATCCTCCGATTTGTCCTGCTAAATTTTCTAAATCAGCATTTACTTTTTTAAATTCCTGCTCGGTAATATAATCAACAGCTAAAGCAATGTAAAGTTGATTTCTCGCTTCGCCAACTGATCCCTTAGCGATTTTTAAAAATCTTATAAATTCATTGTTATTATTTTTCTCAAATCCTTCTACTATATTCGAGCTGGTTGAAATAATGGCACTTCTTATCTGGTCTTTCAAATTAAAATCTTTGGAAAATTCTTTTTTACTTGTTAAATCATAAATTTCTTTTGTTATCTTTAAGGCTAATTTCCAAATTTCGAGATCCTCAAATTTCTTAATTTTCATAATTCGTTAATACGTTAATACGTTAATACGTTAATACGTTAATTTTTCAATTATTGAATTATTTAAAAAATTGAAGTAATTTCTCTAAGGGCCAACAATTGATAATATCTTCTTTTTCGGCCCAACCGCGGCGGGCCTGGCTAACGCCAAATTCAATGAATCTCATTTGGTCTATGTGGTGGGCATCGGTATTAATTACCATTTTCACCCCGGCCTCTTTTGCCTTTCGAATATTTGTGTCTTTCAAATCCAATCTTTCAGGATAAGAATTTATTTCGAGAATTGTCCCAGTCTCTTTAGCAACTCTCAAGATTTTATCAAAATCAATCTGATATTCGTCTCTCCTCTGAATAATTCTTCCGGTCGGATGGGAAATGATATCAACATTGGGATTTTCCATTGCCCGAATTATTCTTTCGGTCATTCTGGATTTTTCCATTTTAAGAGAAGAGTGAACCCCGGCAATAACATAATCCAATTTTTTCAGAGCTTCATCTTTTATATCAATTAAGCCATCATTTAAAATATTGGCTTCGCATCCCTGCAAGATTCGGAATTTAGAATCTAGAATCTGGAATTTAGAATTTAGGCGGTCAATTTCTTTGCGTTGGCTGGCTAACTTTTTTTCGTCTAACCCGTGCTCAATTCTCAAAAACTTGGTGTGATCAGAAATTCCTAAATACTCATAACCCATTTCCATAGCTTTTTCAGCTATTTCTAAAATTGGGTTTTTTCCCCCATCCCATTTTGAATGACAATGCAAATCCCCTTTGATATCATTGTAATCGATTATTTTTGGTAATTTTTTCTCCAAAGCGACTTCAATCTCTCCCTGATTTTCCCGCATTTCGGGTGGAATCCAATCCATTCCCAATTTTTCATAAATTTCTTTTTCATTTTTACCGGCAATCATTCTAGAACCTCGAAATAATCCATATTCAGAAAGTTTTAAACCTTTATCAATAGCAATTTTTCTTAAAACAATATTGTGTTCCTTTGAACCGGTGAAATATTGCAAAGCCGACCCATAAGATTTTTTTGACAAAACTCTAATATCCATATCAAAACCTTCTTTCATTCTTACCGATGCCTTAGTGGTTCCTTTACCCCAAACTTTTACGATTCCCGATAAGGAAGTGAAAAAATCCATCACCTTCTCTGATTTTTTCGAAATCACCAAAAAATCAACATCGCCAATTGTCTCTTTCATTCTCTTAATAGAACCAACAGTATCTATTCTTTCGACTTCTTTTAAACTTTTTAACTTTTGTTCAACTTCTTTAACCTTTGGTAAAATATCTCCTAATAAAAATCTCCCTTTTGCTCTCTTTACAAACTCAATTCCTTCTAAAATATTTTTTTCAGTTTTTTCTCCAAAATTAAATATAGGGGAAATTTTATGGGCTCTGGCTGCCTTTTCCAAATCTTTTATATTTCTAATTCCCAATTTTTCATACAAAACCTTAGTCTTTTTTGGCCCCATTCCCTCCACCGCCATTAATTCCTCTAAATTTACCGGAATCTTTTTTTTGAATTCCTCATAATATTTTATTTTCCCGGTTTTTAAATATTCTTCAATTTTCAAGGCAATACTCTCCCCTACCCCTGGAATTTCTTTTAAAGCTTCTAATCCCCCTCTTTTATAAATTTCCTTAACATCTTCTTCTAAAGTTTCCAAAGTAATAGCGGCTTTTTGATAGGCATAAGATTTAAAAGCTACTCCTTCCATCTCCAAATAATCGGCTATTTCATAAAATATCTTAGTAATTTCTTGATTCTTCATAATTATTTTTCCTCTTTTTGGAAGATATCTTTAAAGCTGAATCGAAAGCCGTGGTCAAATACTCCTCTAATTTCGTTCCTTAAAAATAAAAGTAAAAAAGCGCCAATTAAACCAATAATTCCAACAGCTATAAAAACTGGATTAAAGCCAAATTTTGTTACTGCCCAACCCCCAATTGCTCCAGAAATCCCAGCTCCCAAACCAACCGAGGTTGCATCCAACCCCCACTCTGTTGATTCTTTTCCTTTATCAATATGTCTGGTAAAAATTGCTGGCCAGGCCGAGAGAGACATTGCCATACCGATGGCATGAATTGCCTGAAGCAAATAGATATGCCAAGGAAATCTGGAAAAAATAAATCCAAAAGGTATCAAGGCGGCGATGAATAGGCCAACAGTTAAAAACCAATAATCATCCCTTTCCCCAGGCTTTGAATCTAAAAAAATTCCCATCGGAACCCTCAATAGGGCTATTAAAATTAAATAAACAGCTGATGATAACCCGGCAACCAAGACATTTCCTCCAACAATTTTTTCAACAATAAAAATGGCAAAAATTGGGGAAATCAAGCCCCAACCAGCATAAAAAGCCAAATCACTTAAGATTAAATATTTAACAATGCGATTAATTTTTAAATTCATTTTCCGATAACTTTGATTATAATTTCTCTTTCTCTTGGTCGATTGTCAAAGTCAATAAGGACGATTTGTTGCCACGTGCCCAAAATCAATTTTCCGTTTTCAATTGGGACAACTAAAGAAGGTTTCATTAGGGCTGCCCTGACATGGGCATAACCGTTGCAATCTCCCCATTTTTTGCAATGCTCATAATTTTCATTCATTGGCGCTATTATTTCCAAAGCCCTTTTTAAATCTTCAATTGCTCCTTCTTCATATTCAATTGTCGCTATAGCACAAGTCGAATGGGCAACAAAAACCAAACAAATTCCATCTTTAACATTAGATTCTTTTACTATTTTTGAAACCCGGGAAGTAATATCAATAATGTCATTAAACCCTTTGGTAGAAATATTAAATTTCATGATTTTTTTTAAATAAAGTAATTTTTAATAAATTTAAACCGAGCCGAAAAAGAATTAATAATCCAAACAAAGCCAAAGTTATTTCTGCTCCCCGGATAATTAAGGTAAAGACTACTCCGGTACCAGCTCCAAAACCTAAAGCATTAAAAGAAAAAGCTTGAACTATATCAAGGGATCCGATTGAGGCTGGAATCGGAATCATTGTTGCTAAATACAAAAACCCGTTAATGATTATTGTCGAAAGCGGAGTAATTTTCTTACCTAAAAAAGATACTAAAAGAAAGGTTCTCAAAAACATAATTACTTCTTCGAGAAAAGCTAAGCCAAATCCTTTCCAGAAATAGGCTTTTTTAGGTTTAAAAAAAGTGAAAATTTCTTTTTCTATCTCAAGAGGTTCAGCATTATTATATTTAAAATCGACCAAACTAATAAAAAACTTTGCCAGGCTTTCTCTTTTAAAAACCTTAAAGTAAAAAAATGAAATCCCGACTACCCAAAAAATAAATACTCCTCCAAAAATTAGCCCCAGATTTTGTGGCAACCGGCTGACCGTTAAAAGAAAAATGGCCAGTCCCAAAAAAATGATTATTAGATTGGTAGTCCAATCTAAAACCCGGTCTATTATTACCGAAGCCATTCCCTTTGTCCAGGAAAGATATTTTTTTTCTTTCAAAAGATAACATCTAATAACTTCTCCCCCCATTAAAACGATTGGAAAAAAATACATAACTGAAAAACCGGCAAAATACGGCCGGAAAAGATTCCGAAAAGAAATTTCGATTCCTAATCCCTTGAGGATTTCTTTCCATTTCAAAATGCAAATTAAGGATAATAAAAAAGTTAAACCTAAAATTACCATTCCCTGCCAGCCAGTAAAGACCGAAAGAGCATTTTTTATTACCCGCCAACCTACGAATTTAATAATCCAGAAAAAAAGCCCCACCCCAATTAAAAGAGAAATCAAAAATAGTAAAAAATTTTTCAAATTCATATATCGAGTCCCGCCCTGCCTCCTAGGGCGGGACGAAAATGAAGATGAGGTTTATCTCATCGACTTAAATATTATATCTGATTTTCACTTTTAATATGAGTAATAATTTCATTGAGTCTTCATCAAGTAAAATTTACTTTCAAGAAAAGAGGTGACTTGGTGTTGAACTTCATTCCATTTATATCCATGAGTTGTGTATTGGTTTGAAATCTGAGATAAAGCAAGATTTTCACCTGAAATTTTTGCTAAAATCCATCTCAGAGGCGTCTTGATTAGACTAAAGAATAAAATTTTTATTTTCCCCTTTGATAAAGCATCTTTACCTCCATTATCTAATATAAGCACATTTTCAAAATCTTTAGGTTTTTCCCAAAAAGGTGTTCCCGCTTCGATAACCAAAACATTGTCTTTTAAGTCATTGGAGATTTTTTTCATTGTCTCATTAGCGAAGGCTCCTCCATTAGATAACCCAGTCATAATTATTTTTTTGCCAGGATTTTGCCTGAGATATTCATTAATATCTCCTGCCAATTTTTCAGCTTGGTCTTGAAAAGACCGTTTCATTTCCTTTATGGCTGTAATTTTTCCAAAAAAATTATTTTTTGTCCTCTCGTAGGGGACAATAATCGAATTCAACCCAAATTCATTTAAAGTTTCCTGAATCCCTTTTACTATCGGAGCGAAATCTTCTGCCTTATCAAAAGGGGTATTTCCCCATCCCCCGGAATTAAAAATGATAACAACCTCTGGAGAAGGTAAAGTTGAATTTAAAATTTCTTGAAATTGAAAGTTTTCGGGAAATTTAGTGGGAGCGAAAAGAAATGTTAAACTGGCTAAAACGATTGAGATAAGAATAATTTTCTTTATGTTTTTCATTTTTTCGATTAATAGAATTTTTCCTTTAGGGCATCGAGGAATTCGAGAATAATTGGATCTTCGCAAACTTCAAAAGCCCACTCCCAAAGAGCATCGACAGAAAAACTTTTTTCCTTTTCACGATATAAGAGACCCTGAAACAAAACTGCTAAAACATTGAGTTGAGAAAGAAAATAGCCTTCAGGAGAGCTCTTTTTTCTGTATTCTCTCAAAAGTTGAATCATTTCGCCTTTAAAAACTGAATTTAATTTTTTTGTAAGCCTCTCTAAAGCCCTTTTCTCTTCTTCAAAATCTGCCAAGAAAACCCAATTCTTTTCCTTCCTTGAGAGACGAAGCATCTTCTTTAAAATCTCCTTTCTCTGTTTTTCACTTTTGGGCAAAATCCTATCATATGGAGTTGTATCTCCAGTGTAAACTGCTGATAACTCGTGGCAAAGGGCCATCTTCAAAAGTTTTTCCATATTTAGCTCCGGTTTTTCCCTCCCAAAGATCCAAGCCATTATGGATAGAGTGAAAATGTGGCCAGTAACGGTTTCCGGATTTTTTACTCCACGCAATAACCAATACAATCTTGGCATTCTCTTTAGTTTTCCAATTTCCAAAAGAAAATCTAAAATAGTTTTCAATTCTTTTTCATCCTTGATGCTTTTAAATTTTTTCCAATAAAATTTATTTTGGATAATTTTTAAAAATTCTAAAAGCAGGGGGTCCTCAACTATCTCTTCAACCCATTCCCACCAATCTGTACCACTTTTTGTTTCGTCTATCCCAAAATATTCAATTGATTGAATTAATGTTTCAATTCTATTTAACTGATTAACAAATTTTCCTTCCTTTGAAATTCCTTTTTCGTAATCGACCCATGAAGAATAAAAATCTTTCCTTAAATTGAGAGGTAGGAATTCTAACAATTTTAAAAGTCCTTCTCGTTCCTTTTTTAATTTTATTCTCCCCTTTTTTTCTTTTTCCTCTCGAAAAAGTCGTGTCCATTTCATTAATATCTTTCTTCTTTTTTCTCTATCTTTTGGCAAATCTGGATAATAAAGAAAAGGGGTGATATCCCCGGCATAAACTTCGCAGAGATCATGAGAAAAAGCGATTTTGATTGCTCTTTTTTGATTGAAATTTCTTTTTTGGGCCAAAAACCAGGAGATAAAGGCTAATCGAAAGGTATGATCAGCAATTGTTTCAGGATTTTTAACTTCTCTTAAAACCCAACCAGTTCTTGGCATTTCTTTTAGCTTTGAAACTTCAATTAAAAAATTGATAATATCTTTCATACCCCGTAGAAGAATTTCGACAATTAAATTGTTTGATTATCAAAATTCTCTTTTGTAATTGATTAATTAAATTATTTTTGTATATACCCGGTAGAGCTTTTGGTTTTTCTTCGGAAAAACCCAGTCGAAATTTCTCTACGGGGCATAAAATAAAAATATATCAGGTTAGGCCTGATATATTTATACCATATTTTATCTTTAATTTCAATTTTCTATTATGATAACTGGTATTTAATTTTTTTAATTTTGTAAACCACTTTTATTGGAGAGACAATCATTACCTCATCGCCCAACTTTTTGCCCAAAAGGGCTTTCCCCACCGGAGATTCAGAAGAAATTTTCCCTTCGTTGGGATTTGCCTCTAAAGTTCCAACAATCATAAATTCATTAATTTTTCCGTCTGCTTCTCCTAAAGTAACTGTTGCCCCAAAATCAACAATATTCTGTTTTCCCTTTGGAGGTACCTTTATTAACTCAACACTTTTCAAAATGTATTCCAGTTCGGCTATTCTCGATTCCAAGAAATTTAAATCTTCCTGGAAGGAAAGATATTCAGGATTTACATCTTCGGAATGCCAAATCTTGGGAGATTCTCCCTTTATTTTAGCAAATCTTATTTTCTTTAATTCTCGGTATTCTCTATCTATTTTTTCTAAACCTTCTTTAGTTAGATAAAATTTTTTTGGCATATTTAATTTAGCATTTTTAAGTTAAAAGACCCCCTTTGGTTTGGAGGTTTGCTTGTTTTTTTTAATATTTTTTAAAATTCGCTCAGCTTCTTTCCCTCCTACCAAACCTCCCAACCAATCCTATTTTACAAGTAGTGGCAACAAGAGGAAAAATACCAGAAAACACCATCCGATGAGTAGTCAAGAGATATAAAAAAATATTTTTCTCCAGTTTAATCATCATCTTTTCTTCCACTTTTTCATTATAGGTTATCGGAAAACCTTGTCAAGTCTTTTAATCAAGGTAAAATAAACTAGTATGATTGAAATTAATGGGTCGGTCGGTGAGGCTGGGGGCCAGGTACTCCGAACGGCTTGTGCTCTTTCAGCTATAACAAAAAAACCTTGCCATGTTTTTAATATTAGACGAGGCAGAGAAAAGCCAGGTTTAATACCCCAACATCTTTTGGGAATTCAAGCCCTGGCCCAGCTTTGTAACGGTCGTTTAGAAGGGGATTTTCTTGGTTCAGAAGAAATTAAATTTTATCCCGGCCAAACTTATCGGGAGCGGATCTCGATAAATATCCCCACGGCTGGAAGTATTACTTTGGTTTTGCAAACTTTAATTCCTCCGGCCCTCTTTGCCCCTTTTCCAATTAAAATCGTTTTTGATGGTGGCGCCACCGATACTTTTTTCTCACCAACAATTGACTATTTTCGTTATGTCTTTTTAAAAATTTTAAAGAAAATAGGGGCTAAAGTGGAAATTAATGTTATAAAGAGAGGTTATTATCCAGAGGGGGGAGCTAAAGTAGAAGTAAAAGTTTTCCCAGCAAAACTAAAAAATTTAAATTTAACTGAACTGGGTTCTCTGAAAAAGATTTTAGCAATTTCCGGTGCTTCAAATTCTTTAAAAGATAAAAAAGTGGCTGAGCGCCAAGTTGCCGGTATAAGAGAAATTTTAGGAAAGCTAAAATTACCAACTGAAGAAAAAATAGAATATTACGATACTGCTTGTCCAGGAAGCCAAATTTGTTTAATTTGTGAATTCGAAAATACGCTCATTGGCACTGATAATTTAGGGAAATTAGGGAAAAGAGCAGAAGATGTTGGAAAAGAGGCAGCTCTTGAATTATTAAAAGAACAAAAATCTGGAACCTGTTTAGATAAACATTTGGCCGACCAGATTCTTCCTTATTTAGCTCTAATTGGAGATAAAAGCTCGGTTACGGTTTCCGAAATCACCAATCATTGCCAAACCAACATCTGGGTAATTGAGAAATTTATAGATGGGAAATTCGAAATAAAAAATAATCTAATCTCATGGCATCCATTTTAATTCAGGCCAATGCTAAAATAAATCTTGATTTGAAAATTTTAGGAAAATTACCAAACGGTTTTCATCAGATCGAAAGTACATTTCAATCCATCAACCTTTCTGATTTTTTAACTTTTGAGAAATCGAAACAAGATAATTTTAGTGGAGCGATAATCTGTCCTGAATCGCAAAATATAATATTTAGGGCCAAAAAAATCTTAGAAAAAGTTTTAAATAAAAAATTACCTTGCCAAATTCATCTTCAAAAATCCATCCCCATTGCGGCCGGTTTAGGCGGAGGAAGTGCCGATGCCGCTGCTACCTTATTAGGTTTAAATTTTCTTTATCATCTAAAATTGTCTAAAAAAGAATTGGTAAAAATTGGAGTAAAAGCTGGGGCCGACGTACCATTTTTCTTTTACGGCGGGACCTGTGAAGTTGAGGGAGTAGGGGAAAAAGTAACTTCGATTAAGAAAAAGTCACCAAAATTTTTTGTTCTTTTCCGTCCTCACCGAAGAATCGAAACCAAAAAAATGTATGAACTTTATGATGAAACTGGAAAAAGTTTTTTAACTTTGGTTAAAGAAATTTGTCCGGATATAGAAAAATTAGAAAAACATTTTTCTAAATTTGGCCTTAAACTCAAAATGTCTGGATCCGGACCAACTGTATTTTCGGGTGTAAACGATTATAATCTAGCCAAAGAAGTTATTAAAAGTTATCCAAATTTCAATGGCGACATTTTTATTTGTCATCCCCAAAAAGAAGCTTTAAAAATATGGAAAACATTGTAATCTTAGGCTCAACCGGCTCAATTGGAAAACAAACTATGGAAGTTTTAAGAAAAAAACCTGGTTATTTTAAGGTTTTCGGATTGGCAGCAAAAGATGAAATTGAAATTTTATCATCCCAAATAAAAGAATTCAAGCCGGAAATCGTAAGCGTTGCCGAAGAAGAAACCGCAAATAAATTAGCTAAATTATTCCCTAAATTAAAAATTTATTTTGGAAAAGAGGGTTTAATCAATCTTTCAACTAATCCTAAGGTTCACTCAATTGTCTTTGCCACCTCAGGAATTGTTTCTTTACGAGCTTTAATTGAGGCTATTAAAAATCGAAAAAGGGTTTTAGTCGCCAATAAAGAGATTTTAATTGTTGCGGGAGAAATAATTAATAAATATTTAGACAAATATAAGACAGAATTTTTGCCTTTGGATTCGGAACACTCAGCAATTTTTCAGTGTTTAAAAGGAGAAAACAAAAATGAAATTAAAAACTTAATTTTGACCTGTTCGGGAGGACCATTTTGGAATTGCCCTAAAAGAAAACTTGAAAAGGTTACGATAAAAGAGGTCCTTTCTCATCCGGTATGGAAAATGGGGCCAAAAATTACCGTTGATTCTGCCACTTTAATGAACAAAGGATTTGAAGTATTAGAAGCCCATTATTTGTTTAGGATTCCGATAGAAAAAATCAAAGTGTTAATACATCCTGAATGTATTATTCATTCAATGGTTGAATTCCCTGACGGAAACATTAAGGCCTTACTTTCAGTTCCCGATATGAGAATTCCAATTCAATATGCCATTTTCCATCCTAAACGTCTTTCTGGTTTACTTGAACCATTAGATTTAATAAAAATACAAAATCTCTCCTTTTTTGAGCCAGATACGAAGAAATTCCCTTGTTTAGAAATTGCAAGCCTGGCGGGAAAAATTGGCAAAACAATGCCAGCTGTTTTGGTGTTTGCTGATGAAATTGTTGTTCAAAAATTTCTAAACAATGAAATTAAATTTTTAGATATTCCAAAAATCATTGCAAAAATATTGAAATCCCATCAGCCAAGACCAGTTTCAAAAATAGAAGATATTTTTGAGATAGAGAGGTGGACGTATAAAAAAATAGAAAAATTAAAATTGATATGCAAATAGCTATTATTTTGGCTGCCGGTGACAGCGAAAGGATGCGGGGAATTAATAAAATTTTTTATCGGATTAAAGGAAAACCCTTGATTTTTTATACAATTGAGGCTTTTGAAAAACATCCCCAAGTCAATGGAATAATTTTAGTAAGAAGGAAATCTGATTCTAAGAAATTTTCCCATATAATCAAAAAATATGGGTTTAAAAAAATTAAATTGGTAGTAAAGGGCGGAAAAGAACGTCAAGATTCAGCCTTTAATGGATTAAAGGCGGCTGAAAAATTAGGAGCAAAATCTGGCGATTTAATTTTATTCCATAATAGCGCCAATCCTTTAGTTTCCCAAAAAGAAATCAGCGATGTAATTCGGGCAGCAAAAAAATATAATGTTGCTTTAGTCGCTCAGCCAACGAGAGACACGATAAAGGAAAGAGATAAAAATGGATTTGTAGTTAGAACAATTAGCCGAGAAAGGATATTTTTAGCCCAAACTCCCCAAGTAATAGAATATACATTAGCTAAAAGGGCTTTTGAGAAAGCCTTGGCTGAAAAGTTTTATGGAACCGATGATGTTTCTTTAGTAGAAAAGTTAGGAGTAAAACCAAAAATTGTCCCGGCTAATTCCAAAAATATAAAGGTAACTTATCCTGAAGATTTAAAGTTTGTAGAAAATTTATTAAAATGAAGATTATTTTTGCAAAACACATTGGTTTTTGTTTTGGAGTAAAAAGAGCGATCAATATTGCTGAAAAATCATTAAAGGAGGACCCGAAGCCAATTCAATTTTTAGGCCCATTGGTACACAATGAAAAAGTAATTGCAGAATTAAAAAAGAAGGGAGGAAAAATTATCGCCCATTTAAAAGAGATTAAATCTGGAACATTAATTCTCAGGGCCCACGGAGAAGTTTTAAATCCAAAGAAAATAAAAACGAAAAAAATATTAATAAGAGATACAACTTGTCCTTTAGTCAAAAAGGTTCAAATAATTGCGAATTTCCTTCAGAAATCAGGTTACAAAGTAATTATTTTTGGAGATAAAAATCATCCCGAAACAAAAGGGATAAAGGGATATACCAAAGATAGGGCATTAATTATTGAAAATGAAAATCAGGCCAAAGCCCCGCACTTTTTAAAAAAAGTGCGGGGTAAAAAAATTGGCATAGTAGCTCAAACTACTCAAAATTTGGAGAAATTTAATAAAATTCTTAAAATCTTAGAAAATAAAGCAAATAAAATTAAATGGTTTAATACCATTTGCCCAGAAGTAATTGTGAGACAAAGAGAATTAGATGAAATTTTAAAAAGCTGTGATGGGCTTTTAGTCATTGGTTCTCACACATCAGCTAACACTAAAAGATTGGCCGAAAAAGGAAGAAAACTCAAAAAACAAGTTTTTTGGGTCAATTCTTTAGAAGAATTAAAGAGAAGAAAAATCAAAGGAGTTTCATCTTTGGGAGTAGTCTCTGGCACTTCCACTCCAGACTGGGAAATTAAAAAAATAAAAAAATGGTTAGACTACAACCCTCCCACCACCCTATAATGAAAAAATATATAAGGCGAAAAAGCAAAATAGTAAAAATCGGGAATCGAAAAATTGGGGGAGATTTTCCAATTTTGGTCCAATCAATGACTAATACGCCTACTTGGAATGTTGAAAAGACGGCAAATCAAATTGAAAAATTAGAAAAAGCTGGTTGCGAAATAATAAGAGTGGGGATACCTGATTTAAGGTCGGCTAAAGCTCTCGGGAAAATCAAAGAGAAAATCAATATTCCTTTAGTAGCCGATATTCATTATTCAACGAGTCTGGCTCAAGAATCAATTAACCAGGGGGTAGATAAAATTAGAATTAATCCAGGAAATTTTCCTAAGTCAGAATTGGCTAAAATAGTGAAACTTTGTAAGAAAAGAAAGATCCCAATTAGAATTGGAGTAAATAGCGGATCTCTGGAAAGAGAGATATTAAGACGGCATAAAATAGTAACTGCCGAAATGATGGTAAAATCGGCTTTAAAAAATATTAGATTAATAGAAAATCTCGGATTTTATGATTTAATAATTTCTTTAAAGGCTCCGGACGTTTTGCGGACAATTATGGCCTATGAAATGTTAGCAAAAAAACGCGTTGATTATCCTTTTCATTTGGGGATAACCGAGGCGGGCCTAGAATTTTCCGGAACTATTAAATCGGCAATGGGAATTGGGTATCTTTTACTAAAAGGAATTGGGGATACGATTAGGGTTTCTTTGACTTCAGACCCGGTTGAAGAAGTAAAAGTTGGCTGGGAGATTCTAAAAAGTTTAGGGTTGAGGGAAAGAGGAGTGAAAATTGTCAGTTGCCCAACCTGCGCCAGAGCTCAAATCGATGTAATAGGACTTACTAAAAAAATTGAAAAAATTGCTCAAAATATCGAAAAATTTAGCCAGAGGCCATTAAAAATTGCCATTATGGGATGTGCAGTTAATGGCTTGGGAGAGGGAAGGGAAGCTGATTTAGCGCTCGTTGGTGCTGGAAAAATGGTTTTGATTATGAGAAATGGAAAAATAGTTAATCGAATTAAAAAAAAGGATATAATTTCAGCCTTTAGTAAAGAATTAAAAAATTATTTAAAAAACCTTCGCTAATTTCCCGGAACCCTCCTATTCAAAAAATTGTTTCTTTTCTTTAAATGTCCGTAATAAATTTGTTTTACTATCTCATTGGCAAAAAGATAGGCTAAAATCAGAGAGAAAATTGTTAAGAACGAAGATAAGTTTGGAGAAACGAATTTTAAAAAGTGCTGGCCAAAATTTGTGAAAGGTAAAATTAAAGTAACGAGGGAAGCAAGAATCGAAGCAACAATCAAAATTGGAGCCGGGGCTTTTGCCGCAAAGAAAAATTTCCTTGTCCTAACTGAAAAAATTAGCAAAATTTCAGTGAAAACTGACATTAAGAACCAACCGGTTTGAATTTGGCTTTCTCCTTTTCCCCAAAATATTCCCAAGAAGGCAAAATCAAAAATTGAACTGATGATTGCCAAAAGAAAAATTAGAGGTAAAAGTTGGGTTAGTTTATAGAATTTTGGCTTTCTCAATTCTTCGACATCGACGCTATCAAATGAAATTAAAACTAAGGGGAAATCTGATAGGAGGTTAACCAATAAAATTTGAGGTGGCAACATTGGTAAAAATGGCAAAATCAATGACATGGTAGCAACTGAATAAAAGTTTCCAAAATTGCTAGAAAGTGTGGTTCTTATATATTTATTGATGTTGGCGAAAATATCTCTCCCTTCTTTAATTCCTTCAA
>Ga0210031_1001488_pt1 | contig 14136 bp, 20 predicted proteins | sample CryGeyCG2014_080_FD_185455 | JGI IMG/M metagenome (GOLD analysis project Ga0210031, IMG submission 185455) | Groundwater microbial communities from aquifer - Crystal Geyser CG03_land_8/20/14_0.80 (SPAdes) (version 2) | ecosystem: Environmental > Aquatic > Deep subsurface > Groundwater | place... | reverse complement strand
GAGCGGCTGAATTGGCTGGATTGTCAGAGCAGGAAATGATCCGACAGGCAAGGGCGTTCGGAGTCGTTCCCCGCTGGTCAGAGAAGATGGCAGAGGAAGAGACGGCATGATCGTCGTCGTGAACTCGAAAATGGAAAATGGGGTCAAGTCTGCTCTTGACTCTTGCGGGGTAAAATGTTACAGATTTTCGCATGGCACGTCCACTCAGAATAGAATATCCTGGCGCCTGGTACCATGTGATGAACCGGGGAAGAAAATCTGAAAAAATATTTCATGATAGGCATGACTACCAGGTGTTTGTCGACCTTCTTGAGGAAAGCTCGGAGATGTGGAATATCCGGGTTGCTGCCTACTGTCTTATGACCAACCATATTTTATGTTGAGCTCAACATAACATGTTCATTTTATTGCCATACCAAGGCATGAGAATTCATTGGCAAAAGGATTCGGGGGGAAAGGGGGGACAGCTCCCTGTTATTCCGAGGAGTGAGGAGAGAAGAGTTAGGAGAAAGAATAAAAAGGGGATTTTGCCGGTGGTAAGTTGCCCTCTGATGATTTTGGTGAGAATGCTGCTTGGTGGTGGATTTTCGGAATCATAATGGGTGTTTTTGTTCCCACGAATATGCTATAATTCCTCAGTAGTTTTTCTACTGAGGGTAACGTGAGTAGAAGGCAATAAAATATAAGAGGTTAAACTCATGAGAACAATAGAAATAAAGTATCCCGAGACCATACCTGCTATACTAAATCTTAGCCCCGAGACATTTGAACAAGAGGCCAAATTCGCTTTGGCAGTTAAATTGTACGAAATGGGGCGGCTTACATCTGGACAGGCTGCACGGCTAGTAGGAGTATCACGTGTGACTTTTTTGCTGGACTGTCGGCGATATGGCGCAGCCAGTGTGGAGTGGGATCAGACAGAGATTGATGCTGAATTTGCGGATATGGATACATGAATGACAAGGCGATTTGCAATACAGGCCCTATTGTAGCCCTATCAATGATTGATGGTATTGATATTCTTCGGCATCTTTTTGAATTTGTTGCTGTCCCAGAAGCAGTGCATAAGGAGATTCTGGAAGGTGGAACCACAAATGCAGGACTGGCAAATTACCGGAAGGTAAAATGGATAAAGGTTATGAGACTTTCCAAGCCTGTAGATCCTTTATTGAGAACGTCCCTTGATGCCGGAGAGGTTGCTGTGATTGGACTTGCCAGGGAATTGAGTGTGAACCTTGTCTTGGTTGATGAACGCAAAGCCAGAAGGATTGCACGTACTATTTACGGGCTCCACGTTATCGGCTCGGCCAGAGTTTTGGGTTTAAGGCAAAGACAGGGTTTGAGGAAGGCCTTAAAAAAACGATAGGATGGTATATCTCAACACAATGAATAGATTACCCGCGTCAAAAGCTTTCTGATTTTTTTAAAGGGGGCAAAAATGAAAGTAGTAATCCTTTGTGGAGGTTTGGGCACGCGTTTACGAGAAGAGACCGAGTTCCGTTCCAAACCAATGATAGAAATAGGAGGTAAACCTATCCTATGGCACATTATGAAAATCTATGCACACTATGGATTCAAAGATTTTATCCTTTGCCTTGGTTACAAAGGTGAGATGATAAAGGAATATTTTTAAAAATATGGGAAGTGTCCCTGATTTCCTGATTTCTACTGATTTCCTACCGGGGAGATCTGTGCCGGAGGAATCATCAACAGCCCGATTTCTCTCTAATAATTTGAGTGTAACCTTTTTTCGTTGTCGTTGCGGGCCATTTGTTTCTTATTGCCCGTTATGATCTACACTTTTCCACCACGTGTTAGCACCGATTTGCCAGGAGTTTCAAGAAGTAACTTTTATGTTTGCAAATAAGCGTACAATCATTATTGGCCTCGACGGGGTTCCTTATTCTCTGGTAAAGGACTTATCAGCCAGGGGCATTATGCCAAATATGTCGAAGTTAATTGGAGATGGGGTTTTCCGACAGATGGAGTCATCTATACCTGACATCTCCCCTGTGGCATGGAGTTCCATAATAACCGGCAAAAACCCGGGAGAACACGGAATATATGGTTTCATGGACCTGGTGCCCGGGACTTACGGTCTTTATTTTCCTAATTTTACAAATTTGCATGGAATACCCTTCTGGAATCACAGAAATGGCAGAAAATCTATCATCATCAATGTACCTTCGACCTATCCAGCCAGTGAACTCAATGGTATTTTAATTTCCGGCTTTGTAGCCCCTGACTTAAAAAAAGCTGTGTATCCTTCCTCATTGGTCAATGAGCTTAAAAGACTTAATTACCATATCGACGTGAATTCTGAAAAAGCCCATCAATCAATGGAACTGTTTATAGATGATTTAAACAGAACTCTCGATGCTAGAATTGAGACCTACCGTTATCTATGGGACAAGGAGGACTGGAATCTTTTCATGCTGGTTTTTACGGGGACAGATAGACTTGAACACTTTTTATGGAAGGCTTATGAAGATAAAACCCATCCATACCATAATACCTTTCTCCGATATTTTAATACTATCGATGAAGCGATTGGAGAGATTGCCTGGAGAATACGCCCTGAGGATTCATTGATTGTCCTTTCCGATCATGGGTTTGAACGGATGAAGAAAACCATCTATATAAACTACTATCTAAGAAAAACCGGTTTTCTGAAGCTAAAAAAGACCCCTGATACAAGCTACGATGATATAGATGAACAAACTAGGGCTTTTGCCCTTGAGCCAAATAGGATTTATTTGAATACAGCTACCAAATACCCTCGAGGCAGCATAAAGGAAAAGGACAGAGAGGCTGTTATTTGTGACTTAATCGATGCCTTTAATGCCTTGGAGGTTGAAGGCGAGAAGGTGATAAATCAAGTCTATCGGAAAGAGGAGATATACAAAGGCCCCCTTCTCGACCGAGCCCCAGACCTGGTTTTGACCTCTAATACAGGGTTTGACCTAAAGGCCCGTCTACAGGCTGAAACGCTTACGGAAACCACCATCTTTACAGGAAAACATACAAGGAATGATGCCTTTCTAATTGTTAAAAGCCCTGATGCCTGTTATGTCCCTGAAAATCCAAGCGTTTTTGATGTGTTCGGTATTCTGGAGAGTCTTGGATAGGAGAGGATATTACACTTTGATAAAAAATTTGCCCTTGACAAGAAATGACCACTCATATATAAAGTTCAAGCTATGAACCACGCTTACGAACAGGAAATCCACTATCGTCTGTTAAAGGTGTTGAGCCAGGATCCCCAGCTAGGTCAGCGTGATATGGCGAAAAGAATGGGTATCAGTCTTGGCAAGGTGAACTACTGTATTTCTGAACTTGCGGCTAAAGGTTTGATAAAGATTACCCGCTTTAGGAGCGCCAAGAACAAAATCCCCTACACTTATGTGCTAACCCCTAAGGGTCTGGAAGAGAAGGGGAGACTGACGCTCAGGTTCTTGGAAAGGAAGCTATTGGAGTACGAAGAGATAAAGAAGCAGATAAGGGAGCTTCACTATGAGGTTGAAGAGGACGGTCTTGACAACCCCGGTAGCGAACTGAGTGCTGTTGTGAAAAGCATTATTTGAGACACAAACAAACGTAACTCAATGTAATTACTAACAATTTATCGGCTAATGGCATGTAACCCAAGGGGCGGAGCTGTATAAAGCTGAAGATCAATGGAAATAAACTAACAAAATTGAGACCACAACCTGCCGAGGTCTTTTATCGTGATCTCCTATGACCTAAAAACTAGTATGGTGTCCCGATATTTGCCCTAAAATGAGTATCTATAACTCAAAACTCAACACTCAAAATCCAAAACATATTTTGGTTACAGGTACGGCTGGTTTTATCGGATTTCACCTTGCAAAGAGACTTTTAATTAGAGGAGATACGGTAGTTGGGCTCGATTGTATAAATGATTATTATGATGTAGAGCTAAAACACACTAGACTCAAAGAGAGTGGCATACAAAGAGAAGACATAGAATACAATAAATTTGCTAACAGCAGAAAATATTCAAATTATCATTTTATCAAGCTTCGTCTTGAGGACAAAGAGAATGTCTCGAGACTTTTTGAGAATGAAAAGTTCAATGCCGTGGTTAACCTTGCTGCCCAGGCCGGCGTAAGGTACAGCCTTGTCAATCCATATGTGTACGTAAATAGCAACATCACAGGTTTTTTAAATATCCTTGAAGGATGCAGGCACTATGGAGTAGGGCATCTCGTTTTTGCATCCTCAAGCTCGGTGTATGGAGCCAACACTAAAATGCCCTTTTCAGTTCATCACAACGTTGACCATCCGATTTCTTTATATGCTGCTACCAAAAAAGCAAACGAGCTTATGGCTCATACCTATTCAAGCCTCTATAAAGTCCCTTGCACAGGATTAAGGTTTTTTACTGTTTATGTGGGCCATGGGGTAGACCTGATATGGCATTATTCCTTTTTACAAAAGCGATACTCGATGGGAAACCTATAGATGTCTTTAACTACGGAAAGATGCAAAGAGACTTCACATATATTGATGATATTATAGAGGGGGCAATAAGGGTGATAGACAGAATACCTGAGCCAAACCCTCAATGGAGCGGAGATACGCCTGACCCATCATCGAGTTATGCACCGTATCAGTTGTATAACATAGGTAATAATAATCCCGTTGAACTGATGAGATTCATAGAGACACTTGAAGACTGTCTCGGCAAAAAGGCGAAGAAGAATTTTCTGCCTATGCAGTCTGGAGATGTCCCTACAACCTATGCGGATGTGGACGATCTGATGAAGGATATAGGATTTAGACCGGCAACAACGATAGAAAATGGGATATGGAAATTTGTCGGTTGGTATAGGGAGTATTATGGTGTGTAGAGTGATATACCACGAAAGTTGGTAATTTTGACATGGATATAACAAAGCAAAAAATATTAGTCACCGGTGCCGATGGATTTATCGGTAGCCATCTGGTGGAAGGTTTACTGGACAAAGGGTGTCAGGTACGAGCTTTTGTGTTTTATAACTCGTTCAATAGTTGGGGCTGGCTGGATACGTTTCCAAAAGAAAAACTGGATAAGATTGAGGTATTTTCAGGGGATGTCCGCGATCCCAATGGGGTGAGAAAGGCCATGCAGGGTATGGACATGGTTTTTCATCTGGCTGCACTTATTGCCATTCCGTTCAGTTATCACTCTCCGGACAGCTATGTAGATACAAACATCAAAGGTACCTTGAATGTGCTTCAGGCGGCGCGCGATACAGCTTGTCACCACGTGCTGATCACATCAACGTCGGAAGTTTATGGAACGGCGCAATATGTTCCCATTGATGAGAATCATCCTTTCCAAGGTCAGTCGCCCTATTCCGCCACCAAAATCGGGGCAGACCGGATAGCGGAAAGCTTCTATCGCAGTTTCAATACCCCTGTGACCATTGTAAGGCCTTTTAATACGTATGGGCCGCGTCAATCTGCCCGTGCCGTCATCCCCACCATTATCACCCAGTTGCTAAACGGCTCGACAGAAATCAGTTTGGGCAGCATTCATCCAACCCGCGATTTTAATTTTGTCAGTGATACCGTGGACGGTTTCATTGCGATTGCAGAGACACAAGCCACGATTGGAGAAGAAATAAACATTGCCTCTCAACAGGAGATTTCCATCGGGCAGCTTGCCCGCGAGATCATTGATCAGATAACCCCAACGGCCAGGGTCATCTCTGATGATATGCGCATACGGCCCGAAAAAAGCGAAGTCGAGCGGCTGCTGGGTAGTAACGAAAAGATTCGCAGGCTAACAGGGTGGCAGCCGGAGTATACGCTGAAGCAGGGAATCCGGGAAACCATCGAATGGTTCAGGGATAAGGAAAATCTGCGACGCTATAAATGGGATGTGTATAATGTATAGTAAGCTTAAGGTTGAAAGCTCAACGCTCAAAGGAAATTAAGGCCGTATCTACTTTCAGCTTTTATCTTTGAGCTAATATCCTAAAATTATGGAAAAATATTGATGTCTGATATATTTGCTCGCATAATAAAGTTTATCAAAGCGCTCTATCCGGCGGAGAATCCAGTACCCCTCCATGCCCCGCGCTTCACCGGGAATGAGAAAAAATATCTGATTGATTGTATTGATACAACCTATGTGTCCTATGTGGGAGAATATGTCGGTCGTTTTGAAGATGCAATGCGGCAGTTCACCGGTGCAAAGTATGCGGTCGCTGTCTCCAGCGGAACCGCAGCGCTTCATGTAGCCCTTCTTCTTGCCGAAGTAGCGCCCGGAGATGAGGTGATAACCCAGCCTTTGACCTTTGTCGCCACAGCCAATGCCATTTCCTACTGCAGCGCGCAGCCGATATTTGTAGATGTAGAACGATCAACCCTGGGACTTGATCCGGAAATACTGAATGATTTTCTTTTAAATAACGGTATTCTGAAGTCAGATGGCAGGTGTTACAATAAAATAACCGGTAAAAAGATCGCGGCGTGTGTGCCCATGCATACCCTTGGTCATCCGGTGCGGATCGATCAGATTATTGAAATCTGTCAAAGATACCATATTCCGGTCGTTGAGGATGCCGCCGAGGCGCTGGGGAGTTTTTACCAGGGGCAACATGGCGGCACGTTTGGGGAGTTGGGCATTTTAAGTTTTAATGGCAACAAGCCGGTGACAACCGGTGGCGGTGGCATGATCATCACAAACGATGAAACCCTGGCTGCAAATGCCAAGCACCTGACCACAACGGCCAAAAAGCCGCATCCGTGGGAATTTTTTCATGATGAGGTCGGCTATAATTACCGCATGCCGAACATCAATGCCGCCGTGGGTTGTGCTCAAATGGAATGCTTTACCGGGGTTTTAGAAAACAAGCGCGCCACAGCGCAGATGTATAACCAGTTTTTTCAGGAGATCGGCATACCATTTATAACAGAACCAGCTAACGCCCGGTCCAATTACTGGCTCAATACCATTGTTTTAAAAGACAGGCAGGAACGCGATGAGTTTCTTGGCTATGCCACTGCAAAAGGCATCCAAGCACGGCCCGTTTGGACACTTATGACCTACCTTCCCATGTATCGTGCTTGTCAGAGCGCATCCATTGAAACGGCCCAATGGCTGGAAGACCGGCTGGTCAATATCCCCAGCAGTATGAGAGTGGGAAGGTGAAAGTTAAAAGCTGAAAGGTCAAAGGGAAAGGGATGGGGATGGGGTATGAAGATTTGGCGGTTTGGAACCGGGCTGTCGATTTTGCTGTGCGGGTGATTGATGCTGTTGAAAATATATCGACAGATAGAAAACATTTCCGATTGCTGGAGCAGATTGAAGCAAGTTCAACAAGCATAGCCATGAATCTGGCAGAGGGCAAAGGCCGGTTTTCCCGGAAAGAATTTATTCAGTATTGCTATATCGCTCGTGGTTCATTATATGAAACAATTACCCTGCTGGAAATTTTTAAACGAAAAAACTGGATATCCGAAGAAACATTCAGCTCATTGAAATCTGAAGGAATCGAAATCGCCTCGATGATCAAGGGGCTGATTAATGCGATAGATAAAAGTTCAAAGGTGAAAGGGTCAAGGGCTAAGGTGAAAGGTCAAAGCTGAAAGCATTGCACTTCTACCTTTTTGCTTTCCGCTTTGATCTTCCGACTTTGAGCTTTCAGCTTCTATCTTTGAGCTATAATTTTTTATGCAAAAAAAATTATATTAATTGGTGGTGGCGGTCACTGCAAATCCTGCATTGACGTCATCGAACAGGAAGGCCGCTTTACCATTGCCGGGATTGTGGATGTGCCTGAAAAAAAGCAGCACAACGTTCTGGATTATCCCATGATCGGTATAGACGCCGATTTAGCGGAACTGATCAAGACTTTCCCCAATGTACTGATTACGCTGGGGCAGATCAAATCCCCAACCCGGCGCATGGTACTTTTTAATGATTTGATGCAGATGGGCGCGTGTTTTCCCGTGATTAAATCCCCCTTTGCCTATGTCTCCCCGCATGCCCAGGTTGCTGAAGGAACCATTGTGATGCACCATGCCCTGATCAATGCAGGCGCGAGAGTTGGCAGGAATTGCATCATCAATACCAAAGCCCTTGTGGAACACGATGCCGTCATTGAAGATCACTGCCACATTTCAACAGGGGCGGTCGTTAATGGAGGGGTAACAATCGGTAGTGGCTCTTTTTTCGGAAGCAACGCCGTTTGTAAAGAATATATCGAAATAGGAGAAAATGCCGTAATTGGTTGTGGTGCAAAAATAACCAAGAATATTCCCTGACTTTTTTGACCTTTCAGCTTCGAGCTTTGAGCTTTAATCTTTGACCTTTCAGCCATGAGCTTTCAGCTTCATCTTTTGTGCTATGAAAAATAAAACCTTCATCATTGCCGAAGCCGGCGTCAACCATAACGGCAGCCTGGATATGGCGTTTCAACTAATTGACGTAGCCGTCGCTGCCGGGGCCGATGCTGTCAAATTTCAGACGTTCAAGGCCGAAAAAGTCATTGCCGTAAATGCACCCAAAGCCGGCTACCAGAAGGAAACCACCGGCTCAGATGAATCCCAATTAGAGATGGTCAAAAAGCTTGAGCTGGATGAAACGGCGCACATACGGCTTTACCAGTATTGCCAAGACAAAGGCATTCAATTTCTGTCAACACCCTTTGATCTGGAAAGCATTGATCTGCTGAACCGCCTGGGGTTGGAAATCTTCAAGATTCCATCAGGCGAGATAACGAATCTGCCCTATCTGAGAAAACTTGGGGCCTTGAAAAAACGGCTGATCATGTCCACCGGTATGGCGGATTTGGGGGAAATCGAGGATGCGCTGAATGTGCTGATCGATTCCGGCACGCCGTTGGGAAACATTACCGTTCTTCACTGCAACACCGAATATCCCACGCAGTTTGAGGATGTCAACCTGAGAGCCATGAAGACGATTGGCCATGCTTTTGGAGTAGCCGTTGGGTATTCTGATCATACGCCGGGTATTGAAGTGGCGGTTGCCGCAGTGGCACTGGGGGCAGCGGTGTTAGAAAAGCATTTTACCCTGGATCGAAACCTTCCGGGTCCCGACCACAAATCCAGTCTGGAGCCTGATGATCTGAAGGCGATGGTGCAGGCGATCCGCAATATCGAAAAAGCTCTTGGCAATGGCGTCAAACGCCCCAGCCCAAGTGAAGTAAAAAACAAGCTCATTGCTCGCAAGTCGCTGGTCGCAACCCAACCAATCAAGACGGGTGAACTGTTCAGTGCCGACAACATCACAGCCAAACGCCCCGGCACCGGCATCTCTCCCATGCGCTGGGATGAAATTTTAGGGCAGGTCGCGCAAAAAGATTACAAGGCGGATGATCTGATATGAGCGGAACCATAAAATTCGAGGACTTGCAGGATCGGATCATTGAGCTCAGGAGCCAAATGGTTTTGCTTGATACCGATGTTGCCGAACTATACGGTGTTGAGACAAAACGCATCAATGAGGCAGTAAAGAATAACCCTGACAAGTTTCCCTCTGGGTACATCATAGAACTTGATAAGAGGGAGTGGGAGTCGTTGAAGTCGAAATTTTCGACTTCAACAAAGGGCGGAAAGGTAAAGCTTCCAAGCGCTTTTCCTGAAAAAGGGCTGTATATGCTGGCGACGATTTTGAAAAGTCCTCAGGCAGTTCAAGCTACTCTGGCGATCATCGAGACTTTTGCAAAAATCAGACAGCTATCAAGAAGCATTCAAGAGCTATCAGCAGTCCAAGACAAGGACAAGCAGAAGGCACTCATGCAGAGAAGTGGAGAGTTGATTGCCGGAATCTTTGATGACGACTTGCAAACGAGCGATACAGAGACATCCATCGAGCTGAACTTTGCGGTTTTGAAGTTCAAGCACACGATAAAGAAGAAGAAAAAATGAGAAAAATCTGTATTGTCACCGGTAGCCGCGCCGAGTATGGACTTCTGCGGTGTGTTATGCAGGGTATCCAGGATGCTCCGAATCTGACCTTGCAGGTCGTTGCCACGGGTATGCACCTGTCACCAGAGTTTGACATGACTATCCAGGAAATCGAGGCTGACGGTTTTGAACCGGATGAAACCATAGAAATACTCCTGTCCAGCGACACGCCAACGGCCATCTGTAAATCCATGGGCCTCGCCTTGATCGGCTATGGCGAGGCGCTCCAAAGACTGAAACCCGATATGGTGGTGGTACTTGGCGACCGGTTTGAAACATTTTGCATGGCCGCAGCGTCACAGGTTTGCCGGATTCCTCTTGCCCATATTCATGGCGGGGAGACCACGGAAGTCACCATTGACGAGGCCTTTCGCCACTCTATTACAAAAATGTCCCATCTGCATTTTGCCAGTTGCGAGGTTCACCGCCAGCGCATCATCCAACTGGGGGAAGCTCCGAATCGGGTGTTCAACGTTGGCGGCCTTGAACAAAGGGTTAATGAGATGGATGCCAAATTATCGAAGAAGATTGACTCTGTAGCTACTGATCTTGCTGCTCATCGGGCCGACACAGAGAGTCACAGGGCAGGGTACCGAATCAGTGAGAGCAGAGATTAAAGTTAAGTTGGGGAGTGAACCCCGAATTATGGCCAGTTTATGAAAAGGGAACAAGACGATATATGATGAAAAAGTTTCCTTTCGCAGTTATCTATTTAGTGTCAGGACTGAAAATGCAAATCGTTGCAGTTACGCATTGTAAACAAAACCCTAGATACTGGAAAAACCGGTTAAGCTAAAAAGGAAGAGAAACATTAGTGTCAGTATTCACATTTCTATTCTCCAATAATGCCAATTTGGGGGTCAAAAATGACGATATTGGGGCTAAAAACGGCTTTTTTGGGAACATTAATCTAAATATTTCAATATGATAGCGTGGCCCGACCCCAAATCACCAAATCCTCTGAAACGGATGGTCTTAAGCCTGACCCCGAATGATAACACCAGAATTTGCCTTCGAGGTTCTTAAGGAATTTATAAAGCAGAAAAGGAGAGAGATTTGAAAAAAGCACTGATAACAGGGATTACAGGTCAGGACGGCTCATATTTAGCTGAGTTTTTATTGTCAAAAGGCTATGTGGTTCATGGGCTCATTCGAAGATCGAGTACTTTTAATACAGATAGGATCGAGCATATTTATGTTGATCCTCATGATCCAGAGGCCAGGCTTTTCCTACATTATGGAGATCTAAACGATGGAGGGCAATTGAGCAATCTTATTTACAACATCCAGCCAGATGAAGTTTATCACCTTGGAGCACAAAGTCATGTGCGGGTAAGCTTTGATATGCCAGAGTTTACTGGGGATATCACTGGCTTGGGAACAACAAGGCTTTTAGAGGCTGTCAGGAGAAGTGGAATCAAGACAAGGTTTTATCAGGCAAGTAGTAGCGAGATGTTTGGGGATGCACCTGCGCCCCAGGATGAAAATACCCCTTTTAGACCCAGAAGCCCTTATGCGGTGGCCAAGGTTTATGCATACTGGATGGTCAGGAATTACAAGGAAGGTTATGGTATGTTTGCTGCCAATGGTATCCTTTTTAACCATGAATCTCCAAGGAGGGGGGAGACATTTGTGACCCGAAAGATTACGAGGGCATTGGCCAGGATCAAGCTCGGCCTACAGGATAAGCTATATCTGGGTAATCTGGAGGCAAAAAGGGATTGGGGCTATGCACCTGATTATGTGGAGGCTATGTGGCTGATGCTACAGCAGGATGAGCCTGATGATTTCGTTATTGGGACGGGAGAGAGTCACTCAGTGAAGGAGTTTTTGGGGGAGGCTTTTTCATACGCTGGGCTTGATTGGAGAGAGTATGTGGAAATAGATCAAAGGTATTTCAGACCTCTTGAGACAGAGTTTCTATTATCAAATCCAGCAAAAGCAAGGAAAAGGCTTGGGTGGAGCCCAAGAATAAACTTTAAAGACCTTGTCAAGATAATGGTTGATTATGATATGGAATTTTTAGGCATAAGTCCTGTAGGAGAAGGTATCAAAATTCTGAATGACAAGGGTATCCACTGGACTAATAACAAGCTAATAAGGCGATAAGAGGTAAGCATTGATGATGGAGAAGACCTCCAGAATTTATGTAGCAGGTCATCGTGGTCTGGTAGGTTCTGCTTTGGTTCGCAAGCTTAAAGAACTGGGCTATATGAATCTTATCAGCCGCACACATGCTGAACTTGATCTTACCCGTCAGAGGGATGTTGAAGATTTTTTTGATAAGGAGCGTCCGGAACATGTCTTTTTAGCAGCAGCCAAAGTAGGAGGGATTCTTGCCAACAACACATATCCTGCCGAATTCATTTATAGCAATATAACAGTTCAATCAAATGTTATTCATAGCTCGTATCTTTTTGGTGTAAAAAAACTCTTATTCCTTGGAAGTTCCTGCATCTATCCACGGGATTGTCCACAGCCAATGAAGGAGGAATATCTGCTTTCGGGATACTTAGAACCGACCAATGAACCTTATGCAATTGCTAAAATAGCAGGGATAAAGATGTGCCAGTCTTATAACAGGCAGTACGGAACAAACTTCATATCAGTAATGCCAACCAACCTTTATGGGCCTAATGATAATTTTGATCTTACAACTTCTCATGTCCTTCCTGCACTTATAAGGAAGGTTCATGAGGCAAAATCAAACAATAAACCATATGTCGAGGTTTGGGGGACAGGGAATCCAAAAAGAGAGTTTCTTTATGTTAATGATTTAGCTGATGCCTGTGTGTTTTTGATGAAAAATTATAATGAAGGTGCAATTATAAATATTGGAACAGGGAAAGACATAGCCATCAAAGAGCTTGCAGAGATGATAAAGGATATAGTTGGGTTTGAAGGCAAAATAGCCTGGGATACAAGTAAACCAGATGGGATGCCGCGAAAGCTTTTAGATATAAGCAAGTTAAGTTCATTAGGATGGAAGGCGAAAACAGGTTTTGAGGGGGGCATTAAAAAGACCTATGAATGGTTTAAAGAGAACTTCCATGTTTTAACCTAATCTATCTTATTTGGCTAAGGGCTACGAACTACGAACCAGGATCAATAAGATGCTAAAAAGAGCCTTTGATTTTATTCTTTCTTTATCCGGCATAATTTTATCTGCACCCCTTTGGATTTTATTTTCACTAGCCATAATCCTTGAGGATGGCTGGCCAATTTTCTATAGGCAGGAAAGGGTAGGAAAAAGGGGAAGGATTTTTAAGGTCATTAAATTCCGTTCGATGGTAAAGGATGCAGAGAAAGATGTTGGACCTGTACAGGTTAAGGAAAATGACCCAAGAGTTACGAAAGCAGGTAGGATATTGAGAGCAACTGCTTTGGATGAGCTTCCACAGCTATTGAACATCTTAAAAGGTGATATGAGTTTTGTGGGTCCGAGAGCATTAAGACCAGAGGAGTCAGAAGTAAGGGGAAATCCAGAGGTTTTAAGTAAAAAGCGGTATGAGTAAGATGTCTTATGCCACGAATAGCAAGAATTGTTATAGCTGACTATCCGCACCATATAATTCAGAGAGGCCATAATAGGCAGGTGGTCTTTGCAGGTGACGAAGATTATCTTTATTATCTGGAAAACCTTAAAGAATGGAAGAAAACTTTTAAATGTAAAGTCTATGCCTATTGTCTTATGACAAATCATTATCTCATTGTAAGTCCTAGTAAAAAGGCAGAAAATTTAGCATTGCTTATGAAGAGAGTCTCAGGTCGCCAAACCAGATATGTTAATAAAATAGAGAGAAGAAGCGGGACATTATGGGAAGGTAGATACAAATCGAGCCTAATTAGTGCCCATCCACAAATAGAATTTTTGGGAAAAAGGGCACTAGTCGGTTTCCAATCCAGAAATGAGCAATTTTTCGTAAGGTCAAGGAAATCAAGGGATTGTGCGGAGGCGTACTTTAGTACGTCGCACAAACAATCCCGCAGATTGACGCAGAGATTGCGGAAAAGGGCCGTTTCTGGATGGAAACTAGCTATAAATATAAAACAGGCTTAGATTCTACTGATTGGTTGGATTTCGATCAATGTTATGAAGGGTTAGGAGCTACAAAGAAAGAACGCGAGAAAAAATATGAGGATTGGATAAAATCATCTATTCCAAATGGGGAGTGGGAGATGATAAGAAAG
>Ga0210031_1001476_pt1 | contig 14178 bp, 17 predicted proteins | sample CryGeyCG2014_080_FD_185455 | JGI IMG/M metagenome (GOLD analysis project Ga0210031, IMG submission 185455) | Groundwater microbial communities from aquifer - Crystal Geyser CG03_land_8/20/14_0.80 (SPAdes) (version 2) | ecosystem: Environmental > Aquatic > Deep subsurface > Groundwater | place... | reverse complement strand
CGATCTGTCCAAGCCAGTGGGTCCCTGCAGCCGCACCGCCAACACCGAAAAGGCGAAGACCCTTCTGGGTTGGGAGCCGAAGGTGAGCCTTGAGGAGGGCTTAAGACGCACCTATCACTGGGTGGAGAAGAAGGTCAAGAGTAGTCGTTAGTCAACAGTCAATAGTCATAAAGGATGAAGATAGAGAGATTTGAGGATATTCAAGCTTGCTTCACATCCTGCTTAAAATTCCTGCGCTATATTTGATTGAGTGTTATAATATGGTTTGGCAGCTTTAACTCACAGGGAAGGTGAGGTCATGAGTATTGTACTGGAAATACCTGAGAATATTGTTGAGAAGCTGAGGCAAAAGGCTTTATCGGAAGAAAAGTCCTTGGAGGAGATCAGCCTGGAGGCTTTACTTGTTCAGGCAGGTTCAGAAGACCCTGAGACACAGGCTGATATTCATCTTTCTTTGAGCGAGAAATATCTTCGTGAGGCGGAGGGGCTATTAGCGAAGGAAGACTGGGTTCAGGCCTCGGAGAAAGGCTGGGGGGCGGCTTCGCAAATACTCAAAGCCGTGGCAGCAAAACGAGGGAGAAGATTAAGGAGTCATGGTGAACCAAATGAATATCTGGACGAACTGTGTGAAGAGACGAAAGACCCTGAACTCGATAAGCTTTGGGGCTTGGCTACTTCTCTCCATCAAAACTTCTACGAAGCATGGTTACCTCCTAGGTCGGTGAAAAGAAGGGTAGAAGATGTCAAAAGGTTTGTGGAAAAGCTAAGCGGGGTTCTTGGACATAGAACATAGAACACGGAACACAGGACTTCGAACATAGGACGGATATGGCTCCCTCTTTGCCTAACAACCTGGTAACCTAGATGTTGAAGAAGCTTAACTACATCGGTATAAATCATCCAAAGTATCGCCCTGAGTGAATATATCATCCCCTAGCCCTCGAGCACACCAGAGTTCACCATCAAAGTAAGTTTCTATCTTTACCAGCATATTTGCCTCCGCTTGAATCTCATCCCCATTATAACACCCAAGTTTGAGACCCCCCTCTTGCCTCTTAGCTTTGGAGGGGGACGGTGCTAGCTTTGAAAGGTAGAAATTTTTGAAAAAGTGTAGTGGAAATTTTTTAGGGATTTTTCTTCTGCGAGGTACTTGACAAAAAAGAGGTAAAATATTATGATTTTCATGGTATGTATATCCGCAAGAGAAAGGTTCATTCCCGCGGGAAAGATTATACCTATCTTGAACTGGCTCGCACTGTACGTAAAAACGGCAAAGTATACCAGGAAAGACTTTGTTCCCTTGGCAGACTTGAGGAGCTTAAAGGGAGTAATACTATTGACCGCTTGATAGCCGGACTGTCTAAGGTAGCTAAAGATGAATGGATAAGGGCTAAAGCACTGAAGCTTGAAGCTAACTGGAGTAAGGAATATGGCATGGTGATATTGGTGGAGAAAATGTGGCAAAAACTGGGACTGCATCAGATTGTCGATGAATTATACCGAAGAAGTCCGATAGAGGTGCCAGTTAAGGAAGCTCTACTTTGCATGGTGACAAACCGACTGGTAGAGCCGAGGAGCAAGCTCTCGACCTATAAATGGCTTGACATGGTTTATGCCCCGGAGTGGGAGAAGCTGGAACTATCTCACCTCTATCGTACCCTGGACTTCCTCTGTGAAAATATCAAGGAAATAGAGGAGGCTCTTTTTATGAAAAGTCGCGACCTCTTTAGCCTGGGTATAGACCTTGTGCTATTTGATACCACCAGCACTTATTTTGAAGGGAAGGGACCGGTAGGGCTGGCAAAGTTAGGTTATAGTCGGGATAAAAGACCCGATCTAGCCCAAATAGTCATCGGAGTACTCATGACTAAGGAAGGTATTCCTATAGCTCATCATGTCTTCCCCGGCAATACCGCTGATATTAATGCCTTTCGCTATGCTCTAAAGGATGTCAAAGGGCGTTTCCCCCTGGAGAGGGTGATTATCGTTGCTGACCGTGGCGTTGTCTCCGAGGACTTGCTCAAAGCTCTGGAGGGGGAGGGGCAGGACTACATTGTAGGTATTCCCTTGAGGAAGTGGAGAGTGGCTGATGAGATACTAAAGCAGGGTGGTGAGTATCAAAGGGTAGCCGAGAACCTTGAGGTGAAGGAGGTCTGGCACGGTGATAAGCGCTATATCCTCTGCTATAACCCGGGGCAGGCAGAAAGGGACCACAAGGAGAGGCTTTCCTTTGTGGCTCACCTAGAGACAGAGCTAAAGCAAGGGGGACTAAGTAGGCTGGCTAAGAGGAAGGGATATGGGAGATACCTGAACGTGGTGGAGAAAGGCAAGGCTGAAATAGACTGGGATAAGGTCAAGCAAGAGGAGTGCTATGATGGGAGGTATTTATTGAGAACGTCAGCTGCTCTTTCACCTTCGGAGATTGCTCTGGCATATAAGGGGCTATGGCGAATAGAGAATGCCTTCAGGGAGCTAAAGAGCAATCTGGAGATAAGACCCTGCTATCACTGGACACCATCAAGGGTGAGGGGACATATCGCCATGTGTTTCCTTGCCCTGGTAATAGAGACAGCGGTGGAGAGGATGCTACGTGTTAACAAACTGGAAGCCAGCATAAGTGAAGTACTGGAAATAGTGGAGCAAATAAAGGCAGTGAGGATTGAAGCAAATGGTGAGGCTTTTCTTTGCCGCACTGATCTACCACCCTTAGCAGGGAAAGTCTTTGCTGCTTTGAGAATAAGGCCACCACCCAAAGTGCTACCACTAAATTGATTGGTAAACCTAGCCAAGAGGAAATGTAGTGGCAAACAATTTTGGCTAGCTATGCGCTAAATATGGGGGGTCTCAAAGTCGGGAGAAAGGATATTGTAGTTGCCCAATTTATTGGGTGAGCGCTACCAAAGCGTCTTTTCATTGTTTCTATAGGATTACAGGTGGCAATGCCCACTGAGGCAGTGAGGTTAAGCTCTTTATGTATCCGTTCTTTTATGGACAGTGCCAGTTTCCGGGGGGAATCACCCTGAAACAAGTTCAGAGCTAAACACTCAGTGACATCGAGATACCCTTCGTCAAGTCCCAAGGGTTCAATATTGGGGCAAAAATGAGCCAGAATTTCCATGAACCTGGCTGAGGCGTCTCTATAATGTGGGAAGTTAGCTCTGATGAAAATAGCCTGCCTCCGCCAACAATTACCGCTTTTCCCCTGAGCTCGGGGTGAAGTGCTTGCTCCACAGAGACAAAGAAGGCATCTAGATCAATGTGGAAAATACAACGCGGCATATTCATAATGGATTTTCGTAGTGCGACCCTTTAGGGTCGTGCACGAGCCCTGAATTAAGTTCAGGGCTGAATCAAGTTCAGGGCTCGCACTACAATATCTCAGTCTTAAAGCTTTTCCCACGCTTCCCTATCAATTTTTGCCTGCTTAAGAATTCTCAAAAGTAATTCCCTCTCAATGTTACTTTGCTGAGGATTGGGAAGTCGTAATATGATTTCACCTTTAATCATAAATTGGTGTTTTCTACCAAGATAAGGACCCTCAAAACCCACAATCATTAGGCATCGGATGACATCCTTCCTCTTTACAGTCCCAAAGCGGGGCATCAAAGCACTTCCTTAATCACCAGTTCGATACCCTCGACAACAGGCACTGGCAGATTGCGAGATACTCTAAGGAAAATCCATTCTTCTAAGACTTCCTCCAATTCATCACGACATGCTTCAAGGGTATTGGCATTTGCATAGACACCATTAAAGCCAGGAATTTCCCCATAAAATGTGTTGTCGTCAGGAAGAATTTCATACTTGGCTCTTTTCATTACAGCATGAATATATTCCGTTAACATGCCGCCTTTCTCTTAATGTTCCATGTTAAACCTGGAACCTAGAACTATTTTCTTTAGAACTTCATACTGGAGCTGAGGGGATTCGAACCCCTGACCTCCTCCGTGCAAGGGAGGCGCTCTCCCAGCTAAGCTACAGCCCCAAAAATCGCCAATTATTGTATCAAATTGTCATCTAATAACAAAGACCTTCTAGATGTAGTCGAACTTGAATTACCAAGAGGGGGCGAATAAACTCGCCCCCTCAAAGGCATGAACAACTGGCAGGAACTAACTTACACGGAAATTATCTTTACCTGAACATTCTTGTAAGTGCCGTCAACCTTGGATACTTTCCACACCTCAAAGGTGCCGGAAACACGGTCGCCCTTGTCGTCAAAGGTGATAGTGCCACTGGCACCATCATAATTCTTTCCCAATCCTAGCAATGCTTTCTCTATAGCTTCCCCATCATATTTACCCGCTTTCTCTATTGCTTGGGCAATTAACTTAATAGCATCATAAACGGTATCACAGTAAACACTGGAATCTTTCTTAAACTCTGCTTTATAGGCAGCAGCAAACTTATCATAAGTAGCACCTGACGAACCAGCAGCCCTGGTGCCGGCAACGATGGCTTTTTCCATAAATTCAGCACACTTTGGCTCTGCGAACATACCCGGACCATAATTGCCATCACAGCCAAGCCAGGCAATTTTATCCAAGCCCATCTCTAGAGCTTGCTTGAAAACTATGATGCCATCCTCAGCGTAAGTAACGGCAAGAACCACATCTGGAGCTTGATCCCTGATTTGCCCCAGTTCAGTGCGGTAATCTTTCTTCGCCGGGTCATAATGTATCGAAACTACGTGTTTGCCTGTCCACCCCTTTGCCTTAAGGGCATCAACAAGTGCTCCCTCTAAACCAACACCATAGGGATTGTCCTGAACCATCGTAGCAAGTTTGGTAAATTTCCCCTCCAGAACAACTTCAGCCAGTACTTTACCCTGGAAGGCATCGTCAGGCGTTGTGCGGCAGACCCATTTCTTCCATTCCTGCTCGGAAATCGCCGGTGAAGTGGCTGAAGGTGATACCATTACCACTTTCTTTCCTGCCACATAGGGGCCTGAAGCCATAGCAGCACCACTGGTCATACCACCAACGAGCACCTTAATGCCATCTATCTCTACCATCTTCTTCACCCGCTCCAGACACTTGGCCGCCTCGGTAGCGTCATCTTCCTCCACCAGCTTCACCGGCTTCCCCAGCACCCCTCCAGCAGCATTGATTTCCTTCACTGCCAGTCTGGCAGCATCCATCATATCCTGGCCCATGGGACCAAGAAGTCCCGTGGTGGATAAGACGCACCCTATCTTAATCTCGGGCGGCGCTGCTGGACCACAAGCTACGGCGGGGATAAGCAGACATAAGATAGCTAGCGTAAATAATAGTTTTTTGACCATGTTTACCTCCCTTTACTTTTGAATAATTTTTTCTTCAGCCAAATCCGGCTAATTGTGCACACAAGGCAAACCTTTGTCAATACCCCGAGCCTCCAATCCCAAAAAACGTTCTTTGGAAAAATCCTCGGCAAATAAAGAGGCAGCTTCTCCCTCCATAGCACAGGTGCCATTGACCAGAACATAGCCTCGATTGGAGATGCTCAAAGCCTTTTTGACATTTTGCTCTACAATTATTATGGCAGTGCCTGCCTCTTTTATTTTTTGCATCTTAGAAAGGATAGCATTTGCCGGCTTCGGGGAGAGAGAAGCCAGCGGCTCATCAAGCAAAAGCACTTTAGGTTGAGCTATCATTGCCCTGGCTATGGCTAGCATCTGTCTTTCGCCACCACTGAGATTTCCTGCCAGGGCATTTTTCCTCGTCCCAAGCTCGGGGAACATAACATATATCTCCGTCATTCCCGCTTTAATAGAAGCCTTTCCTTTTATCTGATAGGCTCCCATATCCAGATTCTCGCTTATGGTAAGATTAGGGAAGACATTGTTAATCTGAGGCACATATCCTATACCCAGGCTTACCGCCCGGTCAGGAGTTATCCCAGTAATATCTTTGCCCTGATAAATGATTCGCCCGCCGAACAGCCTGGCAAAGCCAAGGATACTTTTGAGCAGGGTTGATTTGCCGCTGCCATTAGGTCCCACAATAGCTACAATCTCCCCTTCATCCGCATTTATGGAAATGTCGTGAACGATGACAACATCACCATAACCAGCAGCAATCTTTTCGGCAGCAAAAATAGCTCCCATTATCCTTCGCCTAAATATGCCTCATAAAAAGTCGGGTTATCAATTATTTCCTGTGGGTACCCTTGAGCTATTAATGATCCTTTGTCCATAACATAAACCCATGAGGCAAACTCAAACAGTATTTCCAGCCTGTGTTCCACAACGAAAAAGGTTGTGCCGTTGCAGCACAGGTTTTTCAAGGTCATAAATATTTTTTCACCCAACACAGGATTTATCCCCGCAGCCGGTTCATCTAGCAACAAAAGCTTGGGCTTGGCCATGAGCCCCCTGGCAACCTCCAGAAGCTTCCTTTGCCCACCTGAGAGCTCACCAGCGAGAGAAAAAACTTGCCTGTCCAGTTCCACAAGCTCCAGGATATTCATAGATTGCTCGATCAACTCTTTTTCTTGCTCCTGCCATCTTTTCCTGAAGAAAAGACTATTTAATAATCTATCGCCCTGATGACCCCGTGCTGCTACTAACATATTGTCCAGAACCGTCATTTGATAGAATAGCCGAGGTAATTGAAAGGCATTCACAAGTCCCAGCCCGTAAATCTGGTGGGGAGCGAGATTGGTGATACAATCACCATTGAAATAAACATCCCCACGGTCAGGTCGATAGAGTCCAAGAATAGTATTGAATAGGGTAGTTTTGCCGCTACCATTAGGTCCTACTAGACCCCAAATTCCGCCTTGCCTGACATCCAGGCTTACACCATTAACGGCGTAAACGCCGCCAAAGTGCTTGCTAACCTCTCTTATCTTCAGCAGTACTTCTTCCATAGCCAGCTAGCTCCAGTGCTTTCGTCTTAACATGGCTTTCCTTTAATATCCCTTGTGGCCTGTAGAGCAAAACGAATATAATTAAAACACCAAACATAATATATTGCAAGTTGCCAGGGTCAACAGGCAAAGCCAGATAATCTTTAGCTATGTTTGTTCCCCGCTCAAAGAGCTCTACCAGGGCAGCACCCAGCAATGCCCCCCAATTATTAGCTGGACCCCCCAATATAACCATTATCCATACAGTAAAAGTAATCATAGGCATAAACATGTACGGATCAATGAACTGGAGATACTGAGCATAAAGCCCGCCAGCTAAGCCAGCCATGGCAGAAGCTAACATAAATATCTGAGCCTTATATTTAGCCCGATCTTTGCCTAAAGCCTCAGCAGCAATCTCATCCTCCCTTATGGCCCGGATTGCCCTACCGTAAGGAGAATTAGATAATAGTTGAGCGATAAGAAAACAGATAAACAAACAAATAGAAACTAGCCCTATGTTCTCCAAGCGGTAAATAAGCTCAGAGCCTGTATAGGGAAAGATGGGAGCAACCGTTATCCCCCACACACCACCAGCAATCCCGCGTTCTGCTTTAACAATCAACCTCAAAATCTCCCCGAAGGCTAAAGCCACTATAGCAAGGTAATCGGCCCTTAGCCTCAAAGCCGGTAAAGATATAAGCCAGCCAAAAATAGCCGAAATCATAGCACCGCAGATAAGGCAGAGGTAAAAAGGAAGTCCTATTTGTGATAGGGCGGCGTAACTGTAGGCACCAGTAAGGAAGAAAGCAACCTTACCAAAGTTGGCCAGTCCAGCAAAGCCATATTCCAGGTTCAGACTCAGAGACACTATGCCAAAGATGCCAATAAAGACCAGCACGTCAAGAGCGTAAAGTAGCGGATTCAAATCAAGCCTTCCGAAACAGCATAGCTAATCCCTGCGGCTTCGCAATCAAGGTCACTATCAGGATCAAGAAAGCTATGCCAACACGGTATTCTGTGGAAAGACCTACAGCTAATAGAGCTATTACACCAATATTCTCAGCCAGTCCGATAATATAGGCAGCGGCAATTGAACCATAATAATTGCCAATGCCACCAAGTATGGCAACAGCAAAGACAGGTAGTATGATATCCCAGCCTGTCATAGGCCAAATCTGGGTATCTGCCCCACGAAATATGCCGGCAATAGCCGCCAAGCCAGCACCAATAAACCAGGTTAGCCAGATCACGCGGTTAATATTGATTCCTGAAGCCAGCGCCAGCTCGGGATTGCTCGAAGTTGCTCTGATGGCTTTGCCTATCTTAGTCTTAACCAAAATAAGGTGCATAATAACTGAGAGTGCTACAGCAGCAAAGATAAGCCATAGCCATAGATTGGTAATACTTAATAACCCTATATCATGATGAGACCAGAGGCTAGATAAAGGCCAAACATTGCTAAAATACAAAGGCTTCCAGCTCCAGGCAGCACCAATAGAGTACCTCAAAATGAAGCCCAAAGCGATGGAAGCTACCATAAGATGAATCATGTTAGCGCCTCCTCTAGCTAGTGGCTGGAAGATACCACGGTAACAGAGAAAGCCAATTGCACCAGTGATTAAAAAGGTAATAATAAGTGCCGGCAATAAACTTAATTCTAATTGGTGAGCTACCCCGTAGCTAATGAAAGCGCCTAAAGTTATAAACTCGGCATGGGCGAAATTAGGAAAATTAGAAAGTCCATAGGTCAAGGTTAATCCCACTGCTCCGATAAGGTAAAGACTCCCGGTAACTACGGAGTTAAATAACACCTGTGGCCAGTTAACTATCATGCCAGCATAAATGAGATTTTAATTGATTTAAATCAGCCAGTGATCCCTCACGTCCCTCGCCAGATAAGGGGTGAGGTAGGGTGGGCCCCCTTTCTTTTTGTCCCTCGCCAGATAAAGGATAGGGTGGACAAGGGTCACCTTTTAATCCTTTCCCAGACCTGTCAAGATAAAAGGCATGTATGCCCACTTCTTTAGGAACAAGAAAATCAAATTGGAAGTTATCACCTACATGAACAACCTGATGGGGTGCAACGCCCATTTCTTGACATATAGCGCGATAAAACTCAGGGCTCTTTACTTGCCGGTACTGTGAAATGGAGGAAAAAATGTGAGAGAAATAAAACTCGATATCCCGCAACAAACAACGCAGTAGCTCAATGGGGGTGCCTGAAGCAACAACCAATTCGTATTTGTCACTCAAGGAAGAAAGAAGTCCGTTTACTTCAGGATAGTAGCCTGCCTTATCGAGGCAGCTTTGTATCACCGGCTCGGGAGCACCTAAGCCAAGAGAGCCAAACCAATATCTTATATCATACCATTCTAGCCTCTGATCTCCGATCTCGGCATACTTATCAATGATGGCTTTCCTCGCCTGGGCAGGATCGAGCCCGTGTTTCTGAGCGTAAAGTGCCGGGATTGCTTCCTGCCACATAGCCTGGCTGAAATCAGGTGTTACCAGTGTTCCTTCAGCATCAAAGGAGATTACTTTTATTTCGGTCATCTAAGCTGTTAAATGTTATCAGTTCAAAGACCGAAAGTCTATTTGTGGTACCATGAGAAAACAAGGTTACAATAAGGTTACAATTATGTTATACTGGGTTGAGCAAGTTGACAAGGTGAGGCTAAGCAAGTGCGTGAGGAAACATTGCGATTACTTTATTATACTGTGTCTCGCTATCCTGACGCTGCCAATGGCATTCTCTACGAAATTTATGACCAGGAGCTTGCGGAGAAAAAAATCGCTGCAGCCAAGAGAGTGATAGAATGGCTTCACACCTTGATGAAAAAGTAATCCGCTTCAAGGAGAAAATAATGCCCGAGCTGATAGAGCAATTTCAGCCTCAGCAAGTGATCCTTTTTGGCTCCCAAGCTACAAGCTCAACCCTGAAGGACAGCGACCTGGATCTGATTATCATCTCTGAGAAATTCAAAGATTTACCCTGGCTGGAGCGCATCTTTGAAGTGCTCTGGACTCTTAAAAGTCCTATCCCTCTGGACGTGCTATGCTACACCCCCGAAGAGGCGCAAGCTAAGGGTCAGGAGATAAGCTGGGTAGCTCAAGCCTTGAAACAAGGAATCATTCTCTTCAGGAGATAGTGGCGATGAGATTAGGGTATTTAGATACAGAGAAATTGACCCCCACCTTCGAGCTGGGGCCAATAAGACCTCCTAGCGAAGCTTATTCTTTGCTCATAAGAGCTACCCGGAATTGTCCCTGGAATAAATGCTTGTTCTGTAGCACCTACAAGGGTAGCAAATTTGAGCTAAGGGCGGTAGAGGAAATCAAAAAGGATATAGAATCAGCTAAGGCTATCAGTGAAGGTATAAAAGAGATAGCCTGGAGAAAGGGTTATGGCAATCGAGTAAAGGAAGTCGCAGCGATGCTTTATAATCAGCCTGAGTATGGGCCTTGTGTGCCTAATGTGGCTTCATGGCTCTGGGCAGGAGCCGAGTCGGCTTTTCTTCAAGACTCCAATAGCCTTATCATGAGGACCACTGAACTGGTTGAGGTGATCACTTTTCTTAAGAAAACTTTTCCCGACTTAGCCAGGATAACTTCTTATGCTCGCTCCCATACTGCAGCAAGAAAATCACTCGAGGAGTTAAAAGGGCTTAGAGACGCTGGGCTGAACAGGATTCATATTGGACTGGAGAGTGGCTACGAGCCGCTACTTAATTATATGCAAAAAGGGGCTACGGCCAAGCAACATATTGACGGTGGCAAAAAGGTAAAAGAGGCGGACATCTCTCTTTGTGAATATGTCATGCCCGGTTTAGGGGGTAAGACAATGTCTCTAGAGCATGCCAGAGAGACTGCTCGGGTGCTCAATGAGATTGACCCTGATTATATCAGGCTGCGTAGCCTTCATGTTCGCCCTGGCATGCCTTTGTGGGATAAATGGCAAGAAGGAGACTTCGAGATGCAGACAGAGGATGAGGTAGTGAGGGAGATAGGGATTTTTGTTGACAATTTGCAGGTTACGAGCCAGTTAAAAAGCGACCATGTCCTTAATCTATTGCCTGAAATAGAAGGCAAGATGCCTGAGGATAAGCAAAAATGCATGGATATCATAAACAAGTATTTAGCTCTGCCCTACGAGGAAAGGCTCACTTTCAGGTTGGGAAGGAGAGCAGGGTACTATGAAGGACTGGCTGACTTCCAGGATAGTTACAAACATGATAAGATAGAGGAGACGATAAAACGCATCAGGTCACAAGGAGGCGATGTCGAAGAAACTATATTCAAGCTAAAAGGCGGCTTCATTTAGGAGTGGAATATGGCAAAGGGTTTCTTGAATTTGAACCGTTTCAAGTACGGTAAGACGATAAAGCGGGAGGGCAAACAAAAAACCAATTTGCAAAAGGGCAAAAAGATCAGGGGAGGAGGTTGAACCAAAGATTAAAATGCAAAAGGCAAAGATACAGAGCAAAAATCAAAAACCTTTGCATTTTGATTTGTCATTTTCATTTTTGAGTTTTAATTTTTAATTTTCGGATTGGTTCCATACCGGCACCAACGCTAAAGCTTACCTAGCGTCCGGTGTGGAAAACTGGGCTAAGGAAAAGAATTTGAGCCTTATAGTCCAGCCTTCTTACGAAGCTGTAACCAAGCTAAATGAGCTTGTAGAGCAGGGGAAGAAAGTTGCTGCTCTTATTCACATAACCTGCTAGACCTTATTTAAATTCCTTCTTCCCCAAGATAGCAAATATAATAGCAGGTATCCCAAGAAACCAAATAAAGATAGAGCAAATGGATCCGGCAAGTGCCAAACCCCAAGCTCTTCTTCTCAAAGCATAAATACCCCCTGTTATGGCTACTATCCCTATTATTAGTGGAATGGCAAATGCCCCGGCAACAACCCATCCTATACCCAGGAACGACAATAACGCCCCGGCAATCGATCCCACTATAGCAACCACTATGCCAATAAGCACCTCAATAGCTCCAGCGATAATGCTCAAGATACCTGAAGTTGTTGACTTCCAAGTGTGTTCCTCTACCTTCGCTACTCTTGCACCACATTTGGTACATATTTCAGTTAAAGAGGTCGTTGGCGCACCACACCCATGACAAAAACTAGCCGCCTTCATCGGCTTGGCTCCACAACCAGGGCAAAACTCTGGACTTCCTATCAGCTCTTTACCACAGTTTCTACAGAACATTGTCTCCCTCCTTGACATAATTTGTTAACTTGCTCAGCACGCGAGAAATCTCGAATTGCTTCGCTGTGCTCGTAATGACATAACAGGTGGAGAATGACAGCTTGACATTGCTAATCGGCTGCGCCCCGAGCTTTACTTGAACTCGCGCTTTCCTATGCTGACGAATATAATTGCTAGTATCCCCAGAATAACCCAGGGGCCGAAGAGCGAGCAAATAGCTCCGGCGAGCCCCAACCCCCACATTCTTCTTTGTAGGGCGTAGATACCGCCTACTATGGCTATTATCCCTATTATAATTATAGGAACAGCCAGCACAGCAAGAATTCCACCTGCCGCAAATAGGCCCCCCAGCGATCCCAGCAACCCGAGTCCGACTGCAATCCCTAGGCCGACCAATAGCTCTATGACTCCTGCAATGATACTTAATATCCCCGCAGTCGTCGGTTTCCATGTTTTCTCCATTTTTCCCCTCCTTACAATTTAATTACCTATCATTTGAAATGATGTGCGTGCCTTACAGCGCCCCAAAGAGATCTCGCCAGGGGACGAAGGATATACCCACCAGAAATAAGATCACCCCAATCACCACAGATACCCCCACGCTAATAAGCAGTATTCTCCATCATAGTCCCCAGGCTAGCCTCCAGGTTGGTCTAATCTCGTCCATTTCCCCCTCCTTTCTCCAATTCTGTACTAATAATATAACTATAGTCTTGTCTGCTGTCAATATCTGAGAAACTTCAGCATTGTAATGTTAAGCAAGCTCTTTAGACATATAAGCGTCTTCCAAGTGGTAGCCGGAAGAGCGATAGTAATCCCTGGCGCCAACGCCACTTAAGATACGCAACTTGGTCGTGTGAAATTCCTCCTTAACGATCCTCTCTGCTTCTCGTAATAATCTTCCTCCTAAGCCGTGGTGCTGGGCAGCCTGCTCTTGTTTCTCGCCCAGGGGGACCTCGGAGCCAAAGACATGCAACTCTCTCACAACAGCCATATTATTAACTCTAAGCCTCAATAAGCCAAACAAAGTCTCATTCTCATCCTCGTAGGAAAGAAAAACCTCTTTCCCCCCATAAGTTTCATAATCCAGCCTGGTTAAGTGAGGTTGCCCCACAGCCCAACCACGTTTTAACCGATGTCCATATTCCCGGCAGCGAATACAATGGCATTGCATTCCGAACTCACTCATATACTTACTGATAGTCTCCCTGAGCGCCAGATCCTTGCAGCCGGCAACAATAAATTTACTGGGAATATCCCGCATCAGCCGGGAAATCCTGACATACTTGGGAATCAGGCATTTGATATTTGCCAGCAGGTCTATCATATCCTTATCACAGTAAGGATGATAATGACCAAGCCGATACCAATCCTCTAATTCACTTCCTACCACCACCAGCGTGGGATAGAGTTTGAGTCCGTCAGGACGGAAATACTTGTCTTCGAACAACCTTCGAGATAGTTCCAGGTCGTGCTCCGGTGTTGAGCCGGGTAAGCCTGGCATCCAGTGATAGTAAACTTTAAAGCCGTAATCCCTCAACAGCCTCGTAGCGGAGATAACCTCGGCTACACCGTGTCCTCTTTTTGTCACTCGCTGAATTTCATCATCCAAGGTCTGCACCCCAATCTCTACTCTCGTGGTACCAAAATCCAGCATGCGTCTTATCTCTTCTTCCCCACAAAAGTCAGGCCTGGTTTCAAGGCACAGTCCTACACAGCGATGCTTGGCAGTCTCATTCAATTTCTTAGCCTCTTCCAGACTTGATGAGGGAACGCCATTAAGAGCATCATAGCAATCCTTGATAAACTGATATTGATATTCCCCGGGATAAGCCAGAAAGGTACCCCCCATAACAATGAGTTCCACCTTGTCCAGAGGGTGTCCCATATCCACAAGAGTTTCGAGCCTCAATTCCACCTGCTTCTGAGCGTCAAAGCCACATTTTCTTGCTCGGAGGACTGCCGGAGATTCCATAGTATAGCTCTTAGGCGCTTCAGGGGAAGTGGGACAATAGATACACTTACCAGGGCAGGGAAAGGGCTTAGCCATAACCGCTACCGGCGTTACCCCAGAAATAGTTCGTGACACTTTTTTCAGGTTGAACTTAGTTGCGTAAGTCATCGGTAT
>Ga0210031_1001474_pt1 | contig 14186 bp, 18 predicted proteins | sample CryGeyCG2014_080_FD_185455 | JGI IMG/M metagenome (GOLD analysis project Ga0210031, IMG submission 185455) | Groundwater microbial communities from aquifer - Crystal Geyser CG03_land_8/20/14_0.80 (SPAdes) (version 2) | ecosystem: Environmental > Aquatic > Deep subsurface > Groundwater | place... | reverse complement strand
ATTGCGGCGCATGAATGACAACAAGGGCGCTTATGAAAGCCTTCCCGAGGTCATCTCCAATGCCTTTATACAGAATCTCAAGACAGAAAAGATAAAGCTCGAAATGAGCCTCTCAGAGCTTTCTGGGAAGGTGGGAAGAAGACACCCGCAGTATTTAAGGCTTCAATCAGAACTTGAGACTATAAATTCTAAGCTGGATGCCGAGATTAATAATATCATAAGTGCCATCAGGCAGGACCACAATTCCGCGAAAGAAAGGGTCAGAAACCTGGAAAAGGCATTGGCAGGACATAAAAGTGAGGTATTGAACCTGAACATCTCCAGATACGAGATAGACTCCCTCAGCAGAGAGTCAGAGGCATTCAAGCATACGTATGACACAGTGCTCCAGAAGTTCAATGAGTCTGCTTTGCAGAGCGACATCAACAGGACTAATGTCTTTCTTATAGACGCTGCTGTGGCTCCGACAGAAAAATACAGCCCTAAACTTTCATTAAACACGGCACTATCGGTTTTTGTGGGTTTGTTTTTAGGCATCGGCCTTGCCTTCTTTTTTGACTATATGGACGACACCATTAAGTCCGGTGAAATTATAGAAAGGGAATTTGGTATCCCTGTATTAGGGAATATCACAGCAGTAATTGAGAGATAAGATGGAATATCTAAATCCGAACAGCATAGAGTTAAGGGCTCAATCAAGCAATATCGGGAGCATCCTTATAGATAGTGGGAAAATAAAACCTGCTGATCTAGAACAGATAATCGCCTTACAGAAGCAGGATGGCATTCTTTTTGGAGAGGCAGCAGTAAAATTGGGGATTTTAACCGAAGAGGATGTGGCCTGGGCCATTGCATCACAGTTCTCCTATCCCTATATAAAGGCAGGAGAGGACACAATCGCCAGGGAGGTAGTTGCAGCCTACCAGCCGTTCAGCCAGGAGGTTGAGTCATTTCGTTCCATAAGGACCGGCCTCATACTTCCAGGAGCAGGAAAGGTCGTAAAGGCCATAGCAGTAATCAGCCCTGGCCAGAAGGAAGGGAAAACATTTATAGCATCCAACCTCGCTATTGTCTTTGCCCAGCTCGGCTCAAAGACCCTCCTGGTAGACATCAATTTCAGGGTGCCGAGGATACATGAGGTCTTCAAGGTAGAGAACAAATGCGGGATAAGCAGCCTCATCATAAAAAGGGCTACTATTGACCACGCCATCAAGCCTACGGCTATCCCTTCTCTGCACATCTTGCCCTCAGGGCCTACACCCCCTAACCCGGTGGAACTCTTGGGATGGCATGAGGCCAGGGAATTATTAGCCTCTCTGAAGGATATATACGAGGTCGTAATCATAGATACGCCAGCTTTTTTAAATACTGCTGATGCCTCTGTGATATCGTCCCTTTCTGATGGTGTGGTTGTGGTTGCACTAAAGAGTTCCACCACGCGGGAGTTTGGCATGGTAAAAAAACAGCTCGATAATTCAGGAATCAGGATTATCGGTTCTGTAATAAACGAAGTAAATGGAAAAAAGAGGAGAAAACCATGATTATGCCTGTTTTTGTTATGCTTGTAGTATGGCCCTTTTCATTATTGAATATGACCCATGTTCTCAATAGAATAGACCCTGTTGATTCCCTGTTATTGGCAGTAGGTGCAACGATCTTTTCTTTAAGACATTATATCAGGCACAGAAATAACGGCGGCAGGAAAAAGGCTTTATCCCTTTGATTGCACGTACTCTTATCTAAAAGGGTCCTGCCCCGGACACGATAATCAGAAAAAAATTGAGAGGAAGATCTGTTAGCCATAATCTTAAAGGTTTGCATTATATGGGGGTTGTTACTTATTCCCTTCTTGCAGCGATATATATCCCCACTTTCTATAAATTATTTACCTATGGATGGAGACAGGCTGATTACAGCCACGGCCCCTTAATCATCCTTGTATTCCTGTGGCTTATGTGGAGGGAGAGGGGAGTGTTTGCCATCGCATCTGACAATCGGATTCAACCATTCGCGCTCTCTGTCCTGTTATTTGGACTCCTCCTTTATATATTTGGCTCCATCCAGAGGACAATTATGCTTGAGGCTTTTTCACTCATACCTGTTTTAGTCGGTACAACAGGTTTTCTTATTGGTAGAGATGCATTAAGACATATCATCTTCCCTGCTGCTTTTCTGATTTTTCTTGTTCCCCCACCCTTGTTTTTCATTGATATGATTACCTCACCTCTTAAAATGATGGTAGCAAGCACTTCCGAATTGCTTTTGAGGTTTGCAGGATATACTATCAGCAGAAACGGGGCCATACTCTTCATAGGCGATTATTCTATTGTTGTGGGAGACACATGCAGCGGCCTTCGCTCCCTCATCTCCCTCATGGCAGTGGGGGCTATATATGCATATCTTCAGAAGACCTCAAATTTAAAGAGATTTATACTGTTTCTGTCCATAATCCCTATAGCAATAGCCGCAAACATAATTAGATTTCTTCTTTTAGCACTCATTACCTATTATTTTGGGGAGGCAGCCGGGCAGGGTTTCTTTCACAATTTCTCAGGCATACTCATCTTCTTGATGTCTTTGTTGAGCCTTATTATTGTTGATGTCTTCATTTTAAACAGGGGTTCTAAGAATGAAAACGCAGGGTAAGATAAAATTTTTTGTGGTTATAGCATTATTCATGGGTGCTGCAGCCTTCTCCCTGTTTTATAAAGTAGAGAGAGTTGCACAGGCAAAAACCGTAAACCTCACTGCCATACCAGCAGAGATAGGTGATTGGCATATGCTAAACCAGAAGACAAACCCCTCGACATTTGAATCAGGTTTTCTGAATGATGTCATATTCAGGACATATCAAAGGCAGGATGGGAAAACCATCATGCTTGCTATTGCCTATGGGGCAGACCAGAGGCAGCACTTCAGCATACACGTGCCAGAAGGTTGTTACAGGGCAGCAGGTTTTGATGTTACATCTATGGGCTTTGCTAAAGTGGATGTGCCGGGACTTGAGCTAAAGAAGTTGTTAATCAAAGGTGAAGGCAGAACAGAGCCAATGCAGTACTGGATTGTTCTAAATGAAAAGGTCGTTACAAGCCACTTTGAGAGGAAGATAAAGCAAATTTACTATAGTTTTTTTGGTGCCAAGGCAGGTGGAGTTCTGGTTAGGGTCTCATCACTATCTACTGATAAAGACTTTCAACAGGACTACGAAATACAGAAGGCATTTATTGCTGCTCTGTATAAATCACTAAACTCGGAATTAAGGAGGATGCTCTTTGGGAACAAAACACATGAATCAGTGTAAGTTGAAAAGTTCAAAGTTCAAAGTTCAAAGTTCAAAATTAAGGAACATTGAACATAGAACGTTGAACATAATTAATGTCTGTATTTTTTTGGGTTTTTTATTGATGGCAGGCTGCGGCAGGGGTGACATTGCCAAGTCGAGTCAGGTTCTTGCAAAGGTGGACAATAAGGAGATAACCATAAGTTACTTTGAGAGGCATATGGATAATCTCCCTGAATCACTGCAAAGGCTTTCTACGGAAGGCAAGGGGAAAAGGGCACTCCTTGAAGCAATGATCAACAGGGAGATACTTTACAATGAGGCAATCAAAAGGAAGATAGATAAAGATGCAGAGATAAAGAGAAGGGTGGAGGACGTAAAGAAGGAGCTTGTAATAAATACACTTATTCAGAAGGAATTAATCAATAAACTAAAGGTTGATGATAAAGAAGTCCAGGATTATTATAACGCCCATCCGGAGGAATTCAAAAACAGGGAAGAGATAAGAATCAGCCAGATTGTTGTTCCAGAGAGGAAGGATGCAGATGATATTCTGGAGAAGCTGCGGGGTGGAAGTGACTTCGGGGAGCTCGCAGGAAGATATTCTACAGATAAATCGAGCGCCCTCAGGAGGGGAGATGTGGGTTACTACACATACAAAATGTTGCCTCCTGAAATAAGGGATAGTGTTTTTAAAATGAAGATAGGAGAGACAAGTCAGGCGTATAAGATGCCTGGGGGGTATGAGATATACAAGATTACTGATAGAAGGGTTGTCTCTTATTCTTTTGAGCAGGCAAAAGGTGCCATAAAGCTCCAACTACTGAACCAGAAATTCCAGGAGTCTCTCAAGTCCTGGCTTGATGATTTGAAAAAAGATGTAAAGGTTCAGATAAATGAGAGCCTTTTGAAATAGCTGGTTAGCTTGTCAGCTTGCCAGCTATTAGAACATTGAACGTTTTTTAGTTTTGAAGATCAGACATTATTGTTTCCACAAAACGTTAGGTTGCATTGCTATGTAACTGAAAGGGCGGTAGCATACCAATTGAAATAAAGTTCTATGTTCAAGGTTCAAAGTTAGAAAAGAAATTGAACATGAGGACATCGAACATAGAACTTAGAACCTTGAACTTTGAACGTAGAATATCGAACATTTATGGAGGATAAATGAACGCAGATGAAAGAAATAGTCTTGTCGGTCTTAATCTTGATGAGAAGATTGAATATTCAAAAAAGGTTATAAGAGATAGTATTGAACGATTTGATTGCGATAAGATTACGATAGCATGGACTGGTGGTAAAGATAGCACAACACTGCTCTGGCTTTTTAAAAATGTCTGTCATGACCTTTCAGTTCCAATGCCGAAATGCATGTTTATCGATGAAGGGGATGTGTTTGATGAGATTATGGAAATTGTTGAAAAGCTGAAAGTCGAATGGAAACTTAATGTCGTTATATGCAAAAACAATGATATAAGCGATAAAGCTGGCTCGCTTGGCGGTATCGTGAAAGTCAAAGATTTAAGTGAGAGAAATAAGGAAGAGTTGAAGAAAATAAACTTTGACGGTGATGAATTTCCTTTCGAACCTGAATCATATGTCGGTAACCACCTGATGAAGACCGTCCCCATGAAAGCATTTATTGAGGACAACGGCATTAAATCGCTGGCTACTGCTATACGATGGGATGAGCAGGAGGCGAGGATTGCGGAATCATATTTCAGTCCGCGTAATAACCCGGAACACACAAGAATTCATGCCATACTGCATTTTAAGGAGCGGGATATATGGGACAATATTCACAAAAACAGCATACCTTTCTGCAAGCTCTATTATCAGGGTTTCCGTTCACTCGGAGCGCGGTGTTCGACAAAGAAATTCTCCGATATCCCCGCGTGGGAGCAGGACCTTGAGAACACGACAGAGCGCGGAGGCAGGGGGCAGGATAAAGAGGCGATCATGGGTCAACTCAGAGATCTGGGGTATATGTAATGAAAGAGGAGTACAAATGCTGAGTTTTTTCAAAAAGAAAAAAAAGAAAGTTGTAATTATAGGGTTGGATGGTGTCCCATATACCCTTCTAAATTTTTACATTGAACAGGGTGTAATGCCGAACTTCAAGGCAATGATGGGTGAAGGCTCTTTTCATAAGATGGAAACATCACTTCCAGAAATCTCTTCTGTTGCATGGACATCCTTCATGACAGGTAAAAATCCGGGTGAGCATGGAATATTCGGATTTATGGAACTCAGGGAAGGCTCCTACAATATGTATTTCCCTAATTATACCGACGTCAAGGCCCCGACCTTCTGGGACGCCGCCGGAGTCCAATCGGTGGTGCTTAACGTCCCACAAACATATCCCGCAAGAGCGTTGAAAGGGGTGATGACGAGCGGATTTGTCGCGCTGGACCTCAAGAAGGCGACTTATCCAGAGAGTGCATATAATTATCTCAATTCAATTAACTACAAGATAGATGTCAATGCAAGCCTTGCAAAGGATAATGTGCCGGCATTTTTAAAGGACTTATCTTTTACATTTGAAAAGAGAAGAGAGGCGATAAGACATTTCTTTCAGAATGAAGACTGGCAGATATTCATTGGTACCATAACAGAAACAGACAGGCTCCACCATTTTTTCTTTCATCATGCCCTCAATGATGGAGAATTCCACGGAGAGTTTATTAATTTCTACAGAAAACTGGATACATTCTTGGGTGAGATGTATGAAAAGACAAAGAAAGAGAATGCACTCTTCCTGACATGCTCCGACCATGGTTTTACCCCTATAAAGACAGAAGTCTATATAAATAAATGGCTGATTGAAAATGGATACTTAGAACTTACAGATAAAGATGAAGGGATAGAAACAATCACTGAAACATCAAGGGCTTTCTGCCTTGACCCTTCGAGGATATATATCCATTTAAACGGCAAATATCCAAAAGGCACTGTAAAGGATTCACAATATCAAGACCTTAGAAATGAGTTGGCTCAGAAATTAAAATCACTTGTTTTCAATGGAGATAAAGTCGTCAAAGACGTGTTTTTCAAAGAAGATATATTTAAAGGCCATTATGCTGACAAAGGGCCGGATATTTATGTGTTGCCGAACTATGGCTTTGACCTTAAGGGGACATTCAACAGAGAATCGGTGTTCGGCATTACTCATTTCAGGGGCATGCATACCTATGATGACGCACATTTATTTATATCCGATAAGCTTAGTAGCAGCAATTTCAAAATTGAAGATATTGCAGGTATTGTGAGCAGACATATTGATTAATGTATATCTTTTGGCCATATATTTTATGCTTTTTTGCATGCTGGCTTACATGTGCAGGGTTTTGAGCGATAGCGAGGAAAGTCAAATGTGGAGACCTGACCATGGAGAGATTCTTTTATAAAAACCAGATGTCCCCCTTTCAGCCTCTAAAAATGTTAAAATAGTCAAAACTCGTGAAAGGAGGGATGTAAAGTGGGTAAAATAATCTTGGAAGTCAAGGATGAAGATTTATTACAGATTGGAGAAGCAAAGATTAAGGAAGAAATAGAGCATACCCTTAAATGGATAAAGATGAAAGGACTCCTTAAGAGCATTTCAAAGGAACTGAGCAGTTTAAAAGTAGATTATGAAAAAGAAGTTAGGTCGATTAAGAGAGAGGCTTGGAAGGAATATAAAAAAGAACTTCCTTTATGAAAATTGTTGTCGATTCGAACATCATATTTTCTGCTCTTATTAGTGGTAAAGAGATTTATGTAGATATCTTCAAAATAAATGATGTTTTTATCCCTGATATAGTATTTTCTGAATTAAATAAGTATGAAGCCCGCCTGATAAAGAAAACCAAATTAAAGAAAAATGAGTTTAAAACATTTGTGCAAATGCTTTTCGAGGAAATAACCGTTATTCCTAAATTTGCCATCTCTCCAGAAAACTGGCAGATGGCTTATAATATCTGCAATAAGATAGATGAAAAAGACACGCCGTTTGTGGCTTTAAGCCTTGAACTCAAAATCCCTTTGTGCACAAATGATAAGACATTATATGAAAAGCTCAAGGAAAAGGGTTTTGATAATTTTGTGACTGTTGAAGAACTGATGAAACTGATAAGAGACCAATAAGTAAATAAAGCAATTGAATTAACAAGAGAAATCAAACAAACCAAATAAACCAGTAATGTCAAATGTAGACGCGACCCCAACCAACCCCAACCAACCCCAACCAATTTCATAGAACATTGAACATTTTTAAACCCAAATTACGCAAGGGTATTTTTAAAGCCATTGCCATTTGTCACCCTGAACGGAGTGAAGGGTCTCGCCTTTAGAGATTCTTCGCTTCGCTCAGAATGACAGTTTTCAGACATCTTCAATTAACCCTTGCGTAATACGGGTTAAACAATGACTATAGCCAAACGTGCTTTTAATAACATACTTATAAGATGTTACCTCCTGAGATAAGGGATAGTGTTTTTAAAATGAAGATAGGAGAGACAAGTCAGGCGTATAAGATGCCTGGGGGATATGAGATATACAAGATTACGGATAGAAGGATAGTCTCTTACTCCTTTGAGCAGGCTAAAGATGCAATAAAGCTCCAACTACTGAACCAGAAATTCCAACAGTCTCTGAAGTCCTGGCTTGATGATTTGAAAAAAGATGTAAAGGTTCAGATAAACGAGAGCCTTTTGAAGTGACGTTTTTCGCTTAAGGTACAAAGTTCTACGTTCAAGGTTTAAAAATCAAAATAGAACATAGAACATAGAACGTTGAATATTGAACAGTTAATTTTAACAGGCTTTAGGTTGCATTTATGTAACTGAAAGGGCGGTAGCCTGCCTTATAAACTTCCCAGCTTGCCCGCTTACCAGCTTCTTAGCTTGCAGGCTTACCAGCTTGATAGCTTACTCGCTTGTTCGCTTGCCAGCTTGCAGGCTTTTCGGCTTGCACGCTTGCTCGAGGAGTGCAGATGAGATGAAAAATAGAACCGTCCCCTTTTTTCCCGCTTTTTTTTCTTTTCTTGAACTGCTTAAGACAGCCAAGGAGAGGTATGAAATAGTATTGATTGATGGGGCAAACTTAAAGGATTCTAAGGATGCGGTGGCGCTTTGTTCTTATGCAGACGGCGTTGCCCTCGTGGTAAACGAAGGTAAGACCCGCCGCCAGGTGGTAAAGGCGGCAATTGCACCTCTGGAGCAGAAGAAAGCGAACATTCTTGGTGTAATCTTGAACAACCGCACCTTCGCCATCCCGAAAGCGATTTATGAGAGGGTGTAGGCGCCTAGGATCGCCCCATTTTATACTTTGGCTATAGTTTCTATATGCAAATAGAATTGCATTTAGTTAAACTATATGATATACTTTAATTATGAAAAATAGACCATTTTGGAAGAATGTCATAGAAGAACGGTTTAAAGAAAAATCGATCGTCTGGCTGACGGGCGTCCGGCGCGTCGGTAAAACATTTCTTTGCAGGAGTTTTGACGAGATCGACTATTTTGATTGTGAGCTTCCTCGTGTAAGGCGAATGATGGAAGATCCCGAATCGTTTTTAGAAAGCGTACATGGACGAAGGATAGTGCTGGACGAAATTCACAGACTGCCAAACCCTTCGGAAATACTGAAAATATCAGCCGACCATTATCACGATATACAGATCATCGCAACAGGCTCGTCGACTCTTGGCGCCTCGGCAAAATTTAAGGATACATTGGCCGACAGGAAAAGGGAGTTGTGGCTTACCCCTATGATAGGGGTAGACGGTGAGTATTTTGGCAACACCGATTTAAGACACAGATTTTTATATGGCGGGCTGCCGCCCTTTTTTATCCACACTCGATACCCTGAGCGTAATTTTCAAGATTGGATAGATGCTTTTTGGGCGAAAGATATACAGGAATTGTTCAGGCTCGAAAAACGATATTCTTTTCAGAAATTCTTCGAACTTATTATGGCTCAAAGCGGTGGCATATTTGAGGCTAATAGCTTTGCGGCTCCTTGCGAAGCGAGCCGGACCACTATTTCTAATTATCTGAAAGTGATGGAAGCTACATTTGTGGCGTATATTATTCGGCCATTCAGCTCGAGAAGACAGAATGAGATCACATCCGCGCTGAAGGTATATGGTTTTGATACGGGTTTTGTTTGCTATTACCGCGGCTGGCATGAAATCAGAGATGAAGATATGGGTTATCTGTGGGAGCATTTTGTCTTAAATGAGCTATTTGCCCATCGGCAGGCAAGAGACGTCGGTTATTGGAGAGATAAACAGGGGCACGAGATAGATTTTGTGATCAATAGGAGAGGTCTTCCAATTCTGGCAATAGAGTGCAAATGGCGCGACAAGGAATTTGATCCGGCAAATGTAAAGGTATTTTTAAGACATTACGATAAGGCGCAGGTATACGTAGTTTCGCATAATGTCGACCGGCCTTATAGCCGTAGATACGGCGATTTTACGATTAAATTCATAAATCTCACGGACCTTGAGAATATCTGTAAAACGCCGGCGTAGGCCCATAGACAGATACGCGGCGAGATTGCTGGGTATGTTAATATAACCCAGTAGCTCTATTTGTAATGAACACAAATAAGAATATTCTCGTTGTTGGCGGTGCAGTATAACTTGCAGCAAGTTCAGACAAAGCAAGAAAGATTTTGGGTTGGAAGCCAAAGGCAGAAAACTTTTACTCATAGCCTGTGTCTTATTCGCCGTTATTACAGCTGTATACTACGCAAAATGCAAGATGGGCATCAATATTCTTCCGCATAGGCATATGGTGATTTTTAAGGATTAGGCGACGGGAAGAGAGCGGATTTTTGGACGATAAGGAAGTAAAGGAGATTGTCTCTAATATGCCCTGTGCCGCAATGACTTGTAATACGAAAGGGTGGCACCTTGGGGAGCATCCCCAGATCCGAAAAGCGCCATTGCGCCCTTGGAACAAAAGAAAACCAATCTCATCGGCGTTATCTTGAATAACCGCAGTTTTCTTATCCCCAAGATGATTTATGAGAAGGTATAAATGGAGAGTATAATAATGTCTTGGAATTTAGATATAACTAAATTATAATACATAATTATGGAAGGAATAGTGTATAGTCCACTTCAATTAAGAGAGTTATTCCATCTGGAATTCTTAAGATGGTTTGGCAGAAAATGTAAAACAGAACTTTATGCACTTAAAGGTGGTGTAAACCTCCGTTTTTTCTTTAAAAGTTCGCGCTACTCAGAAGATATGGATTTAGACATTCAAGGCCTGAAGGTAGAGATGCTTAAGGATACAGTTATGGGGATATTAGAAGCTAAGTCTTTTGGGGATGTGCTTAAAGTGTTTGGTATAGAAAGAATTGTTTCTCCGGATATTAAGCGGGCAAAACAGACTGAAACTACCCAGAGATTTAAAATTCATTTGATAACCTTTGCAGGAGAAGACCTTTTTACAAAGATTGAATTTTCACGTCGGGGATTTAAGGGAAGGACCATAGTGCAACCTGTCTCAGATGCTATCTTGAGGGTGTACAAATTAGCTCCTTTGTTAGTTCCTCATTATGATATTGATTCAACGCTTATGCAGAAGATAGACGCCCTTGCCTCACGCTCTATTATTCAGGCAAGAGATATTTTTGATTTATATACTTTAAGTTCTCAGTATGAGCCTTTTAAGACGAAAACGGTAGAGATGAGCAGGACAAAATTAACAAGAGCATATCAAAATATGTTTGAAATTAGTTTTGAACAATTTCGAGATACGGTAATTTCTTATCTCTCTTCTGAAGACCAAAAAATATATGATTCACCATCTGTGTGGGATGAGGTTAGATTAAAAGTAGGAAATCTTATTGAGGAAATACAAAAACAACTATGAGCAGACAATCTATCTTAGTTTTTATTAAAAAGTTAAACCGTCCCATATTCACAACAAGCGAATTAACCGCTATCTCAGGGAAATCTGTATCCGCCACAACACAGTCGCTTAATTTTCTGCAAAGACAGGGATTGATTTTCAAAGTATATCGAGGTATCTGGGCTGAGGCTGGTAACGAACATTTAAGTTCATACGCAGTTATTCCTTTTTTATTCCCAAGGCATCGCGCATATGTTTCTTTTATAAGTGCGTTACATTTATACGGAATAATTGAACAAATTCCCCAGGAAATTACCCTTGCCTCAAGTGCTCATACAAAAAAAATTCATACAAAATTAGGAACGTTTTCTATTCACCATTTAGCGCCATTTTTCTTTAATGGTTTTGATTGGTATAAGGGAACTGGCAGATTTTTAATTGCCGAACCCGAGAAAGCATTGATTGACTGCTTATATTTATCTGCTTATAAGAAAAAACAATTTAAATATTTTCCTGAATTGCATTTCCCCAAATCTTTTAGCATCAAAAGAACTAAAGACTGGGCAAAAAGAATTCCTAATCATAAAATTAGATTCTATGTGCAAAATAAATTAGATGCACTAATCAGGAGAGGATAGTAACTGTGAGCCAAGAGCCAGCTTGATAGCTTGTCAGCTCGAAAGATAGCCAGCTTGATGGGAAAGGGTTATATTTTTTGGAAGGTTACTTTACGAATATGATCGTTGAAACAGACTTGGAATTGATCAAAGATACCTTTCCGTCCGAGGAGATTAAATCCAACTCCGAGACGTTCGGAAAATCCAAGGGGGACGGTGACTTCCCATCTATCAATCTTTATAGGAATTTCGTGGAAATATACAGGGATAAAACTGCCATCTCCGACAATAATCATCTGTTTTTTACCTTCTTGCTACTGAATACCTATATCTTCAGCCTCTTTTGCATTAATAACACTATAAACTGCTCCGGAATCAACGTATACCCAAAAGATATGATCAAAAATTGTGACAGGAATAATTGGCATAAGGTACCCTTTATGAGAGGTGTATGGGAATTCTATAAGAGACATGCCATATCTTCTTCACGAGGTATTCTCAATACTGATGGTATCTTTTCAGGCTCGATTTCTCGCGCTTTTTTCTCTACCTCAATCCTTGTGTCTCCCACAGCTACCAATTGCTCATTCACTACTGCAACATATTTACCAGCATATTTTTCTACAAGCTCGCTAAAATGTTCAACGATCCAGAGACTATCTTTATCCATAGTTGTCTCCATATTGTTTAAAAGTATTCTTACTTATATGAAGTTTAAACGATATCTTACTGAAAATCAATTGCAAGATAGACAGCTTGGTAGCTTGTCAGCTTTTGTGCTTGCTTGCTTGTTGGCTGGTAAGCTTGCTATCTTGCACGCTTACCAGCTTGCAGGACTTTGAACATAGAACATAGAACAGGGGTTTTGAGAATGAAGATTGAGAAATTCGAAGACATTGACTCATGGAAAGAAGCGAGAGCTTTGGTTAAGGAAATATATAGTCATTTCAGCCCAGTAAAAGACTACGGTTTCAGGGATCAGATTCAGCGTGCAGCACTTTCGATAATGTCTAACCTTGCTGAAGGGTTTGAGAGAGGCAGTAGGTCAGAATTTCATCAATTTATAGTTATTGCAAAAGGTTCATGTGCTGAAGTAAGGTCACAACTTTATATAGCTCTTGATGTAGGCTATATCACACAGGAACAGTTTGACCATGTGAGTACCTTAGCAATTGAAGTTTCTCGCATTATCGGCGGCCTGAGATCATCTGTACAAAAACAAAGGACTAAGAAGTGAGCAAAAATATAAACTCAGTCCTCAGTCCTAATACAAACCAACGAGCAATGAGTAGAACTCAGTCCTCAGTCCTTAGCACTCAGTCCTTAAGCGTCAGTCCTTTAGAATTGTTAAACCTCTATTATTCCGACGGCCAGTCGTTAGGTAATAGAGAAAACAAATTATGGCAGAAGATGAACGCTCTTCTCTCATGGGAAAATATTTTAAACAAAGGCTATCAAGCAGATTTATGCCCATTACTGTATTACATCATAACAAAATGGCTCCCAGCGCTTAGCGTTCAGCGGTTAGTAGCTCAGCACTTAGTCCTCAGTCCTCAGCACTTAGTGCTTCGTCTGACGACATCCTTATTCGACTCAAAGAGGAATATCAATGGAGTCTTGCAAGAAATATGCTTCTATTTGATGAACTTGGCCGGGTGCTTAAGGCGTTTAATGAGCAAAATTTAACGTTTGCAAGCCCGACCCCGAATATATTATCCTTTATTAGTGTCATATAAAGGTAGTAGGAGGGAAGGATGAAAACAGAATACGAAATAAAAGCGATGTGGGACTCTGAGGCTGGTGTGTGGGTTGCGAGTAGTGAGGAGGTTCCGGGGTTATGTACCGAGGCAGAGACATTGGAGATTCTAATAGAAAAACTAAAGACGATAGTTCCTGAATTATTACAGGCAAATAGTGTGGTATTTCCGCCTCATCCGTTATCATTCCACATAGTCAGTGAGCGTACAGAAATGGTAGAAGTCTAAATTCGAAGGGATGGCTGACTACGCACCTGATCTCAAAGAGATTTTAAAAGAATATGGCTGTTATTTTGAAAGGTATGGGAAGGGAGACCATGAAATCTGGTACAGCCCGATAACCAATAGAAGGTTTGTAGTGGACAGTAAAATTAAGTCAAGACATACTGCCAACGGGGTATTAAAACAAGCAGGAATATTAAAAAAATTCTAATTTAAACTCAACCCGAATGCATATATGCAAACCTGACCCCAATGATCCCCTGAGAATGTCTCATTTCAAGGGCAGACCCCAAATGGTCAACTTCTACGCTTTACGGTCTTTATATGTTATATCAGTAGTGTCCGCTAAAAATTTATCATAAGGTTTGAACTCTCTGTCAAAGGTGATAGAATATCACCTATAAAATCAATAAAGACAGGAGGTTCAAGCCATGTCACATCTTAACACAATTTATAATCA
>Ga0210031_1001470_pt1 | contig 14204 bp, 9 predicted proteins | sample CryGeyCG2014_080_FD_185455 | JGI IMG/M metagenome (GOLD analysis project Ga0210031, IMG submission 185455) | Groundwater microbial communities from aquifer - Crystal Geyser CG03_land_8/20/14_0.80 (SPAdes) (version 2) | ecosystem: Environmental > Aquatic > Deep subsurface > Groundwater | place... | reverse complement strand
ACCAACTACCGCCTGGGAATTAAAAAAACAACTACCTCAAGCTGAAATGGTTTTTATCCCGGCTGCCGGCCACAAATCCGATGAACCCGGAATAACCGATAAAATAATTGAATATACAAATAAATTCTCCACAATATAAAGAAAAATTTCCTGTTGAAGCAATCTGACTTCCTAATTTTGTAGCATATAGTCCGTTGACAAAATTAATTAATACAGTTATAAAGTTAATGAAGTGGTAAAAATAACATGAATTGGAAATTAAATTTATGTTTGACAATTGCTATCGTCGTTTATCCCAGTCTTAAAAGCAAAAAATAAAGTAGTTTTTATGAAAATTAAAGATCTACCTCGAGTTGATCGGCCGCGGGAAAAGTTACTCCGCTATGGTCCGCGAAAACTAAATAATTCGGAATTAGTAGCGATTATTCTCGGATCAGGTCAAAAAGGAGAAAACGCCATTGATTTGGCAAAGAAACTTTTAAGAAAATTTCCTAACAGCCAGTTATCAAATACTTCAATTAAACATTTAATTGAAGTTCCTGGAATTGGCAAGACTAAAGCCGGCCAGATTGTTGCTTGTTTTGAGCTGGGTAAAAGATTATTAAAAAATAAACGGTTTAAGCTCGTTCTTTCTCCTAAAGATGTCTGGAATGAGCTTCAAGATGTTCGTGGTAATAAAAAAGAATATTTTATAATCTTTTACCTGGATATTGGTAACCAGATTATTAAGAAAGAAACTGTTTCCATCGGTAATCTAAACACCAGTATCGTCCATCCTCGAGAAGTGTTTGAACCGGCGATAACAAATTTTGCCGCCCAGATCATCATCGCTCACAATCATCCTTCAGGAAACGATAGACCATCAGAGGAAGATATTGCCCTAACCCAAAAATTAATTAAGGCCGGAGAAATTCTAGGAATAGAGGTTGTTGATCACGTAATCGTCACCACCAGTCATTATTTTAGTTTCAAAGAAAAAGGATTAATTAAAATTAATGATTAACTTTCATATGGAAATTATCGGAATCCTCAATAACTTCGTCGGCTTATTACTAAAGAAACCTTTGTCAAAAAGTCTGGTGCCGAAATCAACTTTTTTTTCTTCAAGTAAAGGATAGATTTTTTTGGCTTTTTCTTCCAGATGTTGATTATGATTAAAAAGAGTCTGTTGAACCATCCCCTCCTCAATAAAGTCATAAATTGCACAGCCAGCGGTTCGATAAAGAATTTTGTCATTATAAATCTTTTCAAATCCTTGCCTTAGCTCATCACGAACCAAAATTGGATAGGCAACTTTTTCTACAAACTTAACCTCCTGTTGAAAATAACGAAAACTTTGGCTTTTTAAGAATAAATTAGCTTTTCCTATCCGGTAATTTAAAGTTCTTGCTTTATAAAAAGTCTCTTCTATATGGGTCAGCAACCGACTCCATAAAAAATCTTTGTCATTGGTCGCTGACACGAATGTCCGACTACGAACAATGGAACGGTAGCTATTTTTTGCTGAATAGTTTAATTGATAAATCAATTCACCACGCAGTTCTTTCCAAATTTCCCAAAACGGCTTGGTCAGATTTTTCCTGATAAACTCTTCGTCTTTTCTAGCAAAATCAAGAGCGGTTTTCAAACCAAGTTTTTCAAGATAAGCGCTGGTATTAGCGCCAACGCCCCATATCTTTCTTAAAGGAACCTTTACCAATAATTTTTCGATTGATAAGCCATCAACAACCACCAATCCTGAAGGTTTTTGAAGATCTGAAGCCAGTTTCGCTAGTGATTTCGTTAAAGAAATTCCAACAGAAACAGTAATTCCTAAAGAAAACTCTATCCTGTCTTTAATCGCCTTACCAATACCTAAATAACTTAGATTAAGTGGTCGACGCAATCCCTTAATATCGGCAAATCCTTCGTCGATCGAATATTCTTCCACCGACGGAGTAAAAGAACGCATCATCTCAAACATCTTGCTGGAAAAAAGATTGTAGATTTCATAGTCCGAGTCGACGACGACACAGGCTGGAAAGCGTTTTTTTATCTCCCAAACTCGCATTCCTCTGGTAATCCCTAGTTTTTTTGCCTGATAGGAAACAGCTGTCGCGATACCTCTTTCGCGACCGGTGACAACGGGTTTATCTCTTAAATAAGGACGAGTCGCCTGGATAACCGAAGCAAAAAAAGCATCACCGTCAAGATGAAGAATTACATTAGGCCATGAATGGACTTGAAACATTAATTTCTTAATTTTCTAATCACCGCTTTTACTATCCCAAAAATATCAAGTTTTAGTTTAGGATAAAGCGGTGGATAGCGAGGATTAGCTGGCTGTAAATATGGACTTCCTTGTTGGTCTTTCCGTAAAATTTTTAAGGTCCATTCACCGTCGATTTCCGCCAAAACAATATCTCCTGGATATGCGGTTTTAGTTTTGTTAATAACGACATAATCGCCCTCAAAGATTCCCACCTCAACTAATGAATCACCACTAACTCTCAAAAGAAAAGACGACTGAGGATCTTCAATCAAATAATCATCAAGACTTAAATAATCTCTTGTTTCGTCAGCCAAGATAGGAAAACCAGCTTTAACTAATCCTAAAACCGGTAAGCTGAAAAATTTAGTCGTCGGCGCCAGTTTCTTCCCCTCTTTTTTTAATAAACCGACATCAATCAATTTATAGACAATATCATAAATTGATTTTTTTGATGATAGACCAAAAATTTTTAACATTTCTGCATAAGATGGTAACCTTTTGTGTTTATAATAGAACTTTTTTATCTGGGAAATTTTTTCACTGATCATAGGTAAAAATTAACTAATAAACGATTGTTTACTAGTATAGTAAACATTTGTTCACTTTGTCAAGCGAATTTTTACTAAAATTCGCGCACCCTCCAAATATCGCTCTTCAACACGACGAGCGAATAGCGAAGAGTTAAGTGTTGAAGGAAGATATGGAGGGGGAAGGGTATAATTTTTTGTTATAATTTAACTCATGATAAAAGGAATCATTCTTGATGTTGACGGAGTAATTGTTGGTGAAAAAATCGGTTTTAACTCTCCATATCCTCATCCTAATGTAATCAGTAGATTAAAACAAATAAGAGAAAAAAGAATAATCATCAGTTTGTGTACGGCTAAACCCCATTACTCTGTCCAAAAAATAATTAATGACGCAAAATTAGATAATCTCCATATTACCAATGGTGGTGGAGTAATTATTGATCCAATAAACAATAACATACTAAAAAAACATGTAATCAATAAAGACCACGCCGCTCAAGCTATCGCTACTTATCTTAAAAATGATGTCTATACCGAGTTTTATTCTGTTGATGATTATTTTATTCAATCCGATCAACAGTCAAATCTAACAAAAACTCATACTCATATATTGCAAAAAAATCCTGTTATCGTATCTTCTTTAGTCAGTGAATCAAAAAACCAAGAGATTGTTAAAATCATGCCCATTGCTAAAAACGTAACAGATAAACAAAGATTAATAAAGTTTTTTAAACCGTTTAAAAATGATTTGACATTAAGTTGGGGTATCCACCCAATTGTTCTTCCCCATCTTTTTGGAATTATAACGGCAAAAGGAATATCCAAAAAACAAGCGGCTTTAGAAATCGCAAATAGCGCCAATATTAAACCAGGAGAAATGTTGGGAATCGGTGACACCACTAGTGATTGGCAGTTTATCAAAACTTGTGGATGTGCCGGAGCAATGGGAAACGCCAGCGAAGAACTAAAAAAATTAGTTTCAACAAAAGGTAAACAATTTTCTCATATCGGTAAATCAGTCGATGAAAATGGAGTTTTAGACATTTTTAATTACTTTTCTTTATAAACTCTTTACTTACTCATCATTGCAGCGATAATGTTTTTCGGCACCTCTTCGTAGTGCGATGGTTCCATGTAGAAAAACCCCCGACCTTCAGTTAAAGATCTAATCACAGTCGCATAGCCTGACAACTCAGCCAGTGGTACATAGCTTTTAATAACAACTGCTCTACTTCTTTTTTCCGTACCTATAATTTTGCCTCGGCGACTGGATATATCGCCGATCACTGAACCCATGAAGTTTTCGGGAACAGTTACCTCAAGTTTCATGATCGGTTCAATTAAGGTTAATCCAGCACGCTTAGCGCCATTTTGAAGAGCCATCGAACCGGCAATTTTAAAGGCAATATCGGAAGAATCGACGTCGTGGTAACTTCCATCAAATAGGGTCGCCTCAAGATCAACTATAGGGAAACCCAGAAGAACACCCTTATCCATTGCCTCGATTATCCCTTTTTCAATTGGCGAAATAAACTCTGAAGGAATCGCCCCTCCTTTTATCTTATTAACAAACTTAAAACCTTCACCTCGGTTAAGCGGTTTCATTTTAATTAAACAGTGGCCATACTGACCGTGACCACCGCTTTGCTTGATATACTTTCCTTCCGCCTCGGTTTCTTTTGTAATTGTTTCTTTATAGGCTACCTGAGGTTTGCCGACGTTGACATTCATTCCCATCTCTCGTTTCATCCTGTCAACCAAAATCTCCAGATGAAGCTCGCCCATACCAGACATAATAGTCTGACCGGTTTCTTGATCTATTTTTACTTTAAAAGTAGGGTCCTCTTCCGCCAAGCGCTGGAGAGAATAAGATAGTTTTTCCTGGTCGGCTTTAGTCTTAGGTTCAATCGCTAGTGATATTACCGGTTCAGGAAAAATAATTTTTTCTAATAAAATTTGATCGTTTTCATCGGCTAAAGTGTCACCCGTCTTTGTTTCTTTTGGACCAACGAGGGCAATAATCTCACCGGCAAAAGCCTTATCAATTTCTTCACGATGATTAGCATGCATCAATAGTAATCGACTAACTCTCTCACGTTTTTTAATATTAACGTTGTAGATATACGACCCCGACTCAAGTGTTCCAGAGTAAACTCGGATATATGTCAGCTTGCCTACATGGGGATCAAGTTGGATTTTAAAAGCTAAAGCTGAGAATTTTTCTTCATTAATCAACTTTCTAACTTTTGGCTCATTGGTTAATGGATCGACTCCTTTCATCTGTGCCAGATCGACTGGAGAAGGTAAGTAGTCGACAATCGCGTCAAGAACGGGTTGAACGGCTTTATTACGCAGTGAAGTGCCACAATAAACAGGAATCAGCTTATAAGCAATGGTCGCTTTTCTCAATGCTTGTTTTAACTCTTCTGCTTTAATTTCTTCATTATTAAGATATTTATTAAGTAATTTATCATCGGTCTCGGCAATCGTCTCAACCAGTTTAGCCCTGGCCGCCATCACTTTGTTCTTTATGTCGTCAGCTACACCGTCTTTTATACTATATTCTGCCCCTTCATTATCTTTATCCCATATTAGACTCTTTAAAGTTAAGAGATTAATCACTCCTTTGAAATCGTGTTCTTTACCGATCGGATAGACCATCACTGCCGGCTTAGCCCCCAATCGTTCAACGATTTCTTTTACCGTAGCTCCAAAATCGGCTCCCAGTTTATCCATTTTATTAATAAAACAGATTCTCGGCACCTTATATTTATCCGCTTGTCGCCAAACGGTTTCTGATTGGCTCTGGACTCCCTCTTCCGCATCAAAAATCACCACACCACCGTCAAGTACGCGCAAGGATCTTTCTACTTCGGCGGTAAAATCGACATGGCCGGGGGTATCAATAATATTGATTCTCACTCCATGCCAAAAAGTGGTCGTCGCCGCCGACATAATAGTTATACCTCGCTCTCGTTCTTGAGGCATCCAATCCATCTGGGTTGTTCCTTCATCAATATCGCCTATTTTATAGGTCTTACCCGTATAAAAAAGAGTCCTCTCGGTCGTCGTAGTTTTTCCTGCGTCGATATGAGCAATAATCCCAATATTACGGATTTTATCTAAAGGAACATTCCTGTTTTTGGTAATAATACTTTGTTGAGCCATGATTATTTATTAGAAACTAGAAATTGGTTAATAGAAACTTGAAGTTAGTTAGGAAGTTGGAAGCTGGAAATTAGAAAAAACCTTTTTTCATTCTCTAATTTCAAAACTCGTTTCTATTTTCCAATAACTATCTTCTAATCACTACCACTTAAGATGGCTAAACGCCCTATTCGCTTCCGCTAACTTTTCAGTCTGGGCTTTTTTAGCCACCGCTTGTCCCTGGTTTTTTGAAGCTTCTAAAAGTTCTGTATAAAGCTTATCAGTAAAGGTATGAAATTCCTTATTTGGCTTTGAGCGAGCCGCCTCAATAATCCAGTTCAAAGCTAGAAAAAGTTTTCTATCTCGTCTCACCTCAATCGGCACCAAATAAGAAGCTCCACCAAGTCTCCTTGGTTTTACTTCATGGTTTGGAGCAACATTACGTATTGCCTCCTCCAAAATCTGAAGAGGTTCTTTATTTTCTTTTTTTAACCGTTCCAAGACCCCGTAAACCAACTGCTCCGCCACTGATTTCTTCCCATCTACCATAATATAATTAATTAATTTTATTACCTCAAAACTTTGATAGAGAGGATCTGGTTTTATCTGTCTTTTTTTGTAAAGATAACGCGGCATTAGTAAAAATTTTAAATTTTAAATTTCAAATTTTTAAGTAGCTTTTGCTTGTTCTGGCTTAGTTCCATATTTTGACCTTGATGACCGTCTTCTCTCCACACCGGCGGTGTCAAACTTACCTCGAATTATATGGTATTTAACACCGGGAAGATCTTTGACTCTCCCTCCTCTAATTAAAACGATTGAATGTTCGGCCAGATTATGACCAATTCCCTGAATATAAGCGGTGACCTCAATCTTATTTGATAACCTGACTCTCGCTACTTTTCTTAAAGCAGAGTTTGGCTTTTTAGGCGTCATTGTTCTTACCACCGTACAAACACCTCGTTTAAAAGGATTGTTTGTTTCTAGATATCTTCTTTTAACAACGTTAAAACTCGACTTTAGGGCAGCTGATCTTGTTTTTTTAAGTCTTCTCTTCCGTTTTTTCTTCAGTAATTGGTTGATTGTGGGCATAAGTATTTAAAAATTTGCCATAATATTTTTCTATTAACTCGGCTGTGACCGGAATTAATCTTCCGATTATAACATTTTCTTTGAGGCCGAGCAAGTAATCTACCTGACCCTTAATCGAAGCAGTAGTCAAAACATTAGTGGTTTGCTCAAAGGAAGCGGCCGACAACCATGATTCAGTATAAATCGCTGATCTGGTTATCCCTAAAATAGAAACTTTGCCAATTGCCGGTTTTTCACCTTGAGCCAAGATTTTTTTATTTTCTTCCTCAAATCTAATTCTGGAAACGACTTCTCCTTTAATAAAAGGAGTGTCGCCTTCGTCTTCAATAATAATTTTATCACTCATCTTTCTGATTATCGTCTCAAAATGTTTATCGTGGATTGGGATACCTTGTGATTCATAAACCTTTTGGACTTCGTTGAGAAGATAAAGCTGAGCCTCTCTTAAACCTTTAATCGCTAAAATATCATGAACGTTTAAATAACCCTCAGATAAAGCCATTCCTACCGTTACCAATTGATCGTCTTTAATTTTGAGTTTCTGTGACATGGGAATAATAAATTCCTGTTCGCGAGGATTCTCCTTACTGGTTGTCTTTATCTTAATGTAATAAAGTTCTTTATCAGTATCTTCTTTTATCTCGGCTCTACCATCAAACTCAACGATTGGCGAAACAACCTTTGGTGTCCGAGTTTCAAATAACTCTTCTACCCTTGGTAATCCTTGAGTGACGTCGGCAATAACGATTCCACCAAAATGTCTTACCCGCATCGTTAGTTGGGTCCCTGGTTCACCAATTGACTGAGCCGCCATGACACCAACAGGAACACCAATCTCAACTACTTTATTAGTAGATAGATCAACCCCATAACACTTCTGGCAAATACCGTATCTGGCTTTACAGTATAGAGGTGAACGGACAACTATTTTTTCGACTTTGTTTTTTTCAAATAGGACAATTTTTTCTTCGTCGACCAATTCCCCTGCATGAACAATCAGTTGTTTTGATGTTGAATAAACATCTTTGGCTAAAAATCGGCCTTTAATTCTTTCCTTAAACTTTTCTCCCCGTTCTTCTAAGGTTTTAACCACTAAACCATTTTGCGTTGAACAGTTTTCCTCTTTTATAATAACGTCGTGGGCCACATCGACCAAACGACGCGTCAGATAACCGGCATCGGCCGTCTTCAAAGCTGAATCTGTTAACCCTTTTCTTGCTCCTCGGGCAGAGATGACATATTCGAAAATTGATAGGCCTTGACGATAGTTCGATTTGGTAGGAACCTCAATAATTTTACCTAGCGGATCAACCACCAGACCTTTAATCGCTGATAACTGTTTCAGTTGCTCTCTTGAAGCTCTTGGGCCACCTGATTTAATCGCCATCATCACCGGGTTTTCTTCCCCTAAACTATGCCAGGTTTTATCGGCCAGTTTTTCAGTAACATTGATCCATAGCTTATTAGAATAACGTTTTTTCTCTTCAAGAGTCAGTAAACCATGTTCATAATTTTTCTCGATTTTTTTTATTTCTATTTCCGTTTGATTAATAATTTCGTCTTTTTCTCCGATTACTTTACAGTCGAAAACGGAAAACGACAAACCACCTGAAACCGTCGCTCCCCAAAAACCGATATTTTTCAGCTCATCGATCAACACTCCCACTCTGACTTCGTCAAAAATCTTCATCGCTCTAATAATGATGGTTTTCAAGTCTAAAGCTTTAATCTCCTTGTTAATATATCTTAATTCTTGAGGAAGACTTTGATTGAAAATTACTCTTCCCGCCGAAGTTTTTAATATCTGGCTGTTAATTCTGACAAAAATCGGTTCGCGTAGTTGCACTTTATGAAGATAGTAAGCGTTGATAACATCTTCTTCATTAGCAAAAAAATTAATTTCCTCGTCTTTGGTCTCGGCTAAATTGTTATCAATGGTGGTAATATAATAACAACCAACTGCCATTTCTTTGTTTGGTAAAACAATAGGTGATCCATCGGCTGGTTTTAAAAGGTTGTGGTAGGGTAACATTCTTGCTTTTACCTCCTCGATAGATTTTTTAGACAGAGGAACGAAAACACCCATAGCGTCACCATCAAAATCAGCGTTATAACCAGCGCAGACGGTCGGATGTAATTTAATTGCGTAAGAATCGGTTAAAACCGGATAGAAACCGAGAATCGATAACTTATGGAGGGTCGGAGCTCGGTTAAGGAGAACCGGATGATCTTTTGTTATTTCGGCTAAAATATCATAAACCACCGGTTCTTTTTTATCCAAAAAATCCTTAGCGCTTTTAATATTCGGTGCTAACCCTCTAATGATCACTTCATGAAGCAAAAATGGTTTAAAAAGCTCGATCGCCATATCTTTTGGGATACCACATTGGTCTATTTTTAAATCCGGGCCAACAATAATAGTTGATCTCCCTGAATAATCAACTCTTTTCCCCAGCAGATTTTGTCTGAATCGTCCCTGTTTGCCTTTTAAAATATCCGATAATGACTTCTGAATTTTTGACGCCGCTCCTTGGGTTCGGGCTCTACCCCTTGATTTCTGCAGATCGATCAAAGAGTCGATCGCTTCCTGCAACATTCTTTTTTCATTACGTAAGATTATCTCCGGTGCCCCTAGATCGATTAACTGTTTTAAACGATTGTTCCTGTTAATTACCCGGCGATAAAAATCGTTTAGGTCTGAAGTGGCGAACTTTCCACCTGGTAGCTGAACGACCGGACGTAGATCAGGAGGTATTACCGGTAGGACCGTAAAAATCATCCATTTGGGAAGAATTTCCGCTTTAATAAAGGCTTCTAGGGTACGGATTCTTTTCAAAAGCTTGTTTCTTTTTTCTCCCTTAACCTCATCTAGTTGTTTAAGACAGTCATTATACTCTTTATTAATATCTAAGCTGGAAAGAACTTCATAGATCGTCTCTGCCCCCATGCCAACAACAAGGAACCCATCGATATTCTTTTCTTTAAAGAAAAGAAAGTCGTCTTCTTCGATCGTATCAAAGGTTGATAAATTTTTAGCTGTCTTTATCAGTCGATTATAAAAAGCGGTTTTTTGGGCTTTCTGATCAATCTCTTTATCTGTAAGCAGTTTTATCTGTTCTCTCTCTTTAAAGTTGATTTCCTGTCTAGTAATTTCTTTTTGCTCTGAATTGCCAATTTTTTCTAACAGTTTTTCTCTTTGTTTGGAAAACTCATCTTTTATTTTTGCCTCTTCTTTTTTATAAGTTTCCTGAAGTTCCTTGAGAACGGTTTTCTTTTCTAGCTCTAAGACTTTGATGGCACTTTTCTGTTTTTCTTTATCAACAGATTTAACTAAATAAAGAGCGTAATAAATAATCCTCTCTAAAGATTGGGTTGGAAGATTAATAATTGTTCCTAATGTTGATGATGATCCTTTAAAATACCAGATGTGGGCTATGGGAGAAGCAAGTTTAATATGTCCCATTCTTTCTCTTCTTACTGCCGAGGTAGTAATCTCAACGCCACAGCGGTCGCAAACAATCCCCTTATAACGAATTCTTTTGTATTTACCACAGTAACATTCATAGTCTTTGGTCGGACCAAAGATTTTTTCGTCAAATAAACCGTCTTTCTCCGCTCTGAAAGTCCGGTAATTGATTGTCTCCGGTTTAGTCACCTCTCCATATGACCATTTGAGTATCGCTTCCGGAGAAGCTAAACCGATTTTTAAGCCAGAAAAATCAACTAAATTGAGATCATCCATTATTTAATATAATCAATTGATAATCCTAAGGCATTTAGTTCTTTAACCAGTACATGAAATGATTCGGGTACGCTCGACTGGGGAATATCAATTCCTTTGATAATTGATTCAAACGCCCTTGTTCGTCCTCTAACATCATCACTTTTTATCGTTAGCATCTCTTGGAGAGTATAGGGAACACGGTGGGACTCCAGCGCCCAAACCTCCATCTCTCCGAATCTTTGACCACCCATTTGTGATTTTCCTCCTAATGGTTGTTGGGTAACTAAAGAATATGGTCCGACCGAGCGGGCATGAAACTTGTCCTCAACCATGTGAATTAATTTCATGATGTAGCTGACACCGACTAAAACTTTTCTCTCATAAGGTTCACCGGTCTGGCCGTCAAAAAGTTGCACCTTACCATCAATCGGTAAACCCAATTTTTTTAATTCATTAGTGATAAATTCTTCTCGAATTCTTTCAAAAACAGGCACTGAAATATTTAAGTTGTTCTGTTGACTGATTAATCCCATTAAAGCCTCGAAAAGTTGTCCAAGGTTCATCCTCGAGAGAATTGAAAGAGGTGATAAGATAACATCAACCGGCGTACCATCCTTAAGATATGGCATCTCCCACTCTGGCAGAATTCTTGAGATAACGCCTTTATTACCATGTCGTCCAGCCAATTTGTCTCCAACCGATATCTTTCTTAAACTGGCTGTATTAACAATAATCCTTTGGATTATGCTCGGTTCTAACTCGTTAGGATCTTTTTTTGAATCGATTACGCCGAGGTTGACGACTGTTCCCTGCTTTCCATACGGTAGGCGCAGCGATGTGTCTTTGACGTCTTTAGCCTTTTCACCAAAAATCGCTCTTAATAATCTCTCTTCGGCTGTCAACTCCTTTTCTCCTTTAGGGGCCACTTTACCTACTAAAATATCGCCTCCCTCGACCTCGGTTCCCACCACCACCAAACCTTCTTTATCCAGATTTTGTAAAACTTCTTCACGAACATTAGGAATATCTCGAGTCAATTCTTCTGCTCCCAGTTTGGTATCAACCAAATCGGCAACAAATTCTTCCATGGTAATTGAAGTAAGAACATCTTCTTTTACCAGTCTTTCGGAAACGACAAATCCGTCTTCGTAACCAAGACCATTAAGAGAGGTATAGGCAACCACTAGATTTTGACCAAGAGCTAAATGACCATTGTCGGTCGCCGGACCGTCAATTATCACCTGACCTTTTTTGACTCTTTGTTTAAGATCAACCTTTGGCCGTTGATCAAAAACAACGTCTTTATTAGTTCTTTGATATCTTTCTAGTTGATATTGATAAGTCTTTCCGCTCTTGCCTTTTAAAATAATCTGTTCGCCGTCGACATACTGAATCAATCCGTCTTCGGGAGCCAAAACAGTTCTTGCCATTGAAAGAGCGATTTTTTTCTCCAAACCGGTACCAACTAAAGGCTGTTTAGGACTAATAAGAGGAACGGCCTGACACTGCATATGGGTTCCCATTAATGCTCGGCTGGCATCATCGTTCTGCAAAAAAGGAATCAAGCCGGCTGAGGCACCAACAATCTGTCGAGGAGAAATGTCAATTAAGTCTAATTTATCAATCGCCACCTCTACTAATTCACCACCATATCGAGCAACAACATTTTCTTCAATAATATAGTTGTTTCTGTCGATCTTAACGCTGTCTGAAGTAATATAATACCGTTCCTCATCGTCAGCCGGAAGATAAACAATCTCATCTGATATCTTAACTTTGATCCGTTTACCGTCTTTCTCTTTAGTTAATTTTCGGTATGGAGTCTCTATAAAACCGTATTTATTAATTTTGGCATATAAGGAGAGATAGGTAACAACACCGATGTTGGGACCCTCGGGCGAGCGAATCGGGCAGATCCTACCATATTGGGATGAGGAAATATCACGAATTGAGAAGGCGGCTCTTTCTTTTTTTATTCCGCCAGGTCCGCCGACCGTCACCCTTCTTAGGTTGTCTAACTCGGATAAGGGATTGGTTTGATCGACTATAGTCGAGAGTTGGTTGGTCCGATAAAAGGAGTTAATGCTAACGGTCAAAGGTTTAGAGTTAATTACCTGGGCAGGAGTAACGTTTAGTTCTCCGGCTACTAAACTCATTCTTTCTTTGATTTCTCTCTCTACTCGAAGCATACCGACCCTGATACCATACATACCTACCAGTTCGTCTACCGTCCGCAGATAACGATTGCTTAAATGGTCAATGTCATCAAACTGACCTTTGCCAATAGTTAAATTTAATAAATATTTAATTGTCTCGATTAAATCTGTTTTACTTAATAGGTGGTTTTCATTGTTAATCGGTAGATTGAGACCAAGTTTTTTATTAATTTTATATCGACCCACGTCGGCCAAAGAATAACGACGACTGTTGAAAAAAAGACTATTTAATGTATCATAAGCATTCTCCAGAATTAGCGGTTCGCCTGGTTTAATTTTCCGGTAAATCTCCAGAGCCGCTTCATCTTTGTTGTGCGTGTGATCTTTTTTAAAAGTGAGTGAAAGATATTTTTCGACTAATTGTTTATCAAGATTATTAAAATGAGCCAATAGCTCATTATTGGTCTCACTGTCAAAAACCTTTAAAAAAACCGTTGCCAAAAACTTTCTTCTTTTATTGACTTTCATTTCAATTAAATTATTCTTATTAAGAGTAATATCCATCCAAGCACCGATATATGGTCTTATCTCGGCGTTATACAACGTTTGTCGGGTTGTCTTATCAATCTCGGCTGTAAAATAAACTCCCGGAGAACGAGCGATTTGGTTGATGATCGCCCTTTCAATACCGTTAATGATAAAAGTCCCCCGATCGGTCATTTTAGGAAGATTAAAAAAGTAGACGTCCTGTGTTTTTTCGCTACCGGTCTTTTTATTAAGTAAAGTTAGTCTTAAATAAACCGGCACATCGTAGGTCAGCTTTTTTTCTAAGCATAAAGCGAGATCGTAGCGTGGTTCTCCAAAATAGATATTTTTAAACGAAAGGTTAAACTTTTTCCCGGTGTAATCGTCGATCGGAAAAAATTCATTAATAATTTTCTTAATATCTTGATCAATGAACTTCTTCCAAGATAGCTTTTGAATTTCAATTAGATCTAGTTTTTCTAATTCTTTATCTTCTTTACCTAAGAAAAGTTTTTTTCGGGGTCTAATAAAAGGTTTGTCGGTCTTAGTCATCTTAAGATAAGTCAACAATAAAAAAACCCCTTGCCCAAAAGGGGGAGAATTTTTTTATAAAAAGTTCTAATAACTATACCTCACTTACTTTAAAAAGTCAAGCGCTAGTGTTATCCAATCAATAATCGGACTCTAATTAGCCCGATTGCTCATTGAAAAATCGGAGTGAAATTGAAGGCTTAAAAATCTGTGATAATCAGTACATGGATGTATTTATGGATATTAAG
>Ga0210031_1001468_pt1 | contig 14207 bp, 10 predicted proteins | sample CryGeyCG2014_080_FD_185455 | JGI IMG/M metagenome (GOLD analysis project Ga0210031, IMG submission 185455) | Groundwater microbial communities from aquifer - Crystal Geyser CG03_land_8/20/14_0.80 (SPAdes) (version 2) | ecosystem: Environmental > Aquatic > Deep subsurface > Groundwater | place... | reverse complement strand
CATGGTTCAGACGGCCGCTTATATCGAACCGTGTGGCCAGTTCCTGGTGGCTCGGGCGCGCGGCATAGGCTTCCAGATAATGAACATGACGTTGCCATAACCGGATGTCTCTATGCTGCTTGGTCCTCAGGCGTTCCAGATACCAATCGGAGGACATCAGCGCGTCACGATCGAATAGGGCGCGAATCTCGGGGTGATGGGCATCCTTATCCTGGTAATGACCGTGGGCCATGATGTGCAGGATAGCCTTGAGCGGCGGGCAGGCCTCGTCGATGCTGCCATCGTCGAAATAAAGCTGGGCGACCCGTTGCTGGGCATCGACGATGTTATCGACACCCTCAACGAATACCGCCAGGTCCTGTCTTTCCGGCCTCAGGATATCATCGGGCAGGACGGCATTCGGGGTGTCGAATATCTTGCCCAGGAAACCATGCACGAAACGTTCGCTAATACGATAGCCCAGGCGGCTGGCCAGGATGCGGCGGCCCTGATATTCGAAGTCCTCCAGTTTTTCCAGGTAGCCGTGTTCGATCAACCAACGCGGATCGCGTTCCTGTTCGGTCAGGCGGGCCCATATCTCCGGCACCAATAGACTGATGTCGTGGTCAACTCGGAAGCGGGGACCGATCCAGCCGGCGGCGGTGGAATAGCCCGCATAGCCGGTCAGGATAAATGACACCAGTGCGTTATTCATATCGGCCGTCGGCCGCAGGGCGTTGAACGGGCCTTTGGTGAGCGCGCCTTCCGAACCCGCGCCGGTGGTCGAGGGCGATTTACCGGTCAGGCTGCAAACAAAGTCCATGAATAACTCGGGCAATTCCTGGTAGTGGATCGGGCCGTATACCGCCAAGGCTCGTATCCCCGGCTCCGGCGAGTTGTTGCGCCGGCCGACCAACACGGCGTCGACCGGTTCGCAGACCGCGATGCCGAGCGGTATCTTGCGGCTGAACCGGGCGCCGATCTCGGCGACGTAGCGGCGCACGGGGTCGGCCAGATCGGGCCGCAATTGCAGGTAGCGCGGGTTCTTGCTCGGCTTGCCGTCAACCAAACGGGGATGAGCGGATGAGACCACGTAGCCATGACCTTCTTCATACGCGTCTTTAAGTATGGCGCGCATGGGTTCGGTATATAGATCGAAACCGGCCACGTCCTCGACGATCTCAGCCAAGGGACCATCGTCAAGCGGCTCGAAGTTGGCCAGGAAGTTGTCCTGACGGGCCATGTCGGCCTCGGCCTGCTGGTCGTAACCGCGATGGATGGCATCGTCAGGGCGCTGGAACAGGCGTTCCTCGCAGTTCTTCACTAACTTGACCGAGGCGTCGCCGCGCTTGGGTAAACATCTGGCCAAACTGTCGGCCGACGCTACCACGCTGGCGGAGATGTCGTCTTCCATCTGCACCTTGGCTGCGGCAATGAAGTCCTGACGCAGTTTGAATACCCGCCAGGCACCGTTTTCCTCGAACCCCACCCGCAGGTAGGAACCGACCAGCTTGCGATCGCCAAGCTTGAGTTCATGGCCCGGTTGGCCGTTGATGAAATCGACCGAGAGTCGTTTCCGCCAGTCGTGGCGCCAGTCAGGCTGATACATGCGCTTGATGACGAAGGCCAGCGCCAGTATCCGGTCCGGAATGCCAGCCAGCCAGGCGTTATAAGCATCGGTATAGGAGGGCGAGGGCGTGAGCAACTTGATCATCGAGCCCAGACCGCGCTCCGAACTTAGCGGTGCACGCGTGGCATCACGATCTTCATGTTCGAAACCGGGCTTGAAACGGTCGGTGTAGACCCGTTCAAAGATCGCCTCGACTTGATCCAGGTCTTGCTCCAGGTTGTGCACGAACAAGGGGCCGTAAATCACGGCATCGTTCAACGACTTGGATATTTCCGACTTGCCGCCGCCCGAGACAGTGCAGGGTTTGTGACAAAACGTCCCCTCCGCATCGGTGCCCACCAGTCGCCAGGTAGGCGCGCCCGGATGCTTGAGCATCTCGATCTTGTAACCGCTGGGTTGAATGTAAATCTTGCCGGGCCGCAGTTTGATGGTCTGGCTGACGCCATCCCGATCCCAGGCGATGGTCTGGCTGGGCAGGTCAATACGCAACGCCTGAGGGATATAAATTACGTCCCGGAAGCGTTTGTCGATGCCATAGCCCTCGGCTTGCAGGTCCATCAGCTCGCCATAATTGGCCTCTGTTTCGGCAAAGCTGTAACCCGCCGGCCGGGTACGGCTGTCGGCGCCATATTCCTCGCCATGGTTGCGCCGTGGAAAGGCCAGCGCGCCGCCGGAATGTTCCTCCTCGGCCAGTCCAAACAGATTGGCGGCATAGCCAATCTGGGTCTTGACCTCTTTTTTGCAGTAGCCGTAATAGTTATCGGCGATGAGGGTGACGATGACCCCGCTGGCGTCCCGCGCCGTGATCTTGAATGCGGCGCCATCGTTATAGAGTTCGTTCTCGTACCGCCAACACATGCCTTCCTCACGCTGGCGGTCGCTGGCGGCATCGATATGGGGCAGGCCCAGGGACTTTTTGCTGAAGCGATTCAGGTGCGGGGCCAGGATCACACAGCCGGTATGTCCGGTCCAGTGGTCGATGTCCAGCCCTGCGTCGTTGGAGGTCAGAAACGGATTGCCGCCATTGCCGAAGACACTCTCGACAAAATCCAGGTTGCTGATTAACGAGCCCGGCGCGAAGAAACGAATCTCCATCGATTTTTCCGGCTCGTGGCCAGGAATTTCCGGGCAGACAATCGGCCGCAACAACAGCGAAGCGAACATATGGGCTTCTTGCGGCTGGCCTTGAGTGAACGGTATGCGCAACAGACCCTCGGGCGGATTCAAGGCCGCGCACAACAAATTGGCGAATACGATCTTGGGCGCCGCCTTTTTGTCACCGGGAATGGGCAGCCCGCCTTCGACGATATGGAATGAGCCTTTGGTCGTGCGCCGGTCATTAACCGGGTTGTGCAACACGCCGTTGCGAACCCGGTAGCTGCTGACATATTCGTTGCTGAAAACATCACCAAGCTTGGGCAAGGACAACTCGCGAGCCATTTCTTGGCGGTCAAGATTAAGGGTGTTGTCCGGCAAACGGGACGCCGGGACACCGGCATCGGCCAGATAGGCATCAAGAAAATCCTGGATGCGGCGGTCGGGCGGACAGAGGTAGCCGGCCAGCAGCCTGGATTTCTCGCGATAACTCTTCAGCAGGTCCTCGGCTACGACCAGAAAGCCACGATCGCGCCCGTTTTGACAAGGCGGCTGACCGGAAGCCGCCAACTTAAGGTTGATATACATCTGGATGCTTTCACGCGCATCCTCGTCCTTATATAAACCACCGATATGACCAAGCTGTTGCATTAAATTCATAAGGTTAGCTTTGAATTACCAAGCTATACAAAGTAAGGAAGTGGCATATTTTATGCTAAATCGCCTGCTCTTGGCTCCCGGCTAGTACGTTTGCACACGTATAAGTAGCTGTATTGTTGAGGTAAAAACAGCCGGGTATGATGAACGCTTCAGCATTGAGCTGAATTCACCACAAGATCGGAACCCACCTGGAGGCCTTATGAAACAGTTTACCCGTTGGATTGCAGTCCTATTGGCTGCTGCTGTGTTTGCCCCATTCTCTGCTCAAGCCGGCGTACAACAAGATCGCATGAAGAACTGCTCAAAGCAGTACCGTGATCAAAACATTCCAAAGAATCAACATCGTGCGTTTATGGCACAGTGTCTTAAGAAGGATGCCGGCTCGACTGCGGCAGCGCCAGCGGTGGCCAAACCTGCGGCTGCTACGGCAGCGCCAGCGGCGGCACCGGTTGCCGCAAAGGCCAGCCAACAAAACAAGATGAAGGAATGCAATGCCAACGCCAAGAGCCAAAGCCTCAAAGGCGCGGCCCGCAAGGACTTCATGAAGAATTGCCTGAGTGGCGCGGCAGCGGCCCCCGCCAAGTAATCGCTGTAATACCGGCCTTAACCGGAGCGTGTCGGATCGCTTGGTCACGCTCCGGACTATTCCCATATTGTCCTCACTCCCCGAGCAAGACGTTTATTTCATGCGCGAGGCCCTATCGCTGGCCCAAGAGGCATGGCGCTTGGGCGAAGTGCCTATCGGCGCCATCGTGGTGAAGGAAGGCGCCATTGTCGGGCGCGGCTTCAATCATCCAATCACCGCGCACGACCCAACGGCGCACGCCGAAATCATGGCCTTGCGCGACGCGGCGCGTTCATTGGGCAACTATCGGCTGCCTGATTGCACCTTGTATGCCACGATCGAACCCTGTGTCATGTGCGCCGGGGCGATATTCCATGCCCGCATTGCACGGGTGGTGTTCGGCGCGGCGGAATACAAGACCGGCTCGGCCGGCAGCGTCGTGGACCTGTTCTCCGAACCCCGGCTCAATCACCATGCAACCCTCATTGGTGGGATATTGGCAGAGGACTGCGGTCGGCTGGTTTCGCGTTTCTTTGAGGAAAAACGCGTATTGACCAAGTCCAGGGCAACCAACCAAAAATGAGAATAAAGATTAGATTAGACAAGCAGCGCCTTGAATTAATAGACGATTACGGAAATCATGTCGGTGCCTGGCCAGTTTCGACCGCCGAGAATGGGGCAGGGGAGATGTGCGGCAGTTGTCAGACGCCGCGTGGCCAGCACATCGTCCGGGCCAAGATCGGCCAGGATCAGCCACTCAATGCCGTTTTCGTCGGCCGTCGCCCCACTGGCGAGGTTTACAGCCCCGAGATGAGCGCGCTAGAACCCGAACGAGACTGGATACTTTCCCGCATCCTGTGGCTGTCCGGTACCGAGCCCGGCTTCAACCGTCTGAGCGAACGGGATAGCATGCGGCGCTATATTTATATTCACGGCACGCCGGACGAACGATTTGAGCAAGCGCCGAGGTCGCATGGCTGCATCCGGATGCGCAATGCCGACCTGGTCGAATTATTCAACCAGACGCCTATATATACCCCGGTCGAAATCGTCGAGTCTTGATCAGCGGCCTTTCAGCAAAACCACCGTCGCACCCCCGCCGCCATCCACTGGCCGGGCAGTAACAAAGGCCAGTACCTCATCGCGCTGTGTCAGCCAGTGCCGGACATGTAACTTCAGCACCGGCTCCTTATTGGGCGACCGTAACCCCTTGCCATGAATGATGCGTACACAGCGTAGCCATTGATGCTTACATTCATGGAGAAACTCGGCCAGCTCGATTTTGGCCTCCACCTTGGTCAAGCCATGCAAATCCAGCTCGGCCTGGATGAGCCACTCACCACGACGCAATCGACGCAGTGATTGACGGGATAATCCAGGGCGGGCGAAGGCGGCGTCACCATCCATCTCGACGTATTCGTGACTATGGATGGGGTCTGCCATCGACTCCAGGATGACCTCTCGCTCATCCCTTAAGCGACTTAAGGGTAGCGATGACGGAGGGGGGGTTGGGTGCAGATAACGGCCATGAGGCGACAGCGGGGTGACCTCGCCAATCACCCTGGAGAAATCGTCGTCAACCTCTTTTGGGCCAGCGAAGGATAAAAAAATACTCCTTTTATTCATTAAATTAGAATTTGTTTTGCATCTTATTTATCAAGAAATCGTTCGACATCAAGGGCCGCCTGACAACCCGATGCCGCGCTGGTAATGGCCTGTTTGTAGATCATGTCTTGAACATCGCCGGCGGCAAAAACGCCAGGAATACTGGTTTGGGTCGCATTGCCCACGCGGCCGCCTTGAGTAACCAGATAACCGCGATCCATTGCCAACTGACCGACAAACAGATCGGTATTGGGCTTGTGGCCGATGGCGATGAAGATACCGGTCAGCTTGATATCCTTGGTGGCTTCGGTTTTGATATTTTTCAGCCGCATCCCGGTAACGCCGCTGCTGTCACCCAGAACCTCGTCCAGGACACTGTCGGTTTCCAGGACGATCTTGCCCTCGCGGACCTTCTCCATCAGGTGCTCGATCATGATCTTCTCGGCCTTGAAGGCATCGCGGCGGTGAACCAAGGTGACCTTGCTGGCAATATTGGCCAGATAAATAGCTTCCTCAACCGCCGTGTTGCCGCCGCCTATGACGGCAACCTCCTGATTCTTATAGAAAAATCCATCGCACGTAGCACAGCCGGATACACCGCGCCCCATGAACTTCTGTTCGGATTCCAGCCCCAGATACATAGCCGAGGCGCCGGTCGCAATGATCAGCGCGTCACAAGTGTAGGTTCCGGAGTCGCCAATCAGCGTGAACGGCTTCTCGGTCAACTTGGCGGTATGGATGTGGTCGAACACAATCTCGGTATGGAAGCGCTCGGCGTGCTGCTGGAAGCGAGTCATCAAATCCGGTCCCATGACGCCGTTGACATCGGCCGGCCAGTTATCGACCTCGGTGGTGGTCATCAACTGACCGCCTTGTTGCAGGCCGGTGATGATGACCGGCTTCAGGTTCGCGCGCGCGGCGTAAATGGCGGCCGTATATCCGGCGGGGCCAGAACCGAGGATTAGAAGGCGACTGTGTTTGACTGACATGTTTGTTGCTCCTAAGACTGGTGGTTTGCCTGACATTGTATCAATTCAACTCAGTGTGATAGATTTGGATTGCTTATTTAACATAATATACATTAGACGATATTTGGTGCTGTATTATTTGATTTATCCACTTCTGCTCGATCACGGATAATTCACTCAACTTACTGGGAACATCATGCCCGACAAACTAAACAAGCTATGCGATCTCGCGGGAATACTGCCCGGTTATCATGACATTTGGGGCGGGCGTCACGAGGCGTCAGCGGCGACCAAGCGTGCCCTGCTGGCGGCAATAGATGTCATCGAGGCCAATGATGCGGATATTGATGCCGCGATCCGGCGCGCCGAAATGGCGCCTTGGCGTGAGACCTTGCCGCCTGTCCATGTCGGCCGAGTCGGTCTATCCGGCGGAGTAACTTTCCGCTTGTCCGAAACCCACGCTAGGCAAACCCATTTTTGGCGGGTCACTCTGGAAAATGGTGGCACGCTGTCAGGCGAATTCAAACCGGTGGAACTGGAGCGGGTTGACACAGGCTGCGATGAGGGTCAAACGCAAATTGCGGTCAATCTTTTGCTACCGGCTGTCACTGAACTGGGTTACCACCGTCTGGATGTCTGCTCGGACGGCGAAACCCTGGCAAGCTGCACACTCATCGTTTGTCCGCCAACTGCCTATTTACCGCCGTTCTTTGTTAGTGGCAGTCGCATATGGGGACTGGCCATTCAGCTATATGGCCTGAATACCCAAAATAACTGGGGGATTGGCGACTATGCCGACCTTAGACCGGCATTGGACTGGGCCGCCGCGTCCGGCGCTAGTCTGATTGGTCTCAACCCCTTGCACGCTCTCTTCCCTCACAACCCTAGCCATTGCAGCCCTTACAGCCCTTCCAGCCGACAATTCGTCAACATGTTGTATATCAACGTCGAGGCAGTGCCCGAATTTGGCGAATGCGAAGCCGCCCAAAAACAGCTTGCCGATCCGGCCTTTCAAGCGCGTATCACGGCGCTTAAACAAGCTGAATTGGTCGATTATCAGGGTGTCGCCGATGCCAAATTTTCCGTTCTGCGGACCCTATATCGGCACTTCCGGGAACGACACATGGCCAAAAACAGCGCACACGCCAACGAATTCCACGAATTCTGCGAACAAGGCGGCGAAGACCTGCGGCTATTCGCCGTGTATCACGCCTTGCAGGACTATTTCTTTGCTCAGGACAATGCGCTCTGGGGTTGGCCGGTTTGGCCGCCAGACTACCGGGACCACACAAGTCCCCAGGTGGCGGCGTTTGTCGAGACCCATGGCGAACAGGTCGAATGGTCTATCTGGCTGCAATGGCTGGCCGACCGACAACTAGCCGCTGCTGCTCACCACGCCGATCAGGTCGGTCTCGCTATCGGTCTCTATCAAGACCTCGCAGTGGGCGTCGACAAAGGCGGCGCGGAAACCTGGATGCAGCGCAATCTTTATGCCCTCGATTGCCGGGTCGGCTGCCCGCCGGACGATTTCAATCTACTGGGCCAGGACTGGGGGCTGCCACCCTGGATTCCAGGCAAACTAAGGGCCGCAGCCTACCACCCCTACATCGCCATGCTGCGCGCCAACATGAAATACGCCGGGGCACTGCGTATCGATCATGTCATGAGCCTGATACGATTGTACTGGATACCGCCTGGCATGAGGGGCGACGCCGGCGCCTATATGGCCTACCCATTCCGCGACCTGCTGGCCATACTTGCCCTGGAAAGCCATCGTAATCGCTGCCTTATCGTGGGCGAGGACCTGGGCACAGTGCCCGATGAAGTCCGCCACGCACTGAGCGCTATGGGGCTGTTGAGCTACCGGCTGTTTTATTTCGAGCGCCAGCAGGATGGCCATTTCATGCCACCAGGCTGGTACCCGGAGCAGGCGCTGGTCGCCGCGTCCACCCATGACCTGCCTACCTTGGCCGGTTACTGGGAAGGCCGCGATATCGAGGTTCGCAGCGATCTAAATCTATTTCCCAACGATGAGGTCCGCAGGAACCAGATTGCAGGGCGGCGCGAGGACAAGGCCCGGTTGTTGACCGACTTGGCGCGGGAAGGATTACTGCCCAATGGCCTTTCGACCAACCCGGATGACCTGCCGCAGCCTCCACCCGCCCTACTCCGCGCCATTCTTCATTACATCGCCCTGACGCCGGCCAGGATTGCCCTGGTTCAGGCTGAAGATATGTTGGGTTTGGCGGAACAAGCCAATCTACCCGGTACGGTGGACGAACAGCCAAACTGGCGGCGCAAACTACCGCTCGAACTGGAACAATGGCAAGCCGATGACAATTGTCGCGCCACCAGCGCGGTGATGGCCTCAGAACGCGCGTTCAAATAGGATTTTTATACCGTAGCGGTCCGGAATGACCGGGCCAGTCGTTGGTTATACGATAAAATTCAAGCTGCTTAATCCAATGAAAAACCATGGCGGTTAACGTTCGTCGCCCTCCCCCATCGACTAAAAAGCGAAAGCCGCTTGCGCCCAAGGTCGCCCGCTTGCTCAGGGAGGCTTGGTGGCTGGTAGTGGTTGGCCTGGCGCTGTTTTTGGTCATGGCACTGGGCAGCTACAACCCGTCCGACCCGGGCTGGTCGCATACCGGCACAGGCGATGGCATCGCAAACACCGGCGGCGCATTCGGCGCCTGGCTGGCGGATTTGCTGCTCTATCTGTTCGGCGCTTCAGCCTGGTGGTGGCTGGCGCTCTCTATTTTTCTGGTCTGGTGGGGCTATCGCCGCATCAGCGATCCAGACCCGGAACACCGCCATGGTCTGCTGGTCACGTTGGGCGGCTTCCTGGTCATGCTGGTGGCCAGTTGTGGCTTGGAAACACTGCGCCTGCACTCACTGGCTATCGCGCTTCCACTTGGCCATGGTGGCGTACTCGGGATCGCCGTCGCCGACCTGGGGCAGTCCACGCTAGGCTTCGATGGCAGCACGGTCGCCCTGCTGCTGGTATGGGGCATCGGCTTCAGCCTGTTCACTGGACTATCCTGGATCGCCATTGCCGAGTGGCTGGGTGGCGTACTCGAAACGGCCGGTCCCACCGCCTTGAACTATTGGCAGGCTCGCCAGGACCGCCAGGCGGGCCTACAGGCCAGCAGTATTCGCGGAGATTCACTAGACAAAGAGCGCAAACGTCGCGAGAAGGAACCGGCTATCCGCATCGAACCGCCACGTCAGGAAATTCCCAAATCGAAGCGGGCGGAACAAGAGCGTCAAGCCTTTCTGTTTCGGGATACGCCCGATAGCCAATTACCGCCCCTGCACCTGCTCGACGCGGCAACCGACCAGATCGCCAAGATCGACCAGATTGGTTTGGAAGCCACTTCTCGATTGATCGAACGCAAACTGCTCGAATTCGGCGTCGAAGTGAAGGTCCTGGCGGCCTATCCAGGGCCGGTGGTCACCCGTTATGAGGTCGAACCCGCCTCCGGCGTAAAAGGTGCTCAGATCACCATCCTGGCCAAGGACTTGGCCCGCTCGCTCTCGGTGGTCAGCATCCGTGTGGTGGAAACCATCCCCGGCAAAAACTGCATGGCGCTGGAAATCCCCAACAGCCAGCGCCAGACGGTGCGCCTGTGCGAAATTCTGAACGCCAAGGTCTATGCCGAGATGACCTCGCCGCTCACCATGGCCCTGGGCAAGGACATCAGTGGCGAACCCATGGTCGCCGACCTGGCCAAGATGCCCCACCTACTAGTCGCCGGCACCACTGGCTCGGGTAAATCAGTGGCAATCAATGCCATGATCCTATCGCTGGTCTACAAATCGGCGCCGCGCGACGTGCGCCTGATCCTGATAGACCCAAAGATGTTGGAACTCTCAACCTACGAGGGCATCCCGCACCTATTGGCGCCGGTAGTTACCGACATGCGCCTGGCCGGCACCGCGCTCAACTGGTGCGTGGCCGAGATGGACAAACGCTACAAGCTGATGTCCGCCACTGGCGTGCGCAACATCGTCGGCTTCAACCAGAAGCTAAAAGAGGCGGAAAAAGCCGGCCTACCGCTGACCAACCCGTTCACAATCACGCCAGAAAACCCGGAGCGGCTGGAACACCTGCCCTACATCGTGGTCATCATCGACGAGCTGGCTGACCTGATGATGGTTGCCGGCAAAAAGGTAGAAGAACTTATCGCTCGTCTGGCCCAAAAGGCACGGGCCGCCGGCATCCACCTGATATTAGCCACCCAGCGCCCATCGGTTGACGTCATCACCGGCTTGATCAAGGCCAACATTCCCACCCGCATCGCCTTCCAGGTCTCCAGCCGGATTGACTCGCGCACCATCCTCGATCAACAGGGCGCCGAATCTCTGCTCGGCCAGGGCGACATGCTCTATCTGCCGCCCGGTCATGGCGTTCCGACCCGTGTCCACGGTGCCTTCGTCTCGGATGACGATATACGTCACGTAACCGCATGGCTAAAGGAACTCGGCCCGCCTAACTATGAAGAAAGCGTCCTCGCCGCAGCCGATGAAGGCAACAGCGAAGCCGGTCAAGGAACCGAGGCCGAGGCCGACCCTCTATACGACGAAGCCGTCGCCATCGTGCTCAAGACCCGCCGAGCCTCCATCTCGGCGGTTCAGCGGCACCTGCGCATCGGCTACAACCGTGCCGCCCGGCTGATCGAGGCCATGGAACAGGCCGGTCTGGTATCCCCCATGCAAAGCAACGGCAATCGCGAAGTATTGAGCCCAAACAATGACTAAAATTTTATCCACTGCGCTGACTATACTGGCCTGCGCCCTTCCCCTCTTGGCAAAGGCCGACGCCATCCAGCGTTTGCACCAATTCACCCACGACGCCAAGACCTTGAGCGGCGCCTTCAGCCAAACCGTTTATGATCGAAAAAATCGCAAAATCCAGGATGCCAGCGGCGAATTCTACTTTTCCCGGCCCGGCAAATTCCGCTGGGTATACAACAAGCCCTATGAGCAAATCATCGTCGGTAACGGCAAGAAGGTCTGGCTCTATGATGCGGACCTGGCCCAGGTTACCGAAAAAAAGATGGACCAGGCCATCGGCGAAAGTCCAGCCGCTCTATTGGCCAGTAGCGACGAAATCGACCCTCGTTTCAACTTGAAGGATATTGGCCAGAACAAGGGCCTCGAATGGCTCGAAGCGACACCCAAAGGCAAGGACGGCACATTCGAGCGGGTGCACCTCGGGTTTCTAGGCGATGCGCTCCAAACCATGGAACTGAAAGATAACTTCGGCCAAACCACGCTATTGAGGTTCAGCGGGTTAAAGAACAACCCCAAGCTCAAGGCCGAGCTATTCAGCTTTACTCCGCCTAAAGGGGTGGATGTCCTGAACGACCAACAATAGGTCTGATTACGTTAAGATTTAACAACACCCACGACAGCCAGACCCCCATCGCCCGACCCTGCCTGGGCCGCCGGTCAGCGCCGGCATCGGACCAGGCGCGAAATCATCACCGCCGAACCTCATTTTTCATGAAATCGGCATAGGCCAGGGTCAGGCCGTCTGCCAGACCGACCTTGGCCTGCCAGCCCAGTGCGCGTAGGCGGCTGACATCCATCAGTTTGCGCGGCGTGCCATCCGGTTTGGTCGTATCGAATTCGATGCGACCGCTAAAGCCGACCACTTTACCAACGGTCTCGGCCAACTCACGGATGGTCAGATCCTCGCCGGTGCCGACATTGATGTGCGACAACATCGGTTGCGTGTTGGCGACATAGATGGCGTGGTCCAGTTCCATGACGTGAACGCTGGCCTCCGCCATATCGTCAACGAACAGGAATTCGCGCATTGGCGTGCCCGTTCCCCAGATCGTCACCTTGTCGGCGCCGCTCACCTTGGCCTCGTGGAAACGGCGGATCAGGGCTGGAATGACGTGGCTGTTCTCGGGGTGGTAGTTGTCGCCGGTGCCGTACAGGTTGGTCGGCATCACGCTGCGATAGTCCGTGCCATATTGCCGGTTGTAGCTCTCGCACAGTTTGATGCCGGCGATCTTGGCGATGGCATAGGGTTCGTTGGTCGCTTCCAGCGTCCCGGTCAGCAGGGCATCCTCGCGCATCGGCTGCACTGCCCGCTTTGGGTAAATGCAACTGGACCCCAGAAACAGCAGCTTGTGCACCCCGACGCGCCAGGCCCCGTTGACGAGGTTCGCCTCCATCATCATGTTCTGGTAGATGAACTCGGCCGGATAGGTGTTGTTGGCGTGAATGCCGCCTACCTTGGCCGCCGTCAGGTAAACCTGGTCCGGCTTCTCTTGTTCGAAGAAGGCCCGCACCGCCGCCTGACTGGTCAGGTCCAGCTCGGCATGGGTGCGGGTGATGATGTTCATATGGCCGCGCTGGTTTAGCGCCCGCACGATGGCGGAACCGACCATGCCGCGATGGCCGGCGACGTAGATTTTTTTAGGCGCCATCATGGTTTACTCGTGATAGTCCATGGTCTTGTAGCCGTGCTTCTTGACCAACTCGTCGCGCTCCGCCGACTTCAGGTCTTCGCGCACCATCTCGGCCACCAGGTCCTCGAAGTTGGTTTGCGGCACCCAGCCCAGCTTTTCCTTGGCCTTGCTCGGATCGCCCAGCAGGGTTTCCACCTCGGTCGGGCGGAAGTAGCGTTGATCCACCGCCACCACGCATTGGTCATTGGCGTCATAACCCTTCTCGTCGATGCCCTCGCCTTGCCAGCGGAGGGTCATGCCCAGTTCCTTGGCGGCGGCATTGACGAAATCGCGCACGCTGTATTGCACCCCGGTGGCGATGACGAAGTCTTCCGGCTGCGCTTGTTGCAGCATCAGCCATTGCATCTCGACGTAGTCGCGAGCGTGGCCCCAGTCGCGCTTGGCATTCAGGTTGCCCAGGTACACGCAGTCTTGCAGGCCCAGCTTGATGCGGGCGAGCGCCCGGGTGATCTTGCGGGTAACGAAGGTCTCGCCGCGCACCGGCGATTCGTGGTTGAACAGGATGCCGTTGCAGGCATACATGCCATAGGCTTCGCGGTAGTTCACGGTGATCCAGTAGGCGTAGAGCTTGGCGCAGGCGTAAGGGCTGCGCGGGTAGAAGGGGGTGGTTTCCTTTTGCGGGGTTTCCTGGACCAGACCGAATAGTTCGCTGGTGCTGGCCTGATAGAACCGGGTCTTCTTGTCCAGGCCGAGGATGCGGATGGCTTCAAGGATGCGCAGGGCGCCCAGGGCATCGGAGTTGGCGGTGTATTCGGGCTCTTCGAAGGAGACCGCGACGTGGCTTTGCGCCGCCAGGTTGTAGATCTCGTCGGGCTGGACCTGCTGGATGATGCGGATCAGGCTGGATGAATCGGTCAGGTCGCCGTGGTGCAAGATGAACTTGCGCTGCTTGACCTCCGGGCCTTCGTACAGGTGATCGATGCGATCGGTGTTGAACAGCGAAGACCGGCGTTTGATGCCGTGGACCTCATAGCCCTTCTTAAGCAGGAACTCGGCCAGGTAGGCGCCGTCCTGACCGGTGATGCCGGTAATCAGGGCCTTTTTCTTCTCGGACATGGAAACTCCCGTTAATTTTGAATTGCCGAGGCTGAATCGGCGATGCGGATTTTAGCAGAACCGTCCTATCGTCCGGCATACCTTGGGTCTACGCCCTGTACTCAGCACTCGCGCTTGGCCCGCATTCGGCGCCGGAACGGCCACGATTATGTGCCCGGACA
>Ga0210031_1001458_pt1 | contig 14266 bp, 14 predicted proteins | sample CryGeyCG2014_080_FD_185455 | JGI IMG/M metagenome (GOLD analysis project Ga0210031, IMG submission 185455) | Groundwater microbial communities from aquifer - Crystal Geyser CG03_land_8/20/14_0.80 (SPAdes) (version 2) | ecosystem: Environmental > Aquatic > Deep subsurface > Groundwater | place... | reverse complement strand
CCGCGTCCCGGAAAAAGTCTTTCCAATCAGGAACAAATTGGGGGTTGCCTTCTCCTTGAATCCATTGAATGGTTCGGTCAACGAGCATATCAAAGACTCTTTTTTTCAGAGCTTCAAAAGCAATCCTAAGAAGCATTTGGGTTATAGATTCTACACATGTTTGAACAGTAATTACCTTTCCAGCGGCGACAGTTGTCCCTACTTGTTGGCCTTGCAATATTTGAGCGCCTACATCATTAACCGGAACACTCAGGGCAGCTTCGGCGGCGGATACACCGCCTCCTAAGGCTGTCCCGGCGCCGAGCCCCAAAAGGTCAGTTAATCCTTCTATTCCTAGTTTGGCTAAACATTTTGCCGCTACACCTGCGGTAGTATCGTCCGCTTTCACCGGTAGAGGAAAAGTGGTAACAAGAAAAGTGAGAAGAACAAAACCAGTCAAACTTTTTAAAAATTTTTTCTTCATTTTTTATAAGTTAAATCTTTAAGATGTTGGATAAAAATAACGCCTAAATCACTTTCTTCTTGGCTGATATTAATCAATTCTTGAGAAGCTAAAATTGTTTTCAGCGAGTCGCTATCCATATTTAAAATTGAAGAAAGAATCGTATATTCTTTTTGCCAAAGGTTAAGCGCCTGCAAATGAAAAGTTTCCCAAGAAGAAGGAACAGCTAAATCTTTTACGTCTTTTATTTGAAGAGCTAAAACGTTGATATAATTTTGAAGATCGCGAGAGTCTTTCTGGTCAATGAAATTAAAAATCACTTTCCTGATATTGCTATCGGGATTCAAAGAATCCCTAAAATTTTTTTGGCTAATAACCCAAAGATTTTTCACATATTGTTGTTGACCCAAAAGAGAATTATCCTCATTTATTTTTAGATCCGCCCTGCTGAATTGAGGAAAAGAAAATTTTTGATTCAATTTATCAAGAAGAACTTCTTGGGCTAAATTTTGAGAGGGAACAGTTATTTGCGATTGGTTGTTATTATTCACCGGTCCATTGGGATTGCGCTTGACTAATTTCTGGGCGTAGATTTTAGCCAGATTTTCCGTCAGATTTTTCTCGTTGTCTAGAGGATTGACGCCGAGAGGTAAAGGAGGAGCAATCGGTTTTCTTTCAAATTGAAAAAAATCGGAGTTGTAATCAGAAATTTTGATTTCATTTAGAGAAGGAGATTTATTTTTTGAGGATGTTAAAACAATGAAACTCGCTCCAAGTAAGCCGAGAATAATAATTGCGCCTCCCCAAAAATATTTCTTTTTCATTAGTTTTATTATACCCTGTCAGGGGTTATATTAATTATACAATATTTGAGAAAGAGTGATAAGCTGATTAATGTCTAAATCTTGGGGTCTTTGAAAGGGTTCAATATTTATACTTTTCAATTTCTCCGCGATTTTTATTTTTGCGGTTTTTTGATATTTTTTTTCTTTAACCAAACTGAGAAGCAGATTGTTTAAGATGGTTTTTCGCGGCTGTTTAAAAAGTATTCTGATAAGTTTATAATATTTTTCTGCCCCAATCCGCGTTTTATCTGGGTTAATCGGCAATAATTTTATTATTACGCTATCCACTTCCGGCGCTGGCTGAAAGTCTTTTTTAGAAATATAGCCAATAATTTTTGGTTTTGCCCAGTATTGAACGCTAGCGGCCAAAAGATTCATCCCTCGACTCGCTCGGGATGAGCCTGAGCTTATCGAACGGATCATTTTAGGTGGTTGGCCGCAGATTCTTAAACCCACTTCCTTTTGAAGGGTGAAGACAATTAAACTCGGTTTGTCTTTAAGTTCAGCGATAATTCTCAGAAGTTTCCCGGTTAAATAATAGGGAATATTGCCGACAATTTTAAATTTTGAATCTTTGAATTTTTGGCTTAATTGAGGCAGGATTTTTAAGATATCAGCGCTTACAACATTGGCTTCTGTTTTTTTCTTCAACCGCTCGGCGAGTTTTATATCTTTTTCTACAGCAATAACTTTTTGACATTTATTTTTTCGGCAAATTTCAACAAGCGGTTGAGTTAATTCGCCGTGACCCGGCCCGACTTCAATAATAATATCGCTGGTTTTAACTTCTAGAGCCCGAAGAATTGTTTTGATTGCTTCTTTATTTTTAAGAAAATGCTGGCCGAGTTTTTGCCTCATTTTTATAAGGGCAAGGGACTTGTTCCCATAATTACCATTGGGAAACCGAAGCAAACCAGCGGCTTCGGCGAAGCCAGACCTAAAACCCAAACGTCAGGGGTAAAAAAATTATAGAAGCTATAAAGTCCTAATGGCGGCGCTATCAGCGGCACCGGAGGAATGTAAATAGTCAAAGGTTCAGGAAAACCGACATCAACAAGATAACCTCCCGGACAGTCAGGGGGAGAAGGAGAGATGAAGACAGCCACCATTATTTTTCCACCAAAAGGTTTGAGAACTGAAACCGCTTTTGCTTGTTGATGAGGCAAAAGAATTATTGCCGCGATTAAAATACCTAGGATAATTTTTTGTTTCATTGCTTTTATTTTAACACTAAAAATGTTAAATTAAAATAAAACAATTTATTTGGAGACGTGCCGGAGCGGTTGAACGGGCCTGACCCGAAATCAGGTATACCAGAAATGGTATCGGAGGTTCGAATCCTCCCGTCTCCGCCAAGTTTTACATTCAGCGAAATTGAAAGATGTTGCCTCGGCGCAAAGCGCCTCGGCATGGTATTTTTCCGCTATTTTGAAGGCATTTTTGAAATCGCACGCCAGCGTGCGGTCGGCAATGCGGAAGTTCGAACCAATCTTTTTGAGAAAATCCCGAATCCATTCGGGATTTTCTTGTTGAGCGTATTTTTCGGCCTGGTTGGCTTCTTTTAGAAAGGCAATGGCAAGTTCGAACCGATTAGCGCTTTTTTTCTCAAAAGCCGTCAGTTTGTCTTTCAAAAGCTGTTTTTGATTGACAAGTTTATTTTTGGCTTCCCGATATTCTACGAGATTTAGCGCACTTTCAAGATAAGCGTTCATTAGTTTTTCCAGCTTCTCGTCAATTATTTTTATTTCGTTTTCTGTTTTTTGAGCAAAAAAGCGAGATGATTGGGCTTTCTCTTTTTTCTCATCTTCCAATTCATTCAGCATTTTATCAGTCCAATCATCGGGCAAAGAAACTTTTTGTATCGCTTCATTTATTTGAGATGAAATTTTTTCTTCTCTGGTAAAAACATTTTGCGAGCATTTGTGATTTGGGTTTTTCCTGGTGCAATAGTAATAAGTGTATGGTTTCCCGCTTGGTTTTATTTTTCTGTCCGCCGTTATGGTAAAACCGCACTCGCCGCAGCGAAAAAGTCCGCGATAAAGAAAAAATTTCATCTTGTCCGTTTTCTGCGGCTTTGATTTTCTTTTCATCACTTCCTGCGCTTTGTCAAAAAGTTTCTTTGAAATAATCGGTTCGTGCTTTCCTTCAAAAAATTCGCCGTTGTATCTTATCAATCCGTAATAAAAAGGATTTTGCAAAAGATATTGATAATTTGAAACGGAAAGCATTTTCCTTCGCCGCCCTTTCAATCCGAGATCATTGATAATCTTTCGGATTTCTTTCAGGGTATATTTTCCGGTGGCGTAAAGTTCAAACACCTTTCTGATAAACGGCGTTTTTTTTGTCCACATAAATTTGTTTTGTTTCTTTATTATTAAGATAGCCGAGCGGGGCCATTTGAGGCCAAAGTCCATTTTTTAATTTTTGGCGATGCCCTCTTTTGATATTTTCCGAAAGATTATCAATGTAATATTTTGACTGCCCGAACGCTATACTTAACATAAATTTGCCCTGCGGGGTCGGATCAAACCAAAAAGTCGGGAATTTTAGCTCTTTAATAATTCCAGTGTCCACAAGATAAATAATTTGTCCGCCGTCAACGGAATTTCTCGCTAATCTGTCAGGGTGCCACACTAAAATTCCGCTTGCCTCGCCGGCTTCAATTCGTTTCAACATTTCGGCAAAAACCGGTCTGCCTGGCTTCTTGGCAGTTTGTTTTTCAACAAGAATATCAAGAATTTCCAGATTTTCTTTTTTCGCCAGCTCTTTCAATTCAGCAATTTGGTTCTGAATACTCCGAACTTGCCTGTCTTCGCTATCCGTTGACTTGCGGGCGTAAATGAAAAACTTTTTGGTTTGATTTTCGTTTGTCATATTGTTTTTATTGGGCAGTCAAAATTAAATTATCGCTTTGCCTTTCGCCTTCGGCGAAAGAAAAAAGATTGGTTTGTCCCGTTTTGCGGGATCCGAGCTTCGCTCGGCGAACTTCCGTTTGAGCGGGCAGAAATTGTTTTGCGACTTCAAAAATCCCTTCAAAATCCTTGCCGGAGCCGAGCCCCGCCTTTGGCGGGGCGAGGCAATAATCGCCCAAAATCCGAATTTTGAAAATTGGCGGTACCTTTTGGTTAAAATCCGAACTTTTTTTGACGAAAATCCGGATTGCGAACTTTGACGCTCCGCCCCGCCGCCGCTCGCTGACGCTCGCCACCCTGCAAAAAAGTTTTCTTCACATTTTTTAATTTGCGCCCACCCGATTTTTTCTTCTAAAAGGAAAAGAAAACTTTTTTGCTGGGTTCTGCTCTGAACGAGCAGGGCGGCGGGGCTTCGCTTCGGCAAGCGGGCAAAAATTCCTTCCCCCCAACCCCCTTCCTTTTTGCCCGCTTGCTTGGGCTTCGCCCAAATTTTTTTCGGCGGAAATTTATTATTCATATTTAGTCGCCCTTGTCCCGCCACGCCCAACGCGGGCGACACAATGGAACTCCCTAAACTTGCTAATCCTATATGCTAACTATAGTATGTAGAACTAAATTAGCAAGTGGCTATACTATAGTTATCAATTATGAAAAGAGAAATCCTTATTAAATTTGGTGAGAAGGTTCGTGAGGAGCGGACAAAATTAGGTTTATCACAAGAAGCACTCGCGAGTCGTGCTGGCGTTCATCGTACCTATGTTGGAATGATTGAACGAGCAGAAAAGAATATCACATTGAAAAATATTGAAAAAATTGCTAGGGCTTTGAAAATACCCCTAGATAAGCTAATGAACTTAAACTAACTATGTCAAAATCATTCACCCTTCATGATTTACCAAAAGAAGAACGACCTCGAGAGCGATTGATTAAGTTTGGCGAACAAGCGCTTTCGGCTCAAGAGTTATTACAACTTATTTTGGGGCGCGGTATTGCCGGCGAATCGGTTATGGTCACATCGCAAAAACTACTATCGCAATTTGGCAGTTTGCAAAAATTAGCTGAAGCAAGCATTGGGGAACTATCGTCAGTCAAAGGAATTGGACCAGCTAAAGCTGCTCAGATAAAAGCTGTATTTGAAATTGGCCGCCGGATTTCCACTCAAACCCCATCTTATAAAAGCAAAGAACTTACGAACCCGGAAAAGGTTTTCAAGTTTATGCGGAGTAAGATTAAAGATTACAGCAAAGAACATTTTTATGTGATTGCTTTAAATTCTCGTAATTGGTCAGTGAGCGAAATTTCAATCGGGACTCTCGATTCCAGCTTGGTTCATCCAAGAGAAGTCTTTTCTGAAGCAATCAAAAACAAAGCCGCCTCAGTGATATTTGTACACAATCACCCGTCAGGCGATCCGGAACCATCAGAAGAAGATTTAGCGATTACCAAAAAACTCATAGATAGCGGCAATGTTTTGGGAATTAAGGTTATTGATCATATCATTATCACCAGAAGCAACTTCTTAAGTGTCCAGAATCAAAATCCGGATTTATTTTAATATCATGTACAAAATTATTACCGTTGAAGATAGTAAGAGAAAGTCTAGTCGCTCAAAAGCCGATTTGTTTGAAGTCCTTGTGGCTATAGGTCTGAGCGATGTTTATAAACTGAAAAAAGATAAACTAGAAAAGATAAAACAGGAACTGGAAAGTATAATTTCTAAATTTCCAAATGGCGAAAAACGTACCGAAGAACAATATAAAAGAACCAGCATTTTAATACCAGCTCTAATAGAAAAATTAAACTCTGATATTATACCTACTCATGGAAAGATAAAAACCATTAATTGGATCGGGCGAAGATGGCAAGAAGAAGAAACACTTTCGGATCTAGATTTAACTTTTGACTCCGATTTTGTAATGGGGGTATCTTTGAAATCAACAAGACAGGGACTCGGGACTCAGAAAAATCTTGGTTATGAAAAATTAAAACAATTCTTGGGTTTGAATATTGATAAAGAGTTAAAAGAGATGTGGGCAAACATTAGACGAGATTTTTCTAAAGCTGGAGGTGAATTAGCTAAGATATCAGCTAAAAGCCAGGGTGAAATTAAGAATGCAAAATATCGCTTCCCTGACATACAAAAAATTGGTAAAAGATATGGAACCCCCGTGCAGGAATCAGCAGTAGACAAAAGCGTTAAGCTGTTTAATGCCTTACCAAAAAAGAAAAGATTAGCATTCTTAGAAGAAATATTCGGCATTAAATCAACTAAGCCACTACTAAGCGTTCTCGTGGAGAAAGACATACCTCAGTTATATTGGAATGAAACAATGAGGGGTTTAATTGAGGGGGAGTTAGTTGCTGAAAAAATAAAAGATAAAAGCTACCGTATTTTGGCAGACAAAAAACCTCTTATTAGACTACAAGCAAGTTTTACAAATGGTATTGGTTTAAGTGCGTTTTGCGAGAGAGCATTTCTGCTTTGAGTTGAAGCTATGCCTTGATGGGGAATAATTTTTCAAGCTCGTTTTTAGATATCTGTGTGTTGCCAGTTATCCGGAACAGGACTCTAGAGTTCTCTGGAGAGTTTAGTTGTTCAACCAAGTTTTCAATAGAAATTTTTTTGTTGGTAAAACACATAAGGGTTTGCTTATTAGGAGGATAAATTACATTAACATGATTTTCGGCTACAAACTTCATATTTTCTGGAACAACGGCGGCTCTCAGGCTTCCTTTATGAGGTTGACCAATGATTCTATTCGTTACAATTACTGGCCCTTGCTCATAAAGATTCGTCTTTACAAATTGTGGCTTGCTCCCATGATTTCCTAATTCAATACTCCCCTTTGTGATATTGTGACTCCAAATAAGCGCGGTATTTCCTTTGTGGGTGTTTGTTAAGCGATCTTTGTTCTGATTCCATACTAATTTGCCCGTTCGAACTTTGTATCCAAGATCACTGAGCGTTACACTATTTTTAAACACACTTTCAAGATATTCCCTTTCTTCACTAAATATGAGGATACCGTTCTTTTTGAATATATAACTTCCAACATTTGGAGCTTTTTTAAGCACAAGCAACATAACACTCTGAAGAGCATCTTTAAAAAGAGTGGGGACTTGCTGAATTGAGAGAAATTCAATATTACAATTAGCAACTATAAAGTTCCGTAATTTTGAAAAATAAGCACCATTATTCATGGAGGGAGGAACTACAAAGGCGAGATACCCGCCATCTTTCAAAAGTTGTATTGCTTGGTAGACAAAAATTCCATATATATTTACTCTCCCGTTGAGAATTTCTGAATATTTTGTGCATATCTCTGGATCTGGCTTGAACTCGAAGTAAGGAGGATTCCCTATTATAAAATCAAATTTACCATACTCATGTTTTTTAAGAGAATCAACACACTCAATACGGGCATATGGGGCAACTCGTCTTGAGATATTTACTAGAGCGGGATCAATTTCCCATCCATAAATTTGACTATTCGGATAATACTTTTTCGCAGTTATTAAAAATTCCCCGGTACCAACTGCCGGATCGAGAATTTTAGGCTTTTTCAATTTGGGTAGTTTGCTGAACAGAATTTCTCTGAGCGTGCGTGGCGTAAAATACTGCCCCAATTTTTTGCGATGTTTTAAATCCGCCGCCTCGATATATTTAATTGTTTCTGGGTGTAATTCCTGATCCATAATTTTTATAACTCTTGATAACTTTAGTATACACATATAAAACGAGGTGCGCAATAGCTGACTATTCCTAGCCCCTCTTTTTATTGCGTGTGGGCTATTGACATTGGTAAACGCAGGTGATACACTTAGTTTATCATGAGTAGAAAAAAAATACAACTCACAAAAAGGGAAAACGATGGCTTAAAGGTAATTCGCCGCTGGTTTATAGAACGCGGACACGGCCCGTCTGTTCGTGAATTAACAAAGGAAATGGGCTTTGGCTCTACTCGAACAGCCGTTCTATTGATTGACAGCCTTATTGAAAAAGGAATTCTCCACCGAGGAGTAGATGGAAAATTGCGGCTTTTGAAAGACGTTCCGGAAAGCAATCTAAATGCGCGCACCGTTGATGTGCCTCTTGTTGGTGTTATTTCCTGCGGGGCCCCAATTTTTGCCGAGGAAAACATCGAGGCATATGTCCCCGTATCGGTTTCCCTTGTAAGCCCAGGCCATCGCTATTTCCTGTTGCGTGCGAGTGGGGATTCTATGGACCTTTCCGGAATAAATGACGGCGATCTTCTTTTGGTATGTCAGCAACCAACGGCTGATAATGGTCAGCGTGTGGTTGCTCTCATTGACGATGACGCAACAGTAAAACAGATAGAAGTAACGGACGACGTAGTCATCTTGCGTCCGAAATCCACAAATAAAGAGCACCAGCCCATAATTTTAGACCGCGACTTCCTTATTCAAGGAGTAGTTGTTGCCGCATTGCCGGTGCAGTCGTTTTTGAATTCTGAAAAGAAAAACCCACACTAATGTGGGTTTTTCTTTTGGGCGTTCAAACTGGAATGGGGCTTACAACACTTCCATTCCAAGCCCGCGTCGATCATTTCAGGAAGCTAATTTAGTACCCTGCAAGGCACACTTATAGGATACCAAAATTGACGCCCTATTACAAATTAACAAGGCAAACCTATGATCCAGATTGGAAATTACAATTTCGATGGTCCATGGTCATTAAGTCGCACAGACTTAATTGACCGTGCAGCTGTCTATGTGATTCTCTGCTCCCGTTTAGATGGTAAGTATGACGTGATTTATATTGGAGAAACCGGTCAAGCTGGTACCCGACTGTCAAATCATGAACGAGCCGTCTGCTGGAGTAGAAATTGCAGTAGTTCGTTATATGTTGCGGTTTTCTGGGTCCCTTCTGATCGATATTCCGCAGATGATCGTCGCAGTATTGAAAAGAAGTTGCGAGACCAGTATGATCCGTCGTGTAATCGGCAGTAGTTGTTGAGTAGGGTGGCGGGTTATTTTCTAGAGATAGCTCGCCACTAAACTCTTTCAACCAATCTAATCAAGGCGTGTAATAAATTCTTATGGCAGGATTAAGAAAACGCTTCGGGCCCCTCAAAAAGGCGACGAATAGCAACATTGAAAAACTCCCTGAAGATCCGGGAGTGTATGGACTTTTTACCGACGCAGGGACAAATATTTACATCGGAAAAGTTAAGCGTTATCGCGCCGATGACCGAGTGATGGAACACAAAAAAGAAGGAAAAATACCGTTCAAAAAAGTTGGCTTCATCCCGACTAAGACACAAGAGGAAGCATTGCGTTTAGAACAGCGTCTTATCAAGCAGAGGAAACCGAGGTACAATAAAGACGGAAAATAATAAATTTCCGCCGAAAAAAATTTGGGCGAAGCCCGAAAGCAAGCGGGCAAAAAGGAAGGGGGTTGGGGGGAAGGAATTTTTGCCCGCTTGCCGAAGCGAAGCCCCGCCGCCCTGCTCGTTCAGAGCAGAACCCAGCAAAAAAGTTTTCTTTTCCTTTTAGAAGAAAAAATCGGGTGGGCGCAAATTAAAAAATGTGAAGAAAACTTTTTTGCAGGGTGGCGAGCGTCAGCGAGCGGCGGCGGGGCGGAGCGTCAAAGTTCGCAATCCGGATTTTCGTCAAAAAAAGTTCGGATTTTAACCAAAAGGTACCGCCAATTTTCAAAATTCGGATTTTGGGCGATTATTGCCTCGCCCCGCCAAAGGCGGGGCTCGGCTCCGGCAAGGATTTTGAAGGGATTTTTGAAGTCGCAAAACAATTTCTGCCCGCTCAAACGGAAGTTCGCCGAGCGAAGCTCGGATCCCGCAAAACGGGACAAACCAATCTTTTTTCTTTCGCCGAAGGCGAAAGGCAAAGCGATAATTTAATTTTGACTGCCCAATAAAAACAATATGACAAACGAAAATCAAACCAAAAAGTTTTTCATTTACGCCCGCAAGTCAACGGATAGCGAAGACAGGCAAGTTCGGAGTATTCAGAACCAAATTGCTGAATTGAAAGAGCTGGCGAAAAAAGAAAATCTGGAAATTCTTGATATTCTTGTTGAAAAACAAACTGCCAAGAAGCCAGGCAGACCGGTTTTTGCCGAAATGTTGAAACGAATTGAAGCCGGCGAGGCAAGCGGAATTTTAGTGTGGCACCCTGACAGATTAGCGAGAAATTCCGTTGACGGCGGACAAATTATTTATCTTGTGGACACTGGAATTATTAAAGAGCTAAAATTCCCGACTTTTTGGTTTGATCCGACCCCGCAGGGCAAATTTATGTTAAGTATAGCGTTCGGGCAGTCAAAATATTACATTGATAATCTTTCGGAAAATATCAAAAGAGGGCATCGCCAAAAATTAAAAAATGGACTTTGGCCTCAAATGGCCCCGCTCGGCTATCTTAATAATAAAGAAACAAAACAAATTTATGTGGACAAAAAAAACGCCGTTTATCAGAAAGGTGTTTGAACTTTACGCCACCGGAAAATATACCCTGAAAGAAATCCGAAAGATTATCAATGATCTCGGATTGAAAGGGCGGCGAAGGAAAATGCTTTCCGTTTCAAATTATCAATATCTTTTGCAAAATCCTTTTTATTACGGATTGATAAGATACAATGGCGAATTTTTTGAAGGAAAGCACGAACCGATTATTTCAAAGAAACTTTTTGACAAAGCGCAGGAAGTGATGAAAAGAAAATCAAAGCCGCAGAAAACGGACAAGATGAAATTTTTTCTTTATCGCGGACTTTTTCGCTGCGGCGAGTGCGGTTTTACCATAACGGCGGACAGAAAAATAAAACCAAGCGGGAAACCATACACTTATTACTATTGCACCAGGAAAAACCCAAATCACAAATGCTCGCAAAATGTTTTTACCAGAGAAGAAAAAATTTCATCTCAAATAAATGAAGCGATACAAAAAGTTTCTTTGCCCGATGATTGGACTGATAAAATGCTGAATGAATTGGAAGATGAGAAAAAAGAGAAAGCCCAATCATCTCGCTTTTTTGCTCAAAAAACAGAAAACGAAATAAAAATAATTGACGAGAAGCTGGAAAAACTAATGAACGCTTATCTTGAAAGTGCGCTAAATCTCGTAGAATATCGGGAAGCCAAAAATAAACTTGTCAATCAAAAACAGCTTTTGAAAGACAAACTGACGGCTTTTGAGAAAAAAAGCGCTAATCGGTTCGAACTTGCCATTGCCTTTCTAAAAGAAGCCAACCAGGCCGAAAAATACGCTCAACAAGAAAATCCCGAATGGATTCGGGATTTTCTCAAAAAGATTGGTTCGAACTTCCGCATTGCCGACCGCACGCTGGCGTGCGATTTCAAAAATGCCTTCAAAATAGCGGAAAAATACCATGCCGAGGCGCTTTGCGCCGAGGCAACATCTTTCAATTTCGCTGAATGTAAAACTTGGCGGAGACGGGAGGATTCGAACCTCCGATACCATTTCTGGTATACCTGATTTCGGGTCAGGCCCGTTCAACCGCTCCGGCACGTCTCCAAATAAATTGTTTTATTTTAATTTAACATTTTTAGTGTTAAAATAAAAGCAATGAAACAAAAAATTATCCTAGGTATTTTAATCGCGGCAATAATTCTTTTGCCTCATCAACAAGCAAAAGCGGTTTCAGTTCTCAAACCTTTTGGTGGAAAAATAATGGTGGCTGTCTTCATCTCTCCTTCTCCCCCTGACTGTCCGGGAGGTTATCTTGTTGATGTCGGTTTTCCTGAACCTTTGACTATTTACATTCCTCCGGTGCTGCTGATAGCGCCGCCATTTGGACTTTATAGCTTCTATAATTTTTTTACCCCTGACGTTTGGGTTTTAGGTCTGGCTTCGCCGAAGCCGCTGGTTTGCTTCGGTTTCCCAATGGTAATTATGGGAACAAGTCCCTTGCCCTTATAAAAATGAGGCAAAAACTCGGCCAGCATTTTCTTAAAAATAAAGAAGCAATCAAAACAATTCTTCGGGCTCTAGAAGTTAAAACCAGCGATATTATTATTGAAGTCGGGCCGGGTCACGGCGAATTAACTCAACCGCTTGTTGAAATTTGCCGAAAAAATAAATGTCAAAAAGTTATTGCTGTAGAAAAAGATATAAAACTCGCCGAGCGGTTGAAGAAAAAAACAGAAGCCAATGTTGTAAGCGCTGATATCTTAAAAATCCTGCCTCAATTAAGCCAAAAATTCAAAGATTCAAAATTTAAAATTGTCGGCAATATTCCCTATTATTTAACCGGGAAACTTCTGAGAATTATCGCTGAACTTAAAGACAAACCGAGTTTAATTGTCTTCACCCTTCAAAAGGAAGTGGGTTTAAGAATCTGCGGCCAACCACCTAAAATGATCCGTTCGATAAGCTCAGGCTCATCCCGAGCGAGTCGAGGGATGAATCTTTTGGCCGCTAGCGTTCAATACTGGGCAAAACCAAAAATTATTGGCTATATTTCTAAAAAAGACTTTCAGCCAGCGCCGGAAGTGGATAGCGTAATAATAAAATTATTGCCGATTAACCCAGATAAAACGCGGATTGGGGCAGAAAAATATTATAAACTTATCAGAATACTTTTTAAACAGCCGCGAAAAACCATCTTAAACAATCTGCTTCTCAGTTTGGTTAAAGAAAAAAAATATCAAAAAACCGCAAAAATAAAAATCGCGGAGAAATTGAAAAGTATAAATATTGAACCCTTTCAAAGACCCCAAGATTTAGACATTAATCAGCTTATCACTCTTTCTCAAATATTGTATAATTAATATAACCCCTGACAGGGTATAATAAAACTAATGAAAAAGAAATATTTTTGGGGAGGCGCAATTATTATTCTCGGCTTACTTGGAGCGAGTTTCATTGTTTTAACATCCTCAAAAAATAAATCTCCTTCTCTAAATGAAATCAAAATTTCTGATTACAACTCCGATTTTTTTCAATTTGAAAGAAAACCGATTGCTCCTCCTTTACCTCTCGGCGTCAATCCTCTAGACAACGAGAAAAATCTGACGGAAAATCTGGCTAAAATCTACGCCCAGAAATTAGTCAAGCGCAATCCCAATGGACCGGTGAATAATAACAACCAATCGCAAATAACTGTTCCCTCTCAAAATTTAGCCCAAGAAGTTCTTCTTGATAAATTGAATCAAAAATTTTCTTTTCCTCAATTCAGCAGGGCGGATCTAAAAATAAATGAGGATAATTCTCTTTTGGGTCAACAACAATATGTGAAAAATCTTTGGGTTATTAGCCAAAAAAATTTTAGGGATTCTTTGAATCCCGATAGCAATATCAGGAAAGTGATTTTTAATTTCATTGACCAGAAAGACTCTCGCGATCTTCAAAATTATATCAACGTTTTAGCTCTTCAAATAAAAGACGTAAAAGATTTAGCTGTTCCTTCTTCTTGGGAAACTTTTCATTTGCAGGCGCTTAACCTTTGGCAAAAAGAATATACGATTCTTTCTTCAATTTTAAATATGGATAGCGACTCGCTGAAAACAATTTTAGCTTCTCAAGAATTGATTAATATCAGCCAAGAAGAAAGTGATTTAGGCGTTATTTTTATCCAACATCTTAAAGATTTAACTTATAAAAAATGAAGAAAAAATTTTTAAAAAGTTTGACTGGTTTTGTTCTTCTCACTTTTCTTGTTACCACTTTTCCTCTACCGGTGAAAGCGGACGATACTACCGCAGGTGTAGCGGCAAAATGTTTAGCCAAACTAGGAATAGAAGGATTAACTGACCTTTTGGGGCTCGGCGCCGGGACAGCCTTAGGAGGCGGTGTATCCGCCGCCGAAGCTGCCCTGAGTGTTCCGGTTAATGATGTAGGCGCTCAAATATTGCAAGGCCAACAAGTAGGGACAACTGTCGCCGCTGGAAAGGTAATTACTGTTCAAACATGTGTAGAATCTATAACCCAAATGCTTCTTAGGATTGCTTTTGAAGCTCTGAAAAAAAGAGTCTTTGATATGCTCGTTGACCGAACCATTCAATGGATTCAAGGAGAAGGCAACCCCCAATTTGTTCCTGATTGGAAAGACTTTTTCCGGGACGCGG
>Ga0210031_1001452_pt1 | contig 14298 bp, 18 predicted proteins | sample CryGeyCG2014_080_FD_185455 | JGI IMG/M metagenome (GOLD analysis project Ga0210031, IMG submission 185455) | Groundwater microbial communities from aquifer - Crystal Geyser CG03_land_8/20/14_0.80 (SPAdes) (version 2) | ecosystem: Environmental > Aquatic > Deep subsurface > Groundwater | place... | reverse complement strand
AATCCGCCTTTGAAGATTGTTTGTCTGGCCACAATAAAGGGAATTATCGGAACAACGAACTATATAGAAGTAATACATTTTGTGTCCTTCGACTCGTCGTGTTTCGACTGCGCTCAACACTCCTCGTTCAGGACATAAGAATCGCTAATTCCTCATTCTTCGGAAAGCGATTCTAATGCTATGTGGGTCGGTCAGGACCCAAAGTGTCCTTATAGCGTTCGAATCTAAATTATTTAATACACTAAGGTATTAATGGTTTAAACGAAGAAGTTATAAATAATAGTGATCCAAGCACAATAATACCTAAGAATAAAGTTATTCCGTTAGCTATTAATACGGTGAAAAATACCTTTTTTCTATCTTCAAGTTTTGCCACATATGCCAAGAATAACCACTCGAACATTATGATCATAACTTCTATTAAAAGAAATGGCGCTAGTCCGTCGATTATTATCTGGCCATAAGGTCTGTAAAATTGGAGAGGGAAGATAGGATCAATAATTCGGCGCGAAAGCATTTTAATAGAGTCGAATATTAAAAAACCTAAAGGAAGAGATATGAAATTAGCTAACACAACAAAACCAATGTTTTTTTTACTTTTATAATCACGCTTGATGAAGACAAGTAATTCAATAACCGTAGTTATAAAAAAGGGAATAAGGATATATATGTATTTATTTATAAGTTCTAGAATAAATGCTTTTCTACAGTAAGAATTGCCGAGAAGCTGCGTATACTTTGGATTATTTTCATATAGACTACAGTTATCGAAGCAGATTTCCATGACCTCATTCCATTGACAGCTTGGTAGGATTACATCGGCGGTTACTTTAGGAGTAAATAGAAATATAGTGATGAAGAAAATCAGTAGTAAGAACGACTTTCTGATTAGACTCATGTTATAAAAATAATATTATAAAAAGTAAATTACGAAAGCAAGTATGGATTTATTTTATACTGATTTTTTTGCTGTCTGTCTTGAACAAAATCCGAACTTTTTTCAAAGAAAATCCGGACGCTGAATTTTGATAATTTTCGCTCGGGCAGGCAAAAAAGAAGGGGGTTGGGGGGAAGGAATTTTTGCCCGCCCTCGCTTTTCCGCCGCCGCCGAATTTCGTGCCAGCGTTAGCTGGCGCGCCGCCTATTGAACTTTTTTTAGGTCTTGCCAAGAATATTGTTTAACCTTTCCAGTTTTATCAACAGAAAAAATATAAAGCAAAAGTTTTTTGGCGACTTGCCAAGGTAATCGACGAACCGCAATTTTGGCGCTTGATTCGGGTAAGCCTAGTCCATAGTAATATCGGGCCTTACCGGCTTTCATTCTTGTAATAATTTGGCCCAGTGAATAAACAAAATTTGTCTCTTGCATTGATTTTGCCGATTTGGCTGATGATTCTCCTTTTGTCTCAATTAGAAAATAACGCGAGTATTTGTTGTGCCTAACACGAATATCGACTCCTTGTTCTGACCTTTCTTTTTCGCGAAGATTTCTTGCCCAACCTTTTCTTTCTAAATATTTAATAATCGCCCGCCTTACAAATTTTTCAGAAATAGATTTTTGCATATTTAATTTACAATTGGTGGTAATTGTTTTTTAAATCTTTCGACACATTCTTTACAAAACATTTTCTTATGAAGTGAGTGTAAGAATTTATCTTTTTATTTCCTCCGAATAATAACAATCTCCTTCTTTGATAAATTGTTTACACAGCTGACATTTAAAAGTATCAGTGGCTACTCTCTTTTTTAAAATTTTGAAATTATCATATTTACCCATTTTTTTATTTTGTGCTATTTTGCTTCGATTGCTAAGTTATTTTACATCTTTCACGAACTCCTCCGGCGATCTGTGGAGAAAAAACTATAGATTATCTTCCACGATGAGTGGCTATGGAAACTATTGAAAAAATATCCTTTCCTTTCTTTAGTGCTTCCAATAATTTCTTAAACATATACGCTTCGGGCATATTTGTTTTTTCTTGAATAAACTTCAATAAGCTTCTGAAAAGAATTTATAAGTACCATCATCGTATATTTCTATAACTTCATTGTTTGGTAATTTTAATTTATTTTTTAACATAGACAGGTTTTTATTTAAAACAATTGTTTTGGAAAGAATATCTAATCCCCAAAACGTTGCGTAATTTTTCTTAATTAGAAAAAAATTATTTGTATTAGCGATTTTGTCAAATCCCATATCTCTTTTTAAATAAATTATTTTCTAAACTTATAATCTCGTATGTTTTTGAATGCCATTTGGACACTTCTTCATAACCTAGAAATGCAACTCTTTTTTGAATGGGAGAAAAGGCGGTTAATAACGCTTTATTTTCAAATTCTTGTCTCCTTATATCATCAGCCACAATAAAAAACTCTACATAGAAATCTTGTAGCTCAACAAATTTCAAGAGAGAATTTTGTATATCAGTTGAATGCTCAATTTCAAATAGCTTACTCGGCATTTTTCTTGGGTTAAACCACGATACATCAATCGTCTGTGTTTTATGTATGATGTAATCATAACCAAATCTGTAAAATTCTTTTATTGAGGTAATATCGCCAAGTTTTTTGCCAAGGAAATCTTTATTCTTGTCTTGATGTGGAATAAAGGTTTGATACTTTTTTAGATTACCAATTTCAACGAGCAGTCCTTGATAATATGCGTGATTAAATTCCTCTTTTTTTGACCTTGATACTTCCTGGGTCGGCAATATATCAAAAGGTAGATTCTCTCTAAAACTTTTCAAAGCCCAAAGACCCGGTTTTATCTTGAAGAAAAATCTTTCGTCTTGAACAATGCGACGGATACTCGCAAAAGGCGTTTTTGTCTTCCACTCAACATCTGGTACTTTTAAGACTTCTTGATTAAGATAACCAAGGGTAGCAAAGCCGCCGTTCTGTTCCATTACTTTTGTAACTGCTTCATATTGTTTCATATGTTTAAATTACACGTATACTCATCTCTAATATGGCCTTGAATTTAAGAACCTCAATAAGTTTCCGAACATTACTTTTTATAATTGCATAACAATCCATTAAATCTTTGTTTAAATCGGAAAGGATAGCTTTATCCGGTTTAAGGTGGAAAAAAACTGCTCCGCCACCGATAAATGGTTCGAGATATTTATTGTATTTTGGCGGGAAAAATGCCGAGTATTGATCGAGCAACTGACTCTTGCCTCCAGCCCATTTAATAAATGGTTCGGGCGGCTTGTGATTGCCGTTTAACCTCCTACCTAATTCAAAGGCGGCTTTTATTTGTGTGGCCTTCGCGGGACCGATACCTTTAACATGAGTAAGTTCTTCAATGGAAGCATTTGCTATTCTTTTTATTTTACGAAAACGACCCCAGAGCCTCTGGACTGTTACCATCACCGACTCACCACTAATACCGCGTCCCAGTAGAGTCACTAGTAACTCTTTATCGGTTAAATTATGTGCCCCTGATTTTAGCATCCTCTCTCGGGGACGTTCATCTTTTGGCAAATCGTGAATAGTAAAAGATTTCCTCATATTTTTATTTGATTAAATCATCAACGCCGATTTCTAATGCTTTGGCGATTTTTTTGACGGTTTCAATGGTAGGATTAGGATTATTACCGACTTCAACATTAACAATGGTATTCAAAGACAAATTGGCTGGGGCGCTTGGACTCTAACGCGTCTCAGTCGCCCTAGTGCCGTTCGAATCCAAGATACTTGACGTGTCTAGGACTCGAACTTTTTTACAAATTTGTTCGGGCATCCTAGTCACCTGACTTAGCATATGATGGCTGCCGGGCTAGGATTCGAACCTAGAATATCCACTTCCAAAGAGTGGTGTCCTACCATTAGACGACCCGGCAATGATTATATATTCCTTCAATCCAGCCTGCAATTTTTCTGTTTAAATTTGTACTTTTCCTTACATAGACATCTAAAAGTCCAAAATATTTTTCCCCTATATTTTTTCTCTTGGTATTAATTTTATGCTTTTTCCAGTCAATTTTTTCAAAATCTTTTATGGGAAATTGGGTAACTTTTGACCAATATTTTCGAACATCATTTAATCTTTCTTTGTTATTTTCGTGAAGACAAATCCGAAAATGAATATTTTCTTTAGAAATTTTACAAATATCTAAAAGCCATTTAAGAAAAATTTGTATCGCTTCTGGGTCAGAATTACTAAATTTTACTTTTTGAGAAACATTATGCTCTTTTTGTTTTGCTCCTTCTGCCCAATAAAGAGCAGTACCAATAAGCCATAATTCTCGTTCAGACAACTTTCCTATTTCGCTTCTTGCCTTATCTTTAATTTCTTTTGTAACGGCTAATCTATAGTCTTTTTTAGCTTTTGCTCCTCGAAGAGCAGCGGCAAGTCTTTTTTCTGTAAGTCTTTGTTTTTGTTTCTTGGCTAAGCCGACGCTTCTTAACCATAAAGATAAAGTTGATTTCGCGGCAGGAATTTGTTTTAAAATCTCAGAATAAGAAAAACCTTGTTTCCTTAATTTTATCGCTTTTGCTTTTTCTTGAATTTTTGGCATAACGAACCACGATTAATATTTATTTAATTTTATCATCGTGGTTCAAAAATGTAAAGAGCTTATTCTTTTGACTCTATCGCTTCTATAATTGCTAATTCTAAGGGTAATTGAGGTATGGGAGAATATTTCATTTTGTTTTCGGCTTCCAGAAAAAGGTTTAAAATTCGCCGAAGCTCTTCTTCTTTAAAGTTCAGGGTTTGCGCTTGGAGTAGCTTTAATTCTTCTTTGGTCAAACCGGTAATTATAGGGTTTGCCACTTCTCCGCCGCTTATTTTCAAAATTAATGCCTGCCGTAAGTAATTGATCAGAGCTTTCGCAAATTCCTGAAGGTCAGAACCCTTATCAGCTATCTCGTTTAAAAAATTAACGGCTTCCGAAGCCTTTTTCTGACAAAGAAAATCGGTAAGTTTGCTTATTGTGTTTATCTCAACCAAACCCAGCAAATCTTTAATGTCTTGGGCTTTTATCTCATCTTTTGAATTTTGGCCGGAAAAAGTTAAAACCTGATCCAAAAGGCTTTCGGCATCCCGGATTGAACCTCCAGAATTTACGGCAATCAATTCAAGAACCGCTTTTTCAATTACCCGAGCGTTAGCGAAGGGTGAAGATGAAGCGCCAGCTTCATCGACTTTGATTTTTTCTTTTTCAGAAACTATTTCCAATCTTTTGATAATCTCCGGCAAGGTTAATTTGCGGAAATCAAATCTTTGGCATCTGGAAATAATGGTTGGAATCATTTTGTGAATTTCAGTTGTTGCCAAAATAAAAATGGCGTGAGAAGGCGGTTCTTCCAAGGTTTTCAAAAGGGCATTGGCTGCCTCCTTTGTTAATTGATGAGATTCATCAATAATAAAAACCTTGTATTTTGATTTTGAAGGAGCAAATTTTATTCCGTCTCTTAACTCTCTTATCTCATCAATTCCCCTGTGAGAGGCGGCATCAATTTCAAGTAAGTCCAAGGATCTCGCTTGCATAATTTCCATGCAGGAAGAACATTTATTACAGGGCTCAAACTCGTTCTCTTTTCGATTCTGGCAATTCACGGCTTTGGCTAAAAGGCGGGCTATGGTTGTTTTGCCCGAACCCCGAGGGCCGGCAAACAAATAAGCATGGGAAACCATGCCGCTTGATATCGCATTAACTAAAGTCTGAACAACATGCTCTTGGCCGATGATTTCAGCAAAGGTCTGAGGCCGATATTTTCGGTATAAGACTAAATTAGCCATATTTGACGGAGGAATGTCCTCCGGAAATTTGTTACTTTTTGAAGACGATGAATTTATAACCGATGAAATTCCAGGCAGAAGCCACAGTGATACCGGCAATCTTTCCCACGTTCGCCCAAATTAAAGGAGAGGCGCCGAATTGCGGACCAAAAGTATTTACCACCAAAGAAGCGACCAAGGTATGAATTCCGCCGCTGATTAAAGTAATGATAAAAAATCGGACAAATTCCGTTCCCATCTTAGTTTTCTCTGTTTTCTCAAAAGCCCAATATTTGTCGCCGACATATTTTATAGAAGTAACAACCACAAAAGAGGTGGCGACAATAACTGAATATGCTGTCCCGGCAGTAATCCCAAAAATCTTCAGCAAAACGTCCAGAACGGCAATGTCTATTAAGGCAAAGAATACGCCGATTAAAAGAAACTTACCCAGTTGAAAAACAAACAGATATTTTTTTCCAATCAAATAACAAATCCAGACGCCAAACACCGCCAAAATGGGCAGAAAAACAACTAAAATCAGGGGTAAATACTTAATCTGTATCCCAAATCCAGTTGCCAACCATGAAAACAAAATGGCCAGCCCCAAACCCGAAATTACGGCTAAAATGATATCTATTTTTTTCATGTTATTTAAAGTTATCATAAATTTCTCAAAAAAGCAAAACCCCGTTAGTAGAAATTGGACAATGTTTTTCTTTCAGAAAAACTTAATTTGCGAAGCAAGTCCAATTTCACTACGGGGTGAAAATCTTATAAAAATAAAAGAGGGAGAACGAGCAGTTTTTAAGCTGACGCTCTCCCTTAAGGTGTTTAGGAGATGACTTATTTTTTGATAATCTCTAAGATTTCATCCAGTTTTTCGCGTCGTTCTCGAATACTCTGAAGGTGTTGCTGACGTTTCTCTTCAGCTTGCCGTAACACTCCATTCAGTGATGCAATAAGTTTTTCGAAAGGCGCCAATTCCCATGTGGATGCGGATATAAAAATGTTGTCTTGTTGGATCCGTCTCCCATGGTAATGCATCTGGTGCGGGTGAAAGGGGCAGCGTATAGCGGTGAAAAACTTTCCATCTTCACGGAGAAAAAGCATTTCTACTGTCCCCTGACGGATGCCCTCAATCTCAAAAAGCTCGATGGCTCGATGACCACTGTAGGGATTTACGATGTGAAGGTTCGGGCGGTTGCAATTCTCCTCGACGTCGAAATCAAGAACCGGAACAGGAACGGTAAGGTAGCGGAGCACGGGTTTCAATTTCTCAATCAGCGTTGCCATAACCTTTTGCACTTTTTCCGCAAGCTCCGAATCCGCGGCAGACCAACTCTTCTGAAGATCATACACCCTAAAATCCTTGCTGTTTGAACTGTTGGACGTATCCATTGTCAGTCAGTCCTCCTTTCTTCCGTGCCAAGCATTGGCTCAGGAGCTGTCGCAACTTTTTTTCATCTGATATATCGGTTCAGATGGGTTACGGGCGACAGGCCGTCCGGGTGTGTCCTTGCGGACTATAGACCCACCAAAGTCTATTCAAATTTTCAAAAGAACTATATTCTCAATCTCTTATGTTTACATAATATCATATCTAATAAATTTGTCAAGTCTTCAACGGGTGGCTTGGAAATGGTAAAATTAGTAATATGAGTTTACGAATATACAATACCCTGTCGCGGAAAAAGGAGATTCTTAGGCCGCGGAAAGCGAAATCAATCAATCTTTTCGTTTGCGGGCCGACAACTTACGACCTTTCTCATCTGGGGCACGCGAGAACCTATATTGTTTTTGATATGATTGTAAGGTATCTCAGGAAATCAGGATACAATGTTTTTTATTTGCAAAACATCACCGATATTGATGATAAAATTATAAAGAGAGCCAAAGAACAACATGTTCATTGGAGAAATTTATCAAGGAAGTTTGAAAAGAAATATTTCAAAGATATGACAGCCCTGAACATCGCTAGCTGCAACAAATATGCGCCGGCCACAAAACACATCAAACAAATAATCAGCCAAGTAAAAAGGCTTTTGAAATCGGGTTTTGCCTATCAAATAGAAGGCGGGATTTATTATGATATTTCAAAATTCAAAGATTACGGAAAATTATCAAGAAGAACGGTATTACAAGCTGAAGACGCGGTATCAAGAATTGATACAGCTAAAGGAAAAAGAAACAAGGGAGACTTTTGTCTTTGGAAAAAATCTAAACCAGGGGAACCGTATTGGGCGAGCCCTTGGTTTTTGGGCCGGCCCGGCTGGCACATTGAAGATACAGCTATTACGGAAAAATATTTCGGACCCCAATATGATATTCACGGCGGAGCCAGAGATTTAATTTTCCCCCATCACGAAGCTGAAATTGCTCAAATGGAGGCAATTTCCAAAAAGTCACCTTTGGTCAAATACTGGCTCCATACAGGATTTTTAACCGTAAAAGGACGAAAAATGGCCAAATCCCTCGGCAATTTCATTACGATTAAAGATTTTCTTAAAAGAAATCCCAACCGGCTGCTCAGATTCTTTGTCATTAAAACCCATTACCGCTCCCCTATTGATTACAATGAAAAATCTATTTTACAGACCAAAGAAGAAAGTGAGAGAATCGCTGAATTTGTCGGCAAACTAAAAGATATTATTTCTTCAGATACCCGAGCCGAAGCGAAGGTGGAGAAGAACGAATGTTCTTCGAGTAAACCAGACTCAAATATAATTAATAATTTGATTTCAGAAACTAAAAAAAGCTTTGAAAAAGCGATGGAAGACGATTTTAACACTCCCAAAGCCATAGCCGTAATTTTCAAGCTGGTTGGCAAGGGCAATGTCTTAATTTCTGAAGATAAAATTGGCGCGACTAACGCTAAAGAGATTTTAGATTTACTTGAAAATTTAGAGCAGATTTTAGGAATTGGGTTGACAAGAACGCATTATAAAATTGCTCAGAATGAAAAATTAAGACTAAAAGCTCTGATAGAAAAAAGAGAAAAATTCCGTCAAAAAGCTCAATGGAAATTAGCTGATGAAATGAGGAAAAAAATTAAAAAACTGGGTTACCGGATTGAAGATACCAAGGCAGGACCGAAAATTACCAATTGCCGATGATGGTGATATATTTTGAAAAATCTTTCAATTGTTTGAGAAGTGAACGTTCGGTATTGCCTCTGATAGAAACATAACAGCCGCCGCAGTCATTGTGACGGCTGAATTTTTCTCTTAACTCTTCTAAATTGGAAAATCTTTCTCTTTTCATTGAGCAGGGCACGAGAACTCCATCAGGCATTACCACGACAAATTTTATTCCTGCCTGGCAATTTGGCATATGTTTTTGCTCAAAAAACTTTAATATATCCAGAAGGATGCCTTTGGGAGTAACTATAAAATTTGTTTTTTCTTTAAATAAAATCAGCTCTTTCATAGTTTTCCGCAGAGTCTTCAAATCTTCTTTGGTTTCAAAAGAATATTCTCTGTTTCCCGTACGCAAAGGCGTATAAGCGCTGTAAGAAATTAAAACTCCCCATTCTTTTGCCTTTTTAGCCAAAGGTATCACCTCTTTAAAATTAGCCCTGGTAATGGCTGAATTCAAAATAATATCGTTAAAACCGTATTGTGAAAGTCTAGGAAGAGTTTTCTCTAAATGTTTATATATACCCGGCCGCCGCCTGAAATCGTCGTGCCTTTGGTCGGGAAAATCAAGAGAGATGGAAAATTGATTCACTCCGGCTTTTTTCAACTCTAAGTATTTTTTTTCATTCAAAAGAAAACCGTTGGTAACAAATATTTCATAAGGCAGACTGCCAAACTGCTTAATTTCTCTGACTATATCTACAATATCCGGCCTCAAAAGAGGCTCACCGCCGGAAATTTGAATGATTAAAGGCTTCAAACTCTTTACCAGCCTGGCGTACTCTTCCGGCTTTATTTGTTTTTCTCCGGGTCTTAACCCGCCCAGGTCGCAATGGCGACAATTACAAACGCAAGATAAGGTTACCTCAAAAGAAACCACTAAAAGCTGATTGGCCAGTAATTTGGGCGCTCCTGTTCCGACAAATTTGATTTTATCTAATAAAGAAATTTTATTGTTCATCTACCGAGCCCCGTTTACGGGGCGAGTCAAAGAACATCCGTTCTTTTCCACCCTGCGCTATCGCTTGGGTAGCTGAAGAAGAGAACGTAGTCCTCTTCGACTAAATTTACGATTTCCTGAATTCTTCTTTGTGACGCTTCATTAAAAATCTCATTTTTCTTATATACCAATGCATTTCTAACCTTTCCCAAAATCCTTTTACCATTCCAACCTTCTTTTCCTTCATAACTATATCTAAACCTTTTAACTTTACATACAGGACAGGCAGTTTATTGAGCTTACAATAATAGTTTAAAGCGGTTTCAATGGCGAAACCCTGCCCGAATTTCTCGGGCACATTTTCAAAAATTGAGCGTTTTAAGGCTCTTTCTCCGCCGAAAGCCAGGAGCGGATCAATCTTTACAAGAAAGGAAGGAGTTTCTCCCAATCTGTCTCTGATGCCTACCACCATTGCCGCTTCATTTCTCAAAATCGGCTCAACCAATTGAGAAACATGCTCGGGAATAAAACCAATCAAATCAGCGTCAAAAAATACAATAATTTCAGCGTCGGTTTGTTTTACAGCCTCCCGCATTGTCTGTCCCTTCCCTTCTTTGGGAGACTTTAATACTCTGACGTTAAAGTTCCTGCCGATTTCTGCCGTTTTATCCGTTGAACCGTCGCAAGCTAAGATTATCTCGTCAAGTTCTTTTGCCTTTAAAAGTTGCTTTAAAACATTGCCAATGGTTTTTTCCTCATTATAAGCAGGGACGATAGCTACAACTTTTAACTTTTTTTTAATTTGTTCCATTTCTGAAATTTTTTTATTTTTAAACCGACCCATTGGTCATAATCAAAAAGCAATCGGTTTCTGATTAAACTGCTTTTTCCTTTGAAGGGAAAAATTTCTTTAATCGGGCTCAATCTTTTTATTAAAATCAAAGGCAGACACAAGAGAGCAAACAGACCTGACGTTCCGATTATTCCGAATCGGTTAAAATACGCCGAAAGAAAAATAACCGTGGCTAAAAAAACAAGGGTTCCCAGAGACATATTCAAAAGCAGGGTAAAAAGCGCGAAAGAAAGCGCGGAAAGACCGAAAATTTTTGGAGAGAAAGCCAGCAATGCTCCGGCAAAAGTGCCGATTCCTCTGCCACCGGCAAATTTCAAAAAGCAGGACCAGTTATGACCCAGCACCGCCGAGGCTCCCGCCAAAATCTGAATTTCTGATGGAAATCCAAAATATCTTGCCAGCCAAACCGCCAAATATCCCTTTCCCGCGTCCAATAATCCGGTCACAACTCCCTGCCATTTGCCGACATTTCTATAAACATTTGAGCCTGAATTCTTCCCCCAGCCAATTTCTAAAACATTTTTTCCGCCTGACCACCGGCTGATTAAATAACCTGTCGGGAAAGAACCCAGGATATAAACAAAAATTAAAAATAAAAATGAAATATAATTTGGCATTCCTTTATTTTATCAAGAGTTTTAATATAGTGTCAACAACGTTAACTTGCCATTCTTTTAAATTATGATAGATTTATAATATGCCAAACGAATTACCCGAAAGATTGCCTCCGCAGGCAATTGATGCCGAAAAATGCCTTTTGGGCTGCCTCATGCTTGATAAAAACACCATAATTCGGGTGGCTGATTTTTTATCTCCCAAGGATTTTTACAAAAAAACCCACCAGGAAATTTATAACGCCATAATGGATATTTTTGAAAAGGGAGAACCGATTGACTTATTGTCCGTTTCCACCCGTCTCAAAGAAAAGAATCTCATTGAAGAAACAGGCGGCCACGGTTATTTGACCGAACTGATTAACTTAGTTCCCACGGCCAGCCACGCCATGAGTTATGCCAAGATCGTCCAAAGAAAAAGGATATTGCGCGATTTAATTGAAGCCAGTCAAGATATTAATTTAATGGGTTATGATGAATCTGAAGATATTGATGTTTTAATGGACCAGGCAGAAAAGAGAATTTTCAGTATCGCCCAACGGAGCTTAACCCAGAATTTTTTGCCGGTCAAAGCCTTCTTGGAAGATGCCTTTGACCGGATTGACAAACTGTCAAAACACCAGGGCGGGTTTCGGGGCGTATCCACCGGTTTTAATGATTTGGATAATATGCTGGCCGGTCTCCAAAAATCCGACTTAATAATTCTGGCTTCCAGACCTTCTTTAGGAAAATCAGCCATGGCTTTAAATCTGGCTACCCATATTGCAATTAATGAAAAATTGCCGGTCGGCATATTTTCTTTAGAAATGTCCAAAGACCAAGTCGTTGACAGACTAATCTCTGCTCAGTCTAACGTTGATTTATGGAGATTAAGAACGGGCCGGCTTTCGGCCGAAGGTGAAGATAATGATTTTTTAAGAATTCAGCAGGCCCTGGGCGCTCTGTCCGAAGCCCCAATTTACATTGATGACGCAGCCACTTCTAATATTTTACAAATGAGAGCAATGGCAAGAAGACTCCAAGCGGAAAAAGGCTTGGGCTTAATTATTGTTGACTATTTACAGCTGATTGAACCCAGAAATCCCACTGCCAACATTGTTCAGCAAATGAGTGAAATTTCCCGCTCTCTTAAAGGATTGGCCAAAGAGCTAAATGTTCCGGTCCTGGCCCTTTCTCAGTTATCCAGAGCCGTAGAACATCGTACACCGCCTATTCCCCGGCTTTCCGACCTAAGAGAAACCGGCGCAATTGAGCAGGATGCAGATGTTGTTATGTTTATTCACAGAGAAGACCGTTATCGTCAGGAAACCGAAAGAAAAAATATCGCTGACATTATTATCGCCAAACATAGAAATGGCCCGGTGGGAAAAATTGAATTGTATTTTGATGACAAGATGGTCAGCTTTAGAAATTTAGAAAAAGCCTATATGGAAAGCTACGAAGAATAACCATGTACTCCCCTACCATTCAAAAACTTATTGATTTATTTTCTGAATTTCCCACGGTCGGCCCCCGCACGGCCAGTCGTTTTGTTTTTTATTTATTGAAACTGCCAAAAGAGGAAGTTCAGGATTTAATGATCGCTATTTCAAAATTAAAAGGCTCCGTTAAAATTTGCAATTCTTGCTTTAATCCTTTTGAGGGTGAAGGAGAATTATGCGAGATTTGCCAGAATCCTTCGCGGGATAAATCTCAGCTTTCTATTGTGGCGAATGAAACTGATTTAACGGCCATTGAAAAAACAAAAAAATACAAGGGCCTTTATTTTATTTTAGGCGCTACGGTTTCCGCCTTAAAAAAACCTGACTTGGAAAAATTAAGAATAAAAGAGCTGGAAAATTTAATCAAAAACCGCTCCGAAATCCAGGAAATCATTCTGGCAATGAACGCCAATACCGACGGCGAAGCCACAGTTTTGTATCTGGAGCGATTTTTGAAACCTTTCAACAAAAAAATTACAAGGCTTGGCCGGGGCTTGCCCGTGGGAGGAGAATTGGAATACGCAGACGAAGAAACCTTAAAAGCCGCCTTTGAAGGAAGGAAATAAATAAAATCGAAAATAACAAAAAGAAAAGGATGGAATATTTGTTCCATCCTTTTTAAATTGAGGGAGGCATTTTAACATTTAAGAAGGAGTTATACGTCTTTCTTGAGGTCCATGGTTACAGTCACGACACACTTCTTTTGAATCTAACGATTCAAACGGTACTTCCTTCTGACATTTCCGACATTTCCAAAGCCATTCAATTTTACCGTAGAAATGACCTCTACCCATGTTATACCCAAATTCAGGCAAACGAAAATTATTCCCGCGGTTTCTTATCCACCATCCGTTATTGCTGCTCTTGAAGTCTTCCGGTAGAAAATCAGGCGTAATGGTAAGCCAAAAATCGGCTTCCCCGTTCTTGAGACGGATATAAGTGGATGACAAAGCTGTCCAGAAATAGCCAACATTATTTAGTAGAATTGTTCTCTGACCGAAAACTGGCTTAAATTTTGGCCTTTCCATCTTTTTCTCCTTTCTCCCCCTCTTTTATTTTTTGTCTTAAGAACTAAAAACCAGCAGGTTTTACAACGCTGGCTAACTTTAAAAAACTATTCCAAGTTTATACTTTTTATTTCAACTTCAGAATAGCGTTGCCTATGTCCTTTTTTTACTTTATATCGGGTTTTTGGTTTATATTTGAAAACAATCACTTTTTTGGCCTTGCCTTGCGATAAAATCTTGCCCGTTACTTCCGCCTCCTTTACAAAAGGCGTTCCGATTTCTATTTTTTTACTTTTTTCCACTAATAAAACCTCGCCAAAAACAATCTCTTCGCCTTCTTTTTTATTGATTTTTTCAATTTTAATTTTTTGTCCGGGAGTAACAATATATTGTTTACCCCCTGTTTTAATCACTGCTAACATATTGTTTTATTCTCCTTCTTTTACCGAGTCCGCTTTAGCGAACGAAGGTGAAGAAGAGAGCTTGTTCTCTTCGCCTAATTTTTTGGACTCTTGTAACTCGGTTAATTTTTCCACTC
>Ga0210031_1001435_pt1 | contig 14376 bp, 15 predicted proteins | sample CryGeyCG2014_080_FD_185455 | JGI IMG/M metagenome (GOLD analysis project Ga0210031, IMG submission 185455) | Groundwater microbial communities from aquifer - Crystal Geyser CG03_land_8/20/14_0.80 (SPAdes) (version 2) | ecosystem: Environmental > Aquatic > Deep subsurface > Groundwater | place... | reverse complement strand
TTCCCGAATGCCTCTATCGGGAATATGGTTTTTCAAGCTGTTAGAACCAGATTCCCGCTCAGAATCGTTGCGGGAATGACAGAATGGGGAGTTTTGCAATTGGCTCAAGCGACCATCTTTTGTTCATAGCGGCCTCCTCCTGTGCCATACCCATACGTAAACCGAGACATTGATGAACAGAACCGCCAGGCCCAGGGCCATCTGCAGCTCTCGCGTAAGCGCAGCCGGGTAAAGGACCGGCATCATGTAATGCTCAATAAAATCAGAACGATAAATCACCTTCCCGGCACGGTGGCGCAGCAGGTTTTCCAGCGGCGTCAACGGACAGATCCAGCCGGCCATCTCCACCAGCGCCGCCCACAGGACAGCCGGGATATGGAGCCAGGCCAGCCGCCGCCACCGAAGGACCAGGAAACCGCCGAACACCGCGAAAAGAACAAACGCCGCGTGCACGAGGACAACAATGTCGGCAAGAATCCCGTAAATCATCTCCATTTGCCCTGAAGGCTCCGCTTTATCTGTCCAACCGCCTGATTCCGGCCGCGATGGCATCCCGGACGGCGGCGGCGTATTCTGCAGGAGTGATCCGCCGGTCGATCATGGGATCGCCCGTGGCCTTGCCGCAGGGATGGTACTGGGCCATGATGTTGACATAGGTGTCGGGTGAGACCTCCTCGGCCAAAAAGGTCATGACTTCCCGCGTGCCGGCCAGACCATTGGGCATCACCAGATGGCGGACCAGCAATCCCCTGACGGCCAGGCCTGCATGATCCAGGACCAGGTCGCCCGCCTGGCGGTGCATTTCCCGGATGGCGGCCGTGGCCTGCTCGCGGTAATCCGGCGCCTGACAGAAACGGGTCGCCCAGGCTTCCTCCCAGAACTTGAAATCCGGCATGTAGATATCGAAAACGCCGTCCAGCATTCTGATCGTATCGGCGCTGTCATAGCCGCCCGAATTGTAAACAAGCGGAATATTCAGCCCCTGCCCGACGGCGATGAAAAGGGCCTGCAGGATCTGGGGAACCACATGGCTCGGCGTGACCAAGTTGATGTTGTGGCATCCCCGCTTCATGAGATGGAGCATCATGGCGGCGAGGCGGTGGGGGTCCACTTCCTCGCCCTCCCCCAGATGACTGATCGCGAAATTCTGGCAGAAGGAACAGAAAAGATTGCAGGAACTGAAGAAGATCGTTCCGGAGCCGGCAGACCCCACCAGCGGGGCTTCTTCGCCGAAGTGGGGATGAAAACTGGCCACGCTGGCTCGGGCGCCGGTCCGGCAGACACCCAACTCGCCGCTTAGCCGGTCCACATGGCACTCCCGGGGGCAGAGGCGGCAGTCTTTCAGCAGGTCGAGAGCCTGCCGAACCCGTGACGGCAACTGCCCTTCCCGGTAAAGCTTAAGATAGGAGGGCTCACAGCGTTTTGTTGTCATGGCCTTACCCGAAAATCCCCACCCTTCAAGGGCATCACGCTGGATGCCCCCGGAACGCCGTCATGGCTTCTTCGGCCAGGACATGCGGAGCGATCTTGTATTTCGGGGAAAAGTGAAAGGGGACCATCCGTTTCACGTGCGCCTGTCTCGCCAGCGTGCCCGCCTGCCGGGCGGTGAGGTGATATTTCCTTGCCGCCGTTTCTGCATGATCCTGAAGAAAGGTCGTTTCGATAAAGAGCAGATCGGCATGATCGGCCAGTTCAAGGATGGCGGCGCGATTTTTCCGACTATGGATCGCATCGGTGACATAACCGATCCGCAGGCCCGGACTCACCTTTACGGCCTGTTTCAGTGCGCCCAGGGGCAGCCACGTTTCCCCGACGTTGCCCAGTGGATCCCTGGACCAGATCCGGACGGGCGTCTCGTCGTCGTCGCCGTTTACGAGATGTTCTTTCAAGGTCATCAGCCAGGCGCCCGTGGGCAGGTCCATTTCCTTCAGAACCGTCTTCAGGATGTTGAACCGTTGCCGCTCCTCGAAGCGGAAGGCAAGGCAGGGGATGAGGTGATCGAGAAAGACGCCTTGCACGGTGAAGAAGCGTGTCTCCACGAGGATGCCGTCAAAAGCACGGCATTCCTCAAGGGTTTCCGGCTGGAAAGCCGTCCGGCAGCAATAGCGTTTTGTGGTCTGAGCATGCGGATGGACCTCCGTCGCGATTACCGCGAAATCGTTCGTGTAGTTTTCCACGAGATTCCAGGTGTAGGCCATCAGTTTGTGCTCCAGGTGCTGGAGAAACCCCGGTGGGCCGAAGAGGTGCAGGTGCTTGTCCCGGCCCAGACACAGCCTGAGCAGATGATCAAAACCGATAAAGTGGTCCATGTGGGTGTGCGACACAAAGATGTAATCGATTTTCAGGAGTTTGCGGGGCGGAAGGAGATGCAGATCGCCGAGATCAAAAAGGACGGCCTCGCGGCGGTACTTGCATTCCACGTAAGCCCCGGGATCTCCGAAAGGATCGTTAATGAGTGCGGCGTTGTACATCGCTACACCATTCCCTCCCGCCTGCTCCATAAATGTCGAATTGCGGAGCAGGAAGTTATTAATAACACCCCTACACTACCTTCATTACTCAAGCCCCGTTCACCCTCTCTTTCAATTCCTTTCCAACCTTGAAAAACGGCAACCTCTTCGGTTTAACGTCAACCTTCTTTCCGGTCTTCGGATTCTTTCCCGTATATGCGCCATACTCCCTCACGGAGAAGCTCCCAAAACCCCGGATTTCAATTCTTCCACCCTTCTTGAGCGTATTGGCGAAACTATCAAAGATGAGGTTGACGATGGTGTATGCCTCTTTTTCCTGCAACCCTTCTTTTACTGCCAATGCTTCAATCAGATCCGCCTTATTCATGTGTTTTCTCCCTCAATTCTCTCCCCAGATTTATCGAGCAATTCCCTGATAACGGGTATTACATATAGATCGTCCATCTCAAATCCCTTCAATGTCTTTATGATAATCCCGATCTTCTCTTTTACGGTTAACCGGGAATGAATGATCAATACGTATTGTCCTTTAACCCGGCATAGGCCTCCCGTACGGTGTGACTCTTCAACGGCAATGTTCCCATAGCGGATCTCGATCCCGAGTTTTCCGGCCAGTTCCTCAATCTGATTTAAAAGGACCCCGTCATCCAATGGAAAGATCCTTTGTCTAATCAATAAAAAGGGTAATGATTGAAATCACTTCAGTGCACTGAAGTGACTAATTTATATGATATCATTTATAATACACAGACACCACCGATCATTTTCATGCCACCTTTTGAAATGGAAAAGAGGGGCCACGATTTTACATCGCGTCGCGGAAGAGATCGATGAGGCCGAAGGGCATCAGACCCAGGTAGATGATAACAATATTGAAGACACAGCAGAGAACTTTTTCATGGAAGGCCAGAGCGAGGGGACGCAGCTCCTCCGACTCGCGGGAATAACTGACCCGGACGAGGTTGAGGTAGTAGAAGAGGGAGATCACGGTGTTGACGGCCGCGATGATCACAATGGCGAGATAACCCGCCTTGAATGCGGTCACAAAAAGGAAGAACTTGCCGGTAAAACCGCCGGTCGGCGGAATCCCCGCCAGGGAGAAGGCGGCCACGGCCAGGGTCAGGGCCAAGAGCGGAGACCTTCGGGCAAGGCCGCTCAGGTCGTTGATCGTGACATTCTTCTCCCCCCTTCGCGAAAGCAGCATCACCACATAGAACAGGGCGAGATTCATGAAGAGATAAACGGCAATATAATAGGCAGCAGCCGCATTCCCCTCCCGGTTGAAGGAGAGAAGACCCATCATCAGGTAGCCTGCGTGGGCGATTCCCGAATAGGCAAGCAGCCGCTTGAGATCCTTCTGGACCAGGCCCACCAGGTTGCCGAGGGTCATCGAAAAGGCGGCAAACACGATGATCACCGTCGCAAGTTGCGCCGGGGACGACGAGGCCAGCATCGCCAGCCGGATCAAGAGCGCCGTGGCCGCGATCTTCGGAACCGTCGCAATAAACGTCGTCGTGGCGTCGGATGCGCCTTCGTAGATGTCCGGCGCCCAGAAATGGAGCGGGAAAAGGGAAAGCTTAAAGAAAAAGGCGCTCAGCGCGAGGATGATCGCCAGCACCCCCAGCGGCTGGGAAAGAAACTGGGGCAACCTTGCCATGATATCCGGGAGATAAGTGGAATGGGCCATGCCGTAGAGGTAGCCCATGCCGTACAGCATGATCCCCGTCGAAATGGCGCCGAAAAAAAGATATTTCATCGCCGCTTCAATCTGCGTTCGGGTCTGGGCCTTTCGCAGCGGAACGATGGCATAGAGGCTGAAGGAGGAGATCTCCAGACTGACGACGATGGAAATAAGCTCGACCGAACTGACCAGGATCATGAGGCCCAGCGTGGAAAACCCGAGAAACATGAAAAATTCAGGCAAGTTTTCCACTTCGTTCTCTTTCTCGAACATGAAAACGACGAGCGTAAATCCGGCGGAGAGCAATACCTTGAATATCTGGGAGAAAAAGTCAACCTGGTAGGCCCCGGCGAAAAAGACGCCCCGTGCGCCCGAGCAGACCAGCGTAATGAAGAAACCCACCAGCGCAAGGACCCTGGCCGCGGTAAATAGGGAGGTCCTTTTCTTCCCCACCGACAGGAAGAGAAAGAAAACGGAAAACAAAAACATGTACAGTTCTGGAAGCAGCGTCATCTTTGTCAACCCCTTACTGGGACAATTTATTCAGTTGCATAAAAAGGTGTACGAGCGTGGTTTCCATAACCCGGACAAACGGGGCGGGGAAAAGCCCCACCCAGAGCACAAAAATGGCAAGCGGCGTCAGGTAAACAAATTCCCGGACATTCAGGTCTTTGAAATCCCTCTTGTCTTCCCTGCCCCAGGCGATCTGTTTCAGAAGCTTCAGCATATAGGCGGCGGCCACGACCGCCCCAACCACGGCGAAGAAACCGGCCGTTCTGCTTCTAACAAAGGCACTGATCAGCACATACAACTCGCCCACAAAACTGTTCGTCCCGGGAAAGGCGAAGGAGGAGAGGGCAAACAGGCCGAAAAAACCCATATAGGCGGGCATGAATTTGCCCAAGCCCGCATTGTCATAGATCTGGCGGCTGTGCGTGCGCTCGTAAATAATGCCCACCATCAGAAAGAGCGCGCCCGTGGTGACTCCGTGGTTGAGCATTTGGAGCATGGCGCCCATAAAACCATAGACCGTGAAGGTGAATATGCCCAGCGTCACGAAGCCCATATGGGCCACGCTCGAATAGGCGATCAGCTTTTTCATGTCCGTCTGGCTCAGGCAGACAAACCCCGCATAGATGATTGCAACAATAGAAAGAGCTATCATGAAAGGGGCGAAATAGATACTGGCCAAGGGAACAATGGGAAGGCAAAACCGGATAAATCCGTATGTTCCCATCTTCAGCAGAATGCTCGCCAGCAACACGCTGCCCGCCGTCGGCGCCTCCGTATGGGCGGCCGGCAACCATGTGTGAAACGGAAACATGGGAACCTTGATCGCAAAGGCAATCGCAAAGGCCAGAAATACCCAGATCTGGAACGTGAAACTGTAGCCTTTGAACATCGCCTCGGGGATGCTGAAGGTGCCGTTCACAAGGTAGAGGGCGATGATGGCGACCAGAAGAAAAACGCTGCCGAACAACGTGTAAATGAAGAACTTCAGCGAGGCGTAATCCTTGTTCGGCCCGCCCCAGACGGCAATGAGAAGGTACATCGGGATGAGCATCGCCTCCCAGAAAACGTAAAACAGGATAAAATCAAGGGCGCAGAAGACGCCGATCATCGCCGTTTCCATCAGCAGGATGCAGATCATGAATTCCTTCACCCGCTTCTCGATCGCCTTCCAGGAGCAGAGAACACAGAGGGGGGAGATCATGGTCGTCAGCACGATCAGCATGATCGAGATGCCGTCCACCCCGAGAGCGTAGGTAATGTTATAAGCCGGTATCCAGGCGAGACTCTCGCCGAACTGGAAAAGCGGCGTCCCGGCATCGAAGTTGAAAAAAAGGATGAGCGAGGCCGCCAGTGTCAGAAGCCCCGCGACGAAGGCCGTGGTCTTGATCTTGTTGCCGTCCTTCAGGAAAAGGATGAAGAACACCCCCGCCAGGGGCAGAAAGATCACCGTGGAAAGTATGGGGAACCCGAAGGGATTCATGGTCAAGTATGGCGACATGGTTTCTTTTTCCTTAAAAGCCTTTAAGTATCCACCCTATAAAACCAGCCACAGGATCGCAAAAAACAGGAAAAGCGAAAGGCCGATATAGGTCTGAATTCTTCCCGTCTGCATTTTTTTTACGACGGAACCGAAATCCATGACGGAATAGGCGGCGCCGTCAACAACCCCGTCAATGGCCTTCCGATCGAACAAGTAGGAAAGTTCCGCATTCTTGAAAAGCGCACGGAGCCCAAGCGTGCGGTAAAGTTCGCCCCACAGCGTGTCAACCGGCGCGATCACTTTTTCGTCAAACTTCATGAAGAGCAGCGTCCCCTTGCGATAGAAGTAATCGACGTCGAGGTTCATCTTCGCCTCGGGCGAGAGTTTCTTCACCATCAGGTAGAAGACCAGGCCCGTAAAGCAAAGGATCTGCATCGTCTCCGAGAGGTGGCCCAGGTTATAGGGGCGGTATTCCACCGGGAAGGGCAGCAGGACATACAACGTCTGCGGGAAGACGCCGATGATGAAGCAGAGAAGGGCGGTGAGTCCCATCGCCCAGAGCATGTTCAGCGGGGGTTCCTTGGCATGGAGAGGCTCCGCCGCTTCCTTGCCGAAGAAGGCAAAATAGGTCACCTTCAAGCCGACGGAGAGGAAGGTTCCGATGCCGGCCAGATTCAGGAACGACATGAGCCAGATCCTCCCCTCATGATGCGCCGCCGAAACGATCATCGATTTGCTGACAAACCCGCTGAACAGCGGAAATCCGGAAATGGATACGGCCCCCACAACGTAAAAAATCATCGTCAGCGGCATGTATTTGTACAAGCCGCCGAGCCGGCTGAGTTTCGCCGTCCCGGTCACATAAAGCACGGACCCGGCGCCCATGAAGAGCAGCGCCTTGTAAAGGATGTGGGCAAAGGCGTGGGCTGCGGCGCCGTTCACGGCCATCGCGGTGCCAATGCCGACGCCGGCCACCATGTAGCCCACCTGGCTGATGATGTGATAGGCCAGAACACGGCGGATGTCGTTTTCGATGACGGCGTAGCAGACCCCGAATACCGTCATGGCCGTTCCCATGATCGCCAGGATTTCAAAGCCGGTAAAACCCCTGGCGAGAACGTAAACCGCCGTTTTGGTCGTAAACGCGCATAAAAATACGGCGCCTTCGACGCTCGCCTCCGGATAGGCGTCCGGGAGCCATGCATGGAGGGGCAGTACGGCGGCGTTCAGTGCAAAACCGGCGAGAATCAGGTACTCCGGCCAGGAGGCGTTGGGGGGAAGGATGCTGTTGAAGGCAAGGCTCCCCGTCTTGTGGTAATAGAGCATCATCCCGGCAAAGAACAAGAGACCGCCGAAAATATGGAACAGCAGATAGCGGAAGCCCGCCGCGATCGATTCTTTCTTCCTCCCATACCAGATGAGAAACACGGAAGAAAAGGCCATGATCTCCCAGAAGATGAAGAGGGTCAGGTAATCGCCGGCAAAGAGGGCGCCGAGGGCGCTTCCCACATAAAAGAAACCGGCCATGTGGTGCCCGTCTTCTTCCCGGTGCAGCGCATAGAGGGCGCCCAGGAAGGCCATGATCACGAATACCCACGCAAAGACCATGCTCAGCTTGTCAACGCGCCCGAACACCCCTTCCGCGCCGAGGAAATGGTACGCCCCGTACATCCCGTACTGGGCAAACGCAACGGAGACGATGGCCGCAACGGGGATGAGGAGAATAAACCCCTTTTTTGCCTTCCCCCTAAGCAGCGGCAAAAGCAAGGCTCCCACGAAAAAGAAGAGCGCCGGATGAATCCAACTATCCATAATAATCCTCGTCCTTGCTCAGAAACAGGTGCGCGATGCCTTTGCATATCTTGATGAGCAGAAAGCAGCCCGCCAGCGCAAAAAACGTCCAGAACGCCCAAATCTTATCCACAACGTAATGGGCGTCCTCCCGCGGCAGCAAGATGTCCAGCAAAACCAGCGCGCCCAGGAATACAAAAAAGGCGATCCTCAGCGGCCCGGCTTTCGCTCTCAGGTATTCTATGATCTTCAATACATTCATGGTAAACCCCTAAAATAGCTTCCCGATAAGCCCTACAAAGAAATCAGGAAAGATTCCGAGCACCAGCGAGATGAGCGACGCCAGAACAAGGGGCGCGACCATCGTCAGCGGCGCTTCCTGAATATCTTTTCTACTCCAGCGCTCCTTTTTCCCTTGAAAAAACGCCCGGAACGTAATCGGGACAAAATATCCGGCGTTCAGGAGGCTGCTGGCCAGCAGTACGATGACAATCGGGATATTTTGGATCTCAAGGGCGCCGTTCAACAGATACCATTTCGTAACAAAACCGGCCACGGGCGGCGCGCCGATCATGCTGAGCGACGCCAAGGCAAAGGCCCCCATCGTAAAGGGCATGGCGTAGCCGATCCCCGCCATGTCGCTGATCTTTTTCTTGTGGTGGGCCACATAGATGGCCCCGGCGCAGAAGAACAGCGTGATCTTGCTGAATCCGTGATTGACGATATGAATGATCCCGCCTAACACGCCCGTATTGTCCAAGAGCGCCACTCCCAGGATGATATACGACAACTGGCTGACCGTGGAATAGGCCAGCCGCGCCTTCAGGTCATCCTTCGTGAGGGCGATAATGGAAGCGGCGAGGATGGTGAAGGATACAAAGTAGGCCGTGATCAGGCCGATTCCCAGATCCTGCAGGATGTTTGTTCCGAACGTGGAAAGCATGACCCGGGAGATGCAGAACACACCGGCTTTTACCACGGCAACGGCATGCAGCAGTGCGGTGACGGGCGTCGGGGCGACCATGGCCGAAGGCAGCCAGTTGTGGAGGGGCATGATGGCGGCCTTGGCAAATCCGGCGACAAAGAGCACATAGGTCACGGTAATCCACAGCGGATCGGATGTAGAGTGAAACACGCCCGTACGGATGTTATCGGCGAAGTCCAGCGTCCCCGTCATGATATACGTCAGGATCAGGGCGGGAAGGAGAAAACCCTTCGATGTTCCCATCAGATAGACAAGGTATTTCTTGCCCCCGGCATAACCCTCCTCATCCTGGTGGTGTGCAACGAGCGGATAGGTGAAGAAGCTGAGAATCTCATAGAAGAGATAAACAGAAAAGAGACCTCCCGAATAGGATATGCCCTGAGCGGCCAGGATGGAAACGGCAAAACAGGTGTAGAACCGCGTCTGGGCATGCTCGTTTAAGCTCCTCATGTAGCCGATGCTGTAAAATGAGGTAAATATCCACAAAAAAGACGACAGGATGCCGAAGATCAGAGAGAGGGCGTCCACCCGGAAATTCAAGGAGATTCCGGGGGCAATGGTGGAAAGCGTATAAAGGATGCGGTCGCCATGCCAGAGGGCGGGAACCATGGCCATCACGGAAAAAAAGGTGAGCACGGCGCCGGCAATGGACCAGAACTCTCTCAGGTTCGGCCGCTTGCCCGAAACCATGATCAGAATGGAGGTAACGAGAACAATGCCGATCGGCAATAGGGGTAATGCGCTCTCTATAACCATAGGTCAGTCTTTCATCTCCTTCAGATCTCCGCCCTCGATGTGCCTGTATTTCTTGAAAATAAGCATGATGATGCCGAGCGCGATGGCTGATTCCGCCGCAGCAATCCCCATGATGATGAGCGTAAAAGCCATCCCGTAGCCGTTCTCGGGGGAGACGAATCGGTTCAGGGCAGCCAGGTTCAACCCGGCGCCGTTCATGATCAGCTCCATGGAGACCAGCATCCCGATCAGGGTGCGCCGGTAAACCACGCCGGCAATGCCGCAAAAGAGCAAAAACAGGGCTACAAACAAATAGATGTGCTGATAGTTGTATAACAAATCGGTCATTTGTTCCCCCTGGAAAAAAGGGCAAGCATGATCGCGCCTAAAATGGCCACAACCACAAGAAGCGATATCAGCTCAAAGGGCAGAACCAGATCGTTGAAAAAAAGGCGGCCGATCTCTTTTGTCGTGATCTTGAAAGAGGGACTCTCCGCCAAGGGGACACCTTGCGGCAAGGTGTCCCCAAACGTTTCCATGACGAACCGGACGAACGTAAATAGGGAAACCAGCGCAACGCCCAGCGCCGCGACGAATTTTCCGACGGTGGTCCACTCCTTCGGTTTCCGGTAAAGCGGGCCGATCAGCATGATGGCAAAGGCGATCAGAACGGAAACGGCCCCCACATAGATCAGGATCTGCATCATGGAGAGAAAGGGGCTGTTCAGGAAGATATAAAGACCGGCGATTCCGAACATGGCAGCGACCAGCCCCAACAGGGCATAGACGATCGACCCGGATAAAACGGCCATTGCGGCGCCGCCCAGCGTCGCGACAACGGTGATCAGGAAGATGATTTCACCCAAATTCATGATGTCTTTTTCCTTTTTTCAAATTCCTTGACCAGATCGAAATGAAAATCCTCCCGTTTAAAGCCTGCAAGGTTGAAATCTGCCGAAAAGTCGAGGGCAGCGGACGGGCAGGTTTCCACACAGATGCCGCACTGGCTGCACGTCGTAAAATCGAGGAGATAAGAGGTAGCGGTCTTCCTCTTTTCCCCTTCCCGCTTTTCCCCCTCGACCTTCTTGATCGATCCCGACGGACAGTTCCTGACGCAGATGCCGCAGGCAATACAGCCGTTTTTCTCCGGGTTGTCGCGGTCGGCAACAAGCTTCGTATGGCTGCGGAACCGCGGGCTGATATTGAGCAACTGGCGCGGATACTGGGAGGTCACCACCGGCTGAAAGAACGCCTTGATCGTAACCCCCAGACCGGCAATCAGGGAACCCGCGCCTTTGATGAATGCCGAAGGTGATGCCGTCATAACTTCAAAAGCCCTCCCGTAATGAGCAGGTTGATAAAAGATAGAGGGATCAGCGCTTTCCAGGAGATGTTCAGCAACTGGTCGAACCTCACGCGGGGATAGGTCCATCGGAGCCACATGATGACGAAAACGAGGAGATACGACTTGAGCAGAAACCAGATGATGCCGGGTAAAAAGGGCCCCTGGTATCCGCCGAGGAAAAATGTGACGGCAATGGCGCTGACGATAAAAATGTTCGTATATTCAGCCAGAAAGAAGAGCGCAAACCGCATGCCGGAATATTCCGTGTGATAGCCCGCCACCAGTTCGCTTTCCGCTTCGGGCAGGTCGAAGGGGGTTCGGTTGGTCTCGGCGACGCCGGCGATAAAATAGATCAAAAAGGCGAATGGCTGGTAAACGACAAACCACAGCCCATGCTGCGCCTCCACGATGCTCTTCAACGAGAAGGAGTTGGTCATCATGATGATGGGCAAAAGCGCCAAGAGCAGCGGGATCTCATAGGCAATGTTCTGGGCAATGCTCCGGATGGCCCCGATCAGCGCATATTTGTTGTTGGACCCCCAGCCGGCCATCAGGATGGAAAAGACCGAAAGGGATGAAAACGCCAGGATCACCAAGATGCCCACGTTGATGTCCATGACCTGCAGCGAGGCGTCGAAAGGAATAACAACGAAGGATACCAGAACGGGGACGAAAATGATCATCGGGGCGAGATAGTAGAGGGGTTTGTCCACCTCCCGCGGCGTCAGGATCTCCTTGCCCAGCAGTTTCAGCGCATCGGCGATCGGCTGGATCAGACCGTAGGGGCCGACCTCCTTCGGGCCGATCCGCCGCTGCATATGACCGGCCACCTTTCTCTCCGCCCAGGTCAAGATCAGCGCGTTCAGCACGACAAAAACCAGCACGCCGACAAGGCCGACAACCATTTTTACCGTTTCCCAGCCAATCATGTTTCCGATCTGTTCCATTGGGCCATCACTAAATTATCGATCGATTTCCGGTATCACCAGGTCCAGGCTCCCGAGGATCGCCACCGCATCGGCCAGCAGGTTCCCTTTGGCCAGCTCGGGGAAGATCATCAGGTTCGAAAAAGAGGGCACCCGCCACTTCATCCGGTACGGCTTGTCGCTTTCATCGCTGACGATATAGATGCCGAGCTCCCCGCGGGGCGTTTCCACCGTGTGATAGAGATCCCCCTTCGGCGGTTTCAGTTTCCTGGGCGCCTTTTCCGTCATGATGGGGCCTTCGGGAAGTCGGGCCAACGCCTGCTCGATGATATTCAGCGCGTTTTCCATCTCCCGGATGCGGACTTGGTACATGTCCAGGGCATCCCCGCGCGTCCCCACAGGGACATCGAAATCCATTTTTCCATAGGCGGCGCAGGGTTCCGATTTTCTCATATCCATCGCTATTCCGGCGCCCCGCAGGACCGGCCCGGAAACGGCCTGTTTTCTCGCCCTCTCCTTCGTAATCACGCCGATGCCTCGCGTCCGGTTGGTAAAAATCACATTGCCGCCGACCAGCTTTTCATACAAGGAGAAGCGGCTCCGCAACCTCTCGATGAAGGCCCTTGTTCCGGCGACGAAGGCATCGTCCACATCGTTGTAAAGACCGCCAAAACGGAAATAACAGTAGGTGAGCCGGGAGCCGGTGACGGGCTCCAGGATGTCGTTGATCTCTTCCCGGTCGTCAAAGACAAAGAGGAACGGGGTCAGCGCCCCCAGATCGGCAAGATAGGCGCCCAGCCACATGAGATGGCTGGACAACCGGTTGAGTTCGGTCAAAATGACGCGCACGTAATTCGCGCGGTCCGGCACCGGGATGCCGCAGAGCCGCTCCACGGCGGTCACATAGCCGAGATTGAAGGCCATGGGCCCCAGATAGTCCATCCGGCCCGTGTTGGGAAGAAACTGAAGATAGCTTCTGTTTTCCGCCATCTTCTCGTGCATCCGGTGGAGATAGCCGAGGACCGGTTGCGCATCTTCGATATACTCGCCGTCCATCTTCAGCACGACCCTTAACACGCCGTGCGTGCTCGGATGCTGAGGCCCGAGGTTGACAAAGAAGGTATCCTCCCCCTCTCCCGGACGGAAGGCGCCGAGCGCCTTTTTATCTTCGTCGGAAACGGGAATCTTCTCCTTGCGCAGCGGATAAAAATCGATCCCTTCGTGGAGAAAGAGATAGGTCATATTGGGATGGCCGTCGAAGGAAACGCCGAAAAACTCGCGGATCTCGCGCTCATGCCAGTATGCGCAATCAAAAACGGTGGAAATCGTGGGAGCGACGGGTTTGGCGGGATCGATCTTCAGCGTGATCTTTACCTTGCAGAGCGATGCATGGTTGCTGAAGATGTAAACCAGCTCAAGATACTCCTTATAATCCACGCAGATGAGAGCGGCCAGATAAAAACCGCGTTCGTCGAAGAAACGGGCGACGTTCAGAAGATCCGCCGAGGCCACTTCGGCAAAAAGATGGTATCCCCGCTCCCGATAGTCCGCCTCCCCAACGGGGGTCTCCTTGAGGGTGGCGCCAAGCTCCGCTTTAATTCGCTCTACCATCGACTTTCCGGTCCCGGGAAACGTCTTTTTCCCGTTATTTTTTCCTCTAACTTCAGGAATCCTTCGAGAAGGGCTTCCGGTCTGGGGGGGCATCCGGGGACATACACGTCCACCGGCACGAGGAGATCAACGCCTTCGATAACGTTGTATTGACCCTCGAAAACGAACGGGCCGCCGGAGATGGCGCAGTTTCCCATCGCAAGGACCCATTTCGGCGACGGCATCTGCTCGTAGAGGGTGACAAGAACGGGCGCCATCTTTTTGGTGACGGTGCCGGAGACAATCATCAGGTCGGCCTGCCGGGGGGTGGCCCGGAAAACCCCCGCCCCGAACCGGTCCAGATCGAAGCGGGACATGGCGGTGGACATCATCTCGATCGCACAGCAGGCGAGCCCAAACGTCATGGGCCAGATGGAATTGGCCCGGGCCAGATCAAGCACCTTTTCCACCACGGCAAATTTTACTGGGAAAACTTCCTTTTCCAGGCAAACACCCCTTTCCCCCAAGCATACCATATCGCCAAGGCAAGGATTAAAACAAAGCACAACAGTGCGTAAAATTCCTCCGGCCTTTCTCCCTTCGCATAGTTCAACGCAACCGGGAAAAGGTAGAGTACGTCCACATCAAAGGCGATGAAGATGAGGGCATAGATGTAATAGTGCATGCCGTACCTTACCCAGGCGCTCCCGTAGGGTTCGATGCCGCACTCATAGGTATTGAGGGTTCTGGCCCCTTTTGTCCTTGGGGCCAGGATATAGGCGATGATGATCGGGGCAAGTGTAAAAAGGAGGGCGACAACGATGAAAAGGGCTACCGGGGCAAATTCCTGCAAGCAATT
>Ga0210031_1001432_pt1 | contig 14395 bp, 9 predicted proteins | sample CryGeyCG2014_080_FD_185455 | JGI IMG/M metagenome (GOLD analysis project Ga0210031, IMG submission 185455) | Groundwater microbial communities from aquifer - Crystal Geyser CG03_land_8/20/14_0.80 (SPAdes) (version 2) | ecosystem: Environmental > Aquatic > Deep subsurface > Groundwater | place... | reverse complement strand
AAATCCAGGCTCAAGGTTAAGATTCATGAGGGCCGTAAGCATCAGGTGCGGCTCATGCTTTTAACCGTAGGGTTTCCCGTTAAACAGCTTAAGCGCGTAAATTTCGGCAATCTTAGCTTAGGCACGCTCAAGGTTGGCAGTTGCCGCTTATTGACTGTAAATGAGGTTGAAGGCTTAAAGAAGTTAGTTGGATTAATGTGAAGATCGATAAAAACATAAAAAATTTAATAAAGCAAGCGCTTAAAGAAGATATTGGTAAAGGTGATGTTACGACTAATGCGTTGATACCGCCTAAACAGCAGGCCAAAGCTGTTATTGTTGCCAAGCAAAGCGGTGTTATTGCTGGTTTGGATATAGTCAGAGCGGTTTTTACGCAGCTTGACAAAAATATAAATGTAAGGATCCTGGTTAAAGACGGTGATAAAGTTTCAGCCAATCAAAAAATTATTGAAATAAAAGGCAAGGCAAGGGCGATTCTAACAGCTGAGCGTACAGCGCTTAATTTCATGAGCCATTTAAGCGGCATAGCAACTTTGACAAGGCAGTTTGTAGATAAGGCTAAGCCGTACAATGCGAAGATTCTTGATACAAGAAAAACAATGCCCGGCATGCGATTGTTAGAAAAATGCGCTGTTAAGTGCGGCGGCGGAGTAAATCATAGGATAGGTTTGTGGGACGGTGTTCTTGTAAAAGATAATCATATTGCAGTTTTGGGTGGCGAGTTTTCATCTATAATAATAAAAAAAGCGTCTAAAAATATGCCGATAGAAATAGAAGTTAAGAATTTAAACGAATTAAAAGAAGCCTTGAAGGCGAAAGTAGATACTATATTATTAGATAACATGAGCATATCCCAGATTAAAAAGTCAGTCGCAATAAGAGGAAAAGCCCGCGTTTTACTTGAAGTATCAGGCGGTGTAAATCTAGCCAACGTACGCCAGATTGCCAAGGCCGGTCCGGACAGGATCTCCATCGGCGCCTTAACACATTCCGCAAAGGCATTAAACCTGTCACTTATAATCAATGGATAAATTTAAGCTTGTCAGCAAATTTAAGCCGGAGGGAGATCAGCCGGCCGCAATTAAAAAACTTACCGCAGCCGTTAAGGCCGGAAAAAAATACAGTACACTTTTGGGCGTAACCGGCAGCGGCAAGACGTTTACAATGGCAAATGTCATAGCCGGTATAAACAAGCCCACACTTATAATATCCCACAATAAAACCCTGGCAGCGCAGCTTTACATGGAGTTTAAGGAGTTTTTTCCGCATAACGCGGTTGAATATTTTGTCAGTTACTATGATTATTACCAGCCAGAGGCCTATATCCCGCAGACAGATACCTATATAGAAAAAGACTCGTCAATCAATGACAGGCTTGACAGACTGCGTTTATCAGCCACAACATCGTTAATGAGCCGCAAAGATGTCATAATTGTTGCAAGCGTTTCATGTATATATAATCTTGGTTCACCGGGCGACTACAAAGAGATGTTGGTATTTCTGAAGGCCGGACAAAAGATAGAGCGCGATGATGTTTTAGAACAGCTGATTGCGATTCAATATGAACGTAATGATATAGATTTTTCCAGGGGTAGATTTAGGGTGCGTGGAGATGTGGTTGAGGTTTTTCCTGCGTATGCTGAGACGGCAGTAAGGATAGATTTTTTCGGCGACAAAATAGAGAAGATTACCGAGTTTGATCCTGTTAGTCAGAAGAATAAGCAGTCTCTTGAAAAAACAGGCATTTATCCTGCCAAGCATTTTGTGATGAGCCATGAAAAAATCAAAAGCGCTGTAGATGCAATCAAGAAAGAATTGGCCGTAAGATTAAAAGAACTGAATAAGCAAAATAAGTTGCTGGAAGCCGAGCGCTTAGAACAAAGGACTAAATACGATATAGAAATGATGCTCGAGGTCGGTTATTGCCACGGCGTTGAAAATTATTCCAGGCATTTAAGTCAAAGACTCGAAGGCAGCCGGCCGTATTGCATGATTGATTATTTCTCCGATAATTTTCTGACTATTATAGACGAGTCGCATGTTACAATTCCTCAGATACGCGGGATGTATGAGGGTGACAAGGCGAGAAAAACAGTATTGGTTAATTTTGGTTTCCGGCTGCCGTCCTGCCTGGATAACCGGCCTTTAAAATTTGACGAGTTTGAGGCGCTAACCCATCAGGTGGTTTATGTGTCAGCGACTCCGTCGGAATTTGAGATAAAAAGAAGCGGGTTGCCTGTTGAGCAGATTATAAGGCCTACAGGTTTGATTGATCCTGAGGCTATTGTTAAGCCCACAGAAGGCCAGATTGATGATTTAATAGAGCAGATAAAAATACGCGCAAAGCGTAAAGAGCGCGTTTTAGTTACTACGTTGACCAAGAGAATGGCAGAGGATTTGACAACATATTTAAACGAGGCTGGTTTGAATGTAAAATATCTGCATTCTGAAATCAACGCAATAGAACGTGTGCAGATTTTAAAAGACCTGAGGTTGAAGAAATTTGACTGTTTGGTAGGTATAAATCTTCTGCGTGAAGGGCTTGATTTGCCTGAGGTTTCGCTTGTGGCTGTGCTGGATGCAGACAAGGAAGGGTTTCTGCGTTCGCAAACATCATTGATACAGGTGGCAGGACGCTCGGCGCGAAATTTAAACGGCCAGGTTATTATGTATGCTGATGAAATTACCGGGTCAATGAACCGCGCGCTTAGTGAAATGGACCGCAGGCGCAAGACGCAGCTTGAATTTAATAAAAAATACAAGATTACTCCGCGCTCTATAGAAAAGGCGATAAGCGAAGGTATTGAGATGCTTCAAAAGGCAGAGGAAGAGGTAGTTGAGGTAACCGGCCAGTCGCTTGAGGAATACGAAAAGCAGCAGGTTATTGCTGATTTAGAACGAGAGATGGAATTGGCAGCGCGCAATTTACAGTTTGAAAAAGCTGCGCAACTGAGAGACCAGATAAAGGCATTGCATGGATGAGAAGATATTAAATGTATTTAGAAAATATCCCGATCAGTATATTTCAGGCGAGGATCTGAGCGAAGAGCTTGGCGTTTCGCGCACTGCGATCTGGAAGCATATTGAAGAATTGCGTAAAATCGGGTATATTATTGAGGCCGAGCCGCATTCGGGGTATAAACTGGTCAGCGCTCCGGATAGATTATTGTCGTCGGAAATAAGCGCCGGTTTAGATACGAAAATAATAGGCAAAAATATTTTATCGTTTGACACAGTTGATTCAACTATGGATGTTGCTTATGATTTTGCGGTAAAGGGTACAGGCGAGGGCGTTTGCGTATTTGCAGAAGGCCAGAAAAAAGGCCGCGGCAGGATGAATCGTGACTGGCAGTCGCCAAAGCATAAAGGCGTTTATTTATCATTGATATTACGGCCTGAAATTTCGCCTAATGAAATATCTAAGATTACGCTTATGGTTGCTGTAAGCGTCGCTAAAACAATACGCGCAAAAACAGGTTTAAGCGCTTTAATCAAATGGCCGAATGATATTTTAATTGATGGCAGGAAGGTTTGTGGTATACTTACTGATATGAGCGCGGAAAGTGATATTGTTAAATTTTTAGTGATTGGTATAGGCATAAATATAAATTCAAAGATTCAGGATTTGCCTGATTCAGCAACCAGTTTAAGGGAATTCTTTGGCGAGAAGGTTGACAGGATAGATTTCACCAGGGCATTACTCGAGGAGCTTGACAGTCATTATTTATATTTTATGCAGCAGGGTTTTGGCGCTATACTTGAAGAGTGGAGAAATTTTTCTGCAACGCTCGGGTCGCGAGTGAAGGTTGATTTTAAGAACAGGCATATAGAAGGCCAGGCAATGGATGTGGATGAGTCGGGCGCGCTTCTTGTGCGGCTGGACAATGGTTTTATTGAACGCATCCTGTCGGGCGACGTAATTTTGGCGAGGTGACACGAAGTGTCATCCTGAGCGAAGCGAAGGATCTAAAAGAGAGATTCTTCGCCCCTTCGGGGCTCAGGATGACAAGAAGGATTTATATGTTATTAGCAGTAGATATAGGCAATACGAGCATAGCGTTCGGTGTATTTAGAGGCAGCAAACTGGTGAAAACATTCCGGGTTAGCTCGCAGCAAGGAGATTGCTTTGTCGTCCCTACGGGACTCCTCGCAATGACGGGAAAAATCAACGCTGCGATTATCTGCAGCGTTGTGCCTAAGCTAATACCTGTAATTGTCAAGGCAATAAAAAAGACAACAGGCGTTACGCCTGTTGTTGTAGGCAAAGATATAAAATTGCCCATAAAAAACAATTATAAAAATCCCAGGCAGGTCGGCCAGGACAGGCTTGTGGATGCGATTGCTGTAAAAGAAATCTACGGCGCGCCTGCAATAATAGTTGACTCAGGCACAGCTATAACATTTGATTACATTTCAAAAAAAGGTGATTACGAGGGTGGGCTTATTATGCCGGGAATAGATATTTCTCTTAAAGCGCTTTATGAGCGCGCAGCGCTTTTACCTGATGTTAAATTAAAAAATGATAAGGGCCTTGCATTAATAGGAAAAGATACTGTAGGCAGCATAAAAAGTGGCCTTTTAAATGGTTTTGGCAGCCTTTGTGACGGAGTGATAAAAAGGATTAAAACAGAGCATGGAGCTAATATAAAGGTAATAGGCACAGGCGGGTATATGGGGCTTATAAAAAAGTATTCAGACTCTATAGATACTGCAGACGAATTTCTAACCCTAAAAGGCCTTCGGATAATTTTTTGCTTGACAAGCTCAGGATCGTAAATTATAATGTATCCACAGTTAGCACTCTAAATCCACGAGTGCTAAAATTCCTATAAAAATTTAAAAAGGAGGTATATTTATGGCGATAAAACCGCTAGGCGAACGTGTTTTAGTTAAACCGCTTGAATCAGAAGAAAAAACAGCAGGCGGCATCATATTACCTGACTCAGCTAAAGAAAAACCGCAAAAGGGCGAGGTTATAGCTGTTGGTAAAGGCAAGGTGCTTGAAGACGGCACAGTAAAGGCCCTTGAAGTAAAGGCCGGTGATAAAGTTTTATACGGTAAATATTCCGGGAGCGAGGTTTCGGTTGATAGCACGGATTATTTGATATTAAAAGAAGAAGAGATTTTGGCGATAATTAAGTAAATAAGGAAATCCCTCGCCGCTAAATTTGCTATCAAGCGGCTCGGGACAAATTTTTTAAACGTGATAGCAAGAAAATTTGGAGGAAATTTCAATGGCAAAGCAGTTGAAGTATAGTGATGAGGCAAGGCGCGCCATATTAAGCGGCGTGGAGCAGCTTGCAAGGGCAGTTAAGGTAACACTTGGGCCAAAGGGAAGAAACGTTGTATTGGATAAAAAGTTCGGCGCGCCGACAATCACAAAGGACGGCGTTACAGTGGCAAAGGAAATTGAATTAAAAGACCCGTATGAAAATATGGGCGCAGAGATAGTAAAAGAGGTGGCTTCAAAGACAAGCGATAACGCAGGCGACGGCACAACAACCGCCACAGTGCTTGCTGAAGCTATATATAGGGAAGGCCTGAAAAACGTTACAGCGGGCGCTAATCCTATGGCATTAAAAAGAGGCATTGAAAAAGCGGTTGAAAAATGCGTTGAGCACCTGAAAATTCTTTCAAAGCCGATTAAGGACAAGAAAGAGATTTCACAGGTAGCCACAATAGCCGCAAACAATGATAGCTTTATCGGAAACCTCATTGCCGAGGCAATGGATAAGGTCGGAAAAGACGGCGTTATCACAGTTGAAGAGGCAAAGGCAATGGAGACAAAACTTGAAGTCGTAGAGGGCATGGAATTTGATCAGGGTTATCTTTCGCCGTATTTCGTAACAGACGCGGAAAAGATGGAAGTAACTCTTGATGATCCCTATATTTTAATACATGAGAAAAAGATTTCAGTGATGAAAGATATGCTTCCGTTGCTTGAAAAGATTGCCCGCACAGGAAAACCTTTATTGATAATCGCAGAAGAGGTTGAGGGCGAGGCGCTTGCGACATTGGTGGTAAATAAACTTCGCGGAACATTTAATTGTTGCGCGGTAAAAGCGCCGGGTTATGGCGATAGACGCAAGGCAATGCTTGATGATATAGCAGTGCTTACAAATGGCAAAGCGATTACAGAAGATATTGGCGTCAAGCTTGAGTCAATAGGCCTTGAGGATTTAGGCAGGGCAAAAAGGGTAAGTATTGATAAGGAAAACACCACAATCATTGAAGGCGCAGGAAAGACACAGGCCATCAATGCCAGGATTGCGCAGTTAAAGAAGCAGATTGAGTCATCTGATTCTGATTACGATAAAGAAAAGCTTCAGGAACGTTTAGCGAAGCTTGCAGGCGGTGTGGCGGTTATAAATGTAGGCGCTGCAACCGAGACAGAGATGAAGGAAAAAAAGTCCCGCGTTGAAGATGCTTTACATGCCACAAGGGCAGCGGTTGAAGAAGGTATTGTCCCAGGCGGCGGAGTAGCGTGTTTGCGTTGCATAACTGAGCTTGCAAAATTTAAACTTCCAGGCGATGAACAGATAGGTATTGATATCGTAAGACGCTCGCTTGAAGAGCCGATAAGGCAAATTGTGCTTAACGCAGGGCTTGAAGGTTCTGTGGTAGTGCAAAAGATAAAGGAGTCAAAGGTTAATGTTGGTTTTGATGTAAATTCTGACAGCTACGTGGATATGGTTGAGGCAGGTATTATTGACCCTACAAAGGTCACAAGAACCGCGCTTCAGAATGCGTCATCCATTGCAGCGTTAATGCTTACAACAGAGGCATTGATTACTGATATACCTGAAGAAAAAAGCGCTGCTATGTCTGCTATGCCACCGGGTGGTGGAATGGGAGGGATGTATTGATGAATTTGCAACCATTAGGCGATAAGGTAATTATTCAGCGCTTGAAAGCGGAAGAGAAGACAAAAGGCGGGATTATTCTGCCTGACAATGCGAAAGAAAAACCGCAGGAAGGCAAGGTTGTTGCCGTAGGAAAAGGTAAGACGTTAAAAAACGGCAAAACCGTAGCGCCTGAGGTAAAAGCAGGCGACAAGATTCTCTTCAGTAAATATTCAGGCAGTGAGGTAAAAGTCAACGATAAAGAATACTTGATTATTGAAGCCGATGATATTCTGGCTGTGATAGTCTAAGTTATACACGACGCATCTAATCAGGGGACAGGTCTGTCAGGACAACAATTTTCCGGCAGACCTGTCCCCATCTTGCTTTAGGGGACTTTTTAAAGCAAATTAGAAAAAAAGAAAGTTGGTTTAAGAAGTCAAATATATGGGAATATTTTAGTTTATTAGTTGTTAATATAGTGTTATGAAGAAGATATATCCTATTAAAATAAGAATATTAAGCATCATAATCCTGTCGGCCTTCATGTTTTCGCAGGCCGCGCTGGGGTTTGATTATTTGCGTAATATACAGATAGATGAGTCGGATAAGGCCGGTTTAGCCGGCGCAATAGGTTTTGTGGGCACGGAAGAGATTTTATATGACCAGACTATAAATTTTTTAAAACAAAATAAATTAGATTTAACACAGCAAAATATAGATAAAGCATTGGAATATGTTGAAAGCGTAGCTGACAGGCCAGTTTTTTCCGAAGCAACAGCGGTTCTTAATATTGAAAATGCCGCTGTTAGTGATAAGTGGACCGATAACAGGTATGATTTATTGGCAAAACAGTCAGGAGCCGACGGAAGTGTGGTATTTTCTTATAAAGGGCAGAGCCACAAAACAGAAATACTGGAAAAATTGTTAGGCGCGGATACTATATGTTTCTTTGGGCATGGCGGCAGAGGCCATTTGTGGCTGGCAGGTGGATCGGGCATTTCGGCTGATTCTACTGATATGCATAATCCTGCAGGTATTAGTTTTGAAGAGATGGGTGAACGTTTGACGGGAAACGAAACGCTAATTTTCGATTGTTGTTTCGCGCGACCTTACAGCGAAAATCTCAGGAGTTACCGCGTGCAAAATGATATGCAGAAGATGCCGTGTATAATTTCAGCATCCCATGGAAGAACAACAAGTTCTTTTATTGACGATATAGTAGCTGTTTATGGCCGGCGTACGGATAGCCTTACCATGCAGGATATATTTATTGCCGCCAGCCGCAATAAAGGCATAAGCATATTTTTGCCTGTAGATGAAGAAATTTTGTCTAGTTTTTCTACTGCCAAAGCCGGCGGGCAAGAATTTGAAGGGGTCCTGTCTACGCCGGCAGCCGGCCGAAGAATTGTTGTAATCACAAATACTGACAGGGATATACGTAGGAAGTTGATAGATAATTCAAATGGAAGGATTTCAACGAAAGACGAAATAAGACCTGTTATGGTGCTTGGGATTGATGATGTGGCCGCAATGCTTGATACTATAAAAGATTACTCGGAGGAATCTGACTGGGTTACGGTATGGATGCCTGGTAACGCGGATTTGGCGCGCAGTATCATGCAAGCAGTAGGTATTCGTGGTGCAGGTATTTTGGAACTTCCTGATAATCCTGAAAATTGGCCGGATGCTATAGAGCAGTGGGTGTAAATTTTGTTTGCATTTACCGCAAATTTTGATATAATATATAAAATCAAATATATTGTACCCGCCAAAAATAACCTTCGAAAGGAACAATCATATGGGAATGTACATAGGAAAGGATAGAACCGCAAGGCGCAGTTACGGTTTTGATGAGATAGCGCTTGTGCCGGGAACTGTTACGATTAACCCAAACGAAGTTGATACGTCATTTAATATAGGCAATAAGAAATATAACGTGCCTATACTTGCTGCAGCGATGGATGGCGTTGTGGACGTTGATTTTGCTATTGCGATGGGCAAGCTTGGCGGTTTGGCGGTATTGAATCTAGAGGGCGTTCAGACAAGATATGATAATCCTGAAGAAGTGCTGGATAAGATTGCGCATGCCACGCCTGAAGAGGCAACAGAACTGGTGCAAGGCCTTTATACAAAACCCATACAGGAAAAATTGATTTCAAAAAGGATAGCCCAGATTAAAAAGGCCGGAGTTCCTACTGTTGTTAGCGCCATACCCCAGCGCGCTGAAAAATTCGGCGCAATTGCCCAGGAGGCAGGCGCTGATATTTTTATAGTGCAGTCAACGGTTGCCACAGTAAAACATATTTCTACAGAATATAAGACGCTTGACTTTAAAAAATTCTGTAAGAGTATGAAGATACCCGTGATAATCGGAAATTGTGTTACATATGAGGTTGCGCTGGAATTATTTAAGACAGGCCCAAGCGGGCTTTTAATCGGCATAGGCCCTGGAGCTGCCTGCACAACAAGAGGTGTTTTAGGTATAGGCGTGCCTCAGGTTACTGCAACCAGCGATTGCGCAACAGCAAGGGATCATTTTTATAAAAAGACAGGCAAGTATATTCCGATAATCACTGACGGTGGCATGAATACAGGCGGTGATATATGTAAGGCGTTTGCCTGCGGGGCTGATGCTGTGATGGTTGGTTCTGCATTCGCAAAGGCAAAGGAAGCCCCGGGCAGGGGTTTTCATTGGGGCATGGCTACACCGCATGCAAATCTTCCGCGCGGCACACGCATACGCGTTGGCACTGCCGGCACATTAGATGAGATATTATTCGGGCCTGCCAGGCTTGATGACGGCTCCCAGAATCTTATGGGCGCCCTGCAGACATCAATGGGTTCATTAGGCGCGAAAAATATAAAAGAGATGCACAAAGTTGATATAGTAATAGCGCCATCCATAAAAACAGAAGGAAAAATCTTCCAGCAAGCCCAACGAGTGGGAATGGGAAAATAGTTTTTAATGAAGCATTCTGATTTTGTCCACTTACACGTCCACACCCAGTACAGCCTTTTAGACGGGGCATGCCTACTACCTAAGCTTATAAAAATGGCGGCTGATTATCATATGCCGGCTTTGGCGATTACCGACCATGGCAACATGTTCGGCGCCATTGATTTTTATGAGTCATGTATAAATGCAGGCGTCAAGCCTATCATAGGATGCGAGATTTATATAGCCACCGGCTCAAGGCATGACAAAATCGCCACAATAAACCAGGAAAAATTCCATCATTTTACGCTTCTGGCAAAGGATGAAACCGGGTACAAGAATCTTATGAAACTTGTATCAATAGGGTTTCTCGAGGGATTTTATTATAAACCCCGTATAGACAAAGAATCGCTTGCCAAGTATTCAAAAGGCCTTATAGGCCTAAGCGGATGCCTTAAAGGCCAGGTTCAAAGATACCTTTCAAACAACGATATGGATAATGCCGTAAAAACCGCAGGCGAATTCAGGGACATACTGTCGCCTGAGAATTTCTACATAGAGATAATGGATAATTCCCTGCCTGAGCAGAAAAAGATAAGCAAAAATGTTATTGAGGTTGCCAAGAAGTTGGGCCTGGGCCTTGTGTGCACCAACGACGTGCACTATCTTAAAAAGCAGGACGCCTATGCTCATGAGGCGCTTTTGTGTATACAAACCCAGGCAATGCTTGATGACCCTAACAGGATGAGGCTGCAGACAGACGAGTTTTATTTTAAGTCGCCTGATGAGATGAAGGCCTTGTTCGCTGAGCTGCCTGAGGCAGTGACAAATACCATGGAAATCAGCAATAGGTGCAACCTTGAGTTGGATTTTAAAAAGGTTTACCTGCCGCATTACAAGGTGCCTGATGGTATAGCAAGAGATAAATATCTAAGGGCCCTGGTTGATGAAGGGCTCATTAAAAGATATAAAAATATAGACGATCAACTTAAAGCCCGTGTTGACATGGAAACCTCGGTAATAAATAAAAGCGGCTACGCAAGCTATTTCCTGATAGCGTGGGATTTTGTGAATTACGCCAAGCAGAAAGGCATACCTGTTGGCCCAGGAAGGGGCTCGGCGGCAGGAAGCGTGGTAAGTTATGCCTTGGGGATTACAGACATAGACCCGCTAAAATATGATTTGATCTTTGAAAGGTTTTTAAATCCTGAGCGCGTGAGCTTGCCTGATATAGATATAGATTTTTGTTATGAGCGCAGGGGCGAGGTAATTGATTATGTTGTGCAAAAATACGGCAAGGATAATGTTGCACAGATAATCACATTCGGCACCATGCAGGCAAGGGCTGTTGTGCGCGACGTTGGAAGGGTGATGAATATACCTTATGCGGATGTTGACAGGATAGCAAAGCTTATTCCTGCTGAGCTTGATATGTGCCTGGAAAAGGCGCTTGATGTTGAGCCTGAGCTTGCCAAATTATATAAGACAAATTCACAGATACGCCAGCTTATTGATACATCAAAGGTTCTTGAAGGCCTTTCCCGTCACGCCTCAACGCATGCGGCGGGCGTTGTGATAAGCGAAAAACCGCTATCAGAACATATACCTTTATACAAAGTCAGTGACGATGATCAGATTATCACCGGGTACCCGATGGGTTCTCTTGAGAAGATAGGACTTCTTAAGATGGATTTTCTGGGGCTGCGCACTTTAACAGTTATCGCAGAGGCTGTAAAATTGGTAAAAAAGACAAAAGGCGTAGATATAGATATAAACAATATACTCCTTGATGATGATAAGACATTTAAGCTTCTTGCAAAGGCTCAGACTTTTGGCGTGTTTCAGCTTGAGTCAAGCGGTATGAGAGACCTTTTAAAAAAGCTCTGCCCAACGACATTTGAAGACATTATAGCGCTGTTGGCGCTTTATCGGCCCGGGCCGATAGGCAGCGGCATGCTGGATGATTTTATAAAACGTAAGCACGGCCATGTGCGTATTACTTATGACCACCCGGCGCTTGAGCCGATTTTAAAAGAAACATACGGTATAGTTGTTTATCAGGAGCAGGTTATGCGTATCGCAAGCGCATTGTCGGGATTTACCATGAGCCAGGCGGATTCTTTGCGCCGGGCCATGGCAAAAAAGTATCCTGAGGTTATGGAAAAGATGCGCGTTAATTTTATCGAAGGCGCTTTAAAGAATGGTGTAAACAGAAATGTGGCGGAAAAGGTATTTGGTTTTATAGAATTTTTTGCCGGTTACGGTTTCAATAAATGCGTAGTTGGTTCCACAGAAATTATAGATGCTGAGTCAGGAAAAATAGTTACCGCAAAAGAATTGTTTGATAAAAAAGGAGAAATAACACATACGTTTGGTATCGACGATAATCTTAAAGTTGTTAAAGTTAAAATAAAAGATGTAATTAATAATGGAGTCAAATCAGTTTATAAATTAAAGACATCTTTGGGCAGAGAAATAGTCGCTACATCCAATCATCCGTTTTTTACTTTTAATGGATGGAAGAATCTCGGCGATTTACATATTGGCGAACGCGTAGGTTTACCAAAAGTGGTTCCTGCAAGCGGTTGCTTGCGATGGGAACCATTTAAGATAGTTGTTTTGGCCGGCCTGCTTTCAGAGGGTAATACTTGTCATCCCAGTGGATTTTATTACTACAATAACAGCAGAATTGCAGTAGATGATTTTGTGTTAAACCTGGGATGTTTTGATAATACTATTCCAAAAATATCAACACGCAGAGGCCGTTTTGAGGTTTATGCCGGTACCGGTAAGGATACAAAGTTTTTTAAAAATCAAGAACCATGGAATAAGGGATTTTGCAAAGAAAACTATAACAGCGCTATTAAGGCCATAGCCAATAAAAAGTGCGGAGCAAGAGTATGGGTAGAAAAATTAGGGCTGGATTATAAAGGAGCTTGCGATAAGTTTATTCCGAACGAGATATTTTCTTTGGATAAAGAACAATTAGCTTTGTTTGTGGGCAGGCTTTGGAGCGGCGATGGCTTTGTTTTTTCTAAAAATAATACTATTCCATTTTATGCTTCAAGTTCACATAAATTATGTCATCAATTGCAAGATATACTGCTTAGATTTGGCATAGTTTCCCGTAGCGTAAAAAAAATATTCAATTATAAATACAAGCAAGCCCAAAGCAAAAAGATCGGATATGCTCTGTACCTATATGGTTATGACAGTATTAAAAGGTTTATACTTGATATTTGTCCATATATTATAGATAAACAATCACAAATAGCGCAGTTAAAAAACTATTATGGTAAAATACAGCCTAATTTAGAATCTAAAGATACTTTGCCTGTTTTGGTAAAGCAAATAGTTAAGGAAGAAAAAGATAGATCCGGATTAATGTGGAAAGAGATAGAAAAGCTGTCTGGTATCTGCATGAAGGAATTTGCCGGATGGAACAATCCAAAGAAAAAAGGTTTTAGGCGAAATACTATCCTGCAATTAGCGCATTTTTTTGAATCAGCAAGGTTATTTAGATATGCAGATGCGGATATTGTCTGGGATAGGGTTAAGTCCGTGGAATACATCGGCCGAGAAAAAACATTTGATTTAGAAATAGAGAATACGCATAATTTTATAGCAAATGGTGTTATTGTGCATAATTCACATTCAAACGCTTACGCGATGATTTCATACCGCACAGCGTATCTTAAAGCAAATTACCCGATAGAGTTTATGACAGCGCTTCTAACAAGCGAGCGCGCCAATACTGACAAGGTGGTTATTTATAGGGAAGAGGCCGAGAGGATGGGTATTAAGGTATTGCCGCCTGATGTGAATGAGTCGGAATTAAAGTTTACTGTAGTAGGCAATAATATCCGTTTTGGGCTTTCAGCAGTAAAAAATGTCGGCGAGGGCGCTATAGAATCAATCTTAGCGGCAAGGGAAAAACTTGGAAATTTTAAGTCGCTTTATGATTTTTGCGAAAGCATTGATTCAAGGCTTGTGAATAAAAAGGTCTTAGAGAGCCTGATAAAGTGCGGCGCGTTTGACAGTTTTAAATTATACAGGTCGCAGCTTATGGAGATCTTAAACAAGGCAATGGAGATAGCCGGTAACATACAAAGGGATCGCTCCAAAGGCCAGATGTCATTTTTTGATAATATAACCAATGCCCAGCCGGAGTTTAAGCAGAATTATAAGGATATACCGGATATAAGGGAATGGCCCGAGAGCCAGTTGTTGAGTTTTGAAAAGCAGATGCTGGGGTTTTATGTAACAGGCCATCCTTTGGCAAAATATGAAAAGGTTTTAAAGACATTCAGCACGCTAAATACTGCCAGGTTAAAGGAAGGAACGGATAATCAGGTGGTATCAATAGGCGGTATTATTTCGCGGCTTAAAAATACTGTTACCAAGAAAAGTAACGAAAAGATGGCGATTGCGATGCTTGAAGATTTAGACGGCACTACGGAAGTGCTTGTTTTTCCAAAGACATATGAGAGTTACGGCAAGTATGTAAGAAAAGACGCCATTGTTTTTGTTAAGGGCCGGTTAAGCCTGCGCGAGGAGCGGCCCAAGATAATCGCTGATGAAATAATTCCGCTTGACCAGGCGCAGGAGAAATACA
>Ga0210031_1001380_pt1 | contig 14633 bp, 15 predicted proteins | sample CryGeyCG2014_080_FD_185455 | JGI IMG/M metagenome (GOLD analysis project Ga0210031, IMG submission 185455) | Groundwater microbial communities from aquifer - Crystal Geyser CG03_land_8/20/14_0.80 (SPAdes) (version 2) | ecosystem: Environmental > Aquatic > Deep subsurface > Groundwater | place... | reverse complement strand
AGAGCTTGTCTTTCTATAAGGGAAAACGAAGTTGCCGCGGAGACTATGGGCATTAATACTACTCGGTATAAAATTATCGCTTTCAGCTTAAGTGCTTTTTTTGCTGGTGTCGGGGGCGGACTCTTTGCTCATGTCTTAAGATTTATTCACCCTGACAATTTCAGCTTCATAAAATCAATTGATTACCTTATTTACCTTTATGCTGGTGGAATGGGAAGTATTACTGGTTCTATTCTGGCTGCAACTGGACTTACTATTTTTCCAGAATTTTTAAGAGTAATTAACTTTCAACAATGGAGAATGGTCATCTACCCCTTACTTTTAATTATATTAATGTTAAGGAAACCGGATGGTATCTTTGGTAATCGTGAATTTTCATTTTTGGTCCCCAAAAGGAAAGAGGTAAATTAAGTGGTGATTTTAGAATTAAAAGATTTATGCTGTTACTTTGGCGGTCTAAAAGCGGTGGAAAAATTTAATACCCAAATTAAAAAGGATGAGTTAGTTGGCCTAATTGGGCCCAATGGAGCAGGTAAAACTACTGTATTTAACGTGCTCACCGGGATATACCCTCCTACTTCTGGAGAAGTTATTTTTCAAGAAGAGAATATCGGAGGGCTTCTTTCCCATAAAATTACTCAAAAAGGAATTGTCCGTACTTTTCAAAATATCCGTATTTTCCCAAACCTTAGTGTTTTAGAAAATATTATCATTGCCTATCACTTTCGTACTCACTATAGTATCTTCTCAGGCATACTAAGAGATGAAAATTATCATCGTGAGGAAGAGGAAATGAATAAACAAGCTATGGAATTGCTGCGACTTTTTGATTTACATACTTATTACCATAACCCAGCGGGAAGCCTCCCCTATGGCGAACAGAGAAAATTAGAAATAGCCCGAGCTTTAGCGACTAAACCAAGTTTACTTCTACTTGATGAACCGGCAGCTGGAATGAACCCTTATGAAACTATCAAATTAATGGAATTAATTAAAAAGATCAAGGAAGATTTTCAATTAACTATTTTCTTAATAGAACATCATATGCAATTTGTAATGGGAATTTGTGAAAGAATTATGGTAATGGATTTTGGAGTCCAGATTGCAGAGGGGACTCCTCTGGAAGTACAAAAAAACCCGAAAGTAATAGAAGCTTATTTAGGAGAAGAAAAAAAAGATGTTAAAAGTTCATAATTTAGAGGTATCTTATGGACCAATTCGAGCCCTTAAAGGAATCTCCTTCGAAGTAAAAGAAGGTGAAATAGTTACCTTAATTGGAGCAAACGGGGCTGGTAAATCAACTACTTTACGCACCATTTCTAACCTTCTTAAACCTCAAGGAGGAAGCATTACTTTTTTAAATGAAGACTTGTTATCGGTACCAGCATATGATTTGGTAAAAAGGGGTATAATCCATGTCCCAGAAGGAAGAATAATTTTTGGACCACTTACAGTTCAGGAAAATTTAGAACTTGCTACCTGGGGAAGAAAAGATAAAATAGCTATTCAGGAAGACTTAGAAAAAGTGTATGATCTATTCCCTATATTAAAAGGACGAAGACATCAACTAGGAGAGACCCTATCAGGAGGAGAACAACAGATGTTAGCCTTGGGTCGCGGATTAATGGCTCGAGCTAAACTTATGTTGTTAGATGAACCTTCTATGGGATTAGCCCCCCTTTTAGTTCAAGATATATTCCGAGTAATAAGACAGGCAAATGCTGAAGGCACTACTATTTTATTGGTAGAACAGAATGCCCATATGGCTTTAGAGATCGCCCATCGGGCCTATGTCTTAGAAACAGGAAATATTATTTTAGAAGGTCCTACTTCTGAGGTTGCGAAAAACCCCAAAGTAATTAAAGCTTATTTAGGATAATATTTAATATCTTTATTTATTTTATTATTTACTCCAATAATAATTCTTTTACAATTTACACTCTATTATATTCTTTTATAAACCTTTCTCTATCTTTTATTATTCCCTCTTTTACTTATTTTATATTTTTATTTTCTTTAAAAAGGCTGACTAAGTTTAAATTCCCAGAGGGCTCTCCTAATTTTATCCTTCGTTTCACTTAATACTTCTCTGGATGATTTATTTAACAATGCAGTCTCTGAATCATCTAAGGAGATTATTTTATCATTACGAATCAGAAGTGTAGAGGTAGTCCCCTCTATAAAAATATTTATTTCATAAGGAGATAAATCTACAGTAAGAAATTTATCCAGGTTTTGAGTAGCCTCTATCATCTTAAGGTAAATTTCATGGTTTTTTGGAAATGATAAATTTAAGATAGAGATATTATCAATATAAATAGTGCCAGTACAAAAAGACCTCTCATATATATATTTTATATTTACTTTAAGGTAATTGGTAGTAGCTCGCTTGTCGATCTCTATCCCCTTCTCCTCAAGTGTTTCTTTCACATAAGCAACCCGATCTTTAGTATCAGGATGAGTCTGAAATATTCCTAAATCCACCGAAGGTTTGAACATTTCTCTGGTATATTGTCTTTCTAAATAAGTCAAAAAGCCTACCGGGTTATATCCTACTTTAATGGAAAGATCAATGGCAGTTAAATCTGCTTCTTCTTCGTAATCCCGGCTATACTGATTAAGAAAGGTTATAGTAGTTAACTTCCCTAATAAAGCTACATCTGGCTCCCTGGTTAAAAGAACAGCTAAAATAGTGAGTAGATTATATTTAGTATTATCTCTGGTCTGCTTTAAAGCATGATTATGAATTATATGAGCAATTTCATGAGCTAAAATCCCGGCAAGCTCATCATCTGATTGAATATAATCAAAAAGATCATAAGTTACATAAATATATCCGCCGGGGATAGAAAAGGCATTAGGTCCGTCTATTTTTAATATCTTGAAGTGATATTTCATCCCTTCCAACTCAGAAGCTTTTGCTAATTTATTACCAATCTCGGTAATGGATAAATTTTGATTTAAATCCTCGACTACTTCATATTTCTTCTCAATATCTATAGATAATTTCTTACCTAATTGCTGTTCTTTAGCTAAATCTCTTTCTGTAGCAAAAGAATTAATACTTATCCATAAAAAACCTATTATTATTAAAAGAAAAATTATCGCAAGAACTAATTTATTTTTTCTCATTTTTTCCTAACCTTGTCAAGGGACGGTCCTTTGACACGTTTTTTGTCACATTTTTTATGATAAAATCTTGAAAATGCTCTAAGGCAAAATTCAGAGCCTTATCAATTCCTCCCCTGTTTGTTCCACCACCTTGAGCAAAATTGGGAGTTCCTCCCCCTTTACCATTAATGAATTTACAAGCTTCTTCCATTAACCTGTTCATATCATAATTTAAAGTCTCCGACCTGGCCAATAACAGATTAGCTCTTTCTCTTTTTATACCAAATAACAAGACACATTCTTCTAAATTTATAATCTTATTAGCTAATCTCCTTGACTCATCTACAGTTTTATCTTCAAAGAGCTTATTTATAACTTTTATATTATCCTTTATGATTACTTCATTATGGAGTAAATCCAAGGCTTCATAATCCTGTAATTTTTCTTTAAAATCTTTTAATTCTTTCCTAATCTCTTTTCTTTCCTCTAATATTCTCTCTATCACTTCATCCAATTCAGAATCTTTAACCGTAAGTCTATGGGAAATATTTTTTATCAATTCATTTTTCCAGGAATAATCTTCCCAAGAACGCCAGCCACAGATAAATTCCAGGCGAATATTCTCTCCTCTTTTCTCCCACTTAGTAACTTTAATCATACCCACTTCTCCGCTCGTTCGACAGTGAGTCCCTCCGCAGGCAGAAAGGTCGAAATCCTCCACCTCTACTATCCTGGTTTTTCCCTTTCTCTCCGGCATCTTCCTCAAATTTAATCTCTTTAATTCCTCTTCTCCTTCTACAAAATAACACTTTACTGGCCTATTCTCAAAGATGACCTCATTAGCACATTCTTCTGCTTTTTTAACTTCTTTTTCGGTTAACTCTTCTTTTATAATATCTAAAGTGCAAACTTCTTCTCCTAAATGAAAAGATACGGTCTCCAGATCCCATATTTTAATCAAAGCCCCAGATAAAATATGCTGTCCTAAGTGTTGCTGCATATGGTCAAATCTTCTCTCCCAATCTATCTTTCCAATTACTTCAGAATTTATCTCCTCTTTTAACTCTTCTTTTAAAATATGAATTATCTCTTTACCTTCTTCTATCACTTCAACAACCAAGACCTCCTGGATAACTCCCCTATCATAGGGTTGACCGCCAGAGGTCGGATAAAAAGCAGTTCTATCTAAAACAACTGCTGGCTGATCATCTATTCTCACTTTCTTTATAATCCGAGCTTTAAATTCCTTAAGATAAGAATCCTGATAATACAATCTTTCGGTCAAAGTATTTTTTCCTTTTCTAAATTTAAAATTAGAGAATCATTATAATAATCCTAAATCCCAAAAAAATTCTGAGCATTACGAGAAGTAATTTCGGCTACTTCTTTCAGGCTAATTCCTTTTATTTCCGCAATCTTTTCGGCAATTAGAGGGATATACTTTGGTTCATTGGGTTTTCCTCGAAAAGGATCAGGAGTCAGATAAGGTGAATCAGTTTCTAAAACCAGATCTTCTATAGGGACGTCTCCTACCACCGCTTTTAGTTTTTTTGCATTATTAAAAGTAACTACTCCTCCTATCCCTAAATAATATCCTCGCTCTATACCTACCTCGGCCAGATTTAAATCCCCGGAAAAACAGTGTAATAAAACTTTTAATCCTTTAGCCTCCTCAGCCAGGATCTTTAAGGTATCCTGATGCGCCTCTCGATCGTGAATAATAAGAGGCAGATTTAATTTCCGAGCCAAATTTATCTGTTTCTTAAAAGCTTCCAACTGACCAGGCGCGCTATTAGGATTACGGTAATAATCCAAGCCTATCTCTCCAATAGCTACTACCTTTAAATTTTTAGCTAACTTCTCTAACTCTATTAATTTCTGCTCATCTAAAATTTTAATCTCATTAGGATGAAAACCAATAGCCGCATAAACTCCCCTAAAACGAGAGGTAAACTCCAGGGCAATTTTACTGGAAGATAAGTCAGTACCTACAGTAACCATCTTAGTTACTCCCTTTTCTTCTGCCTCTTTGACTACCTCCTCGGTATCTCTTTTTATTAAATCAAGATGAGTATGGGTCTCCACAAAAAATGTATTAACTTCAATCACTCCTTTTATCTTTTCCTAACTTACATTTTATCAATCTTTTAATAAGTTATCAACTTACCATTAATCAAATTAAATTACCACCTAATTTATTCTGTTACCACAACCTCTCCTCTTAAAAAAACTATCTAATAATATATCTCAGTTATTCCTTTTAAGCAATTATTGAATACTCCAATAATTTATTATATAATTTAGCCACTGGAGCTAAAGTTGAGATTTATAATACCACAATAAAACGGAAAAAATATAATGGAAAAAAATTTACGCTGGCTGCTTTATAAAACCAATGAAGAAAAATTTCCCTACAAAATTTATTTAGAAGAAAAACCCAACGAATTTCTAATCTTAAAAGTTCAAGCCAGATGGCCTGGTCCCGGTAAAAAGATTTTCTGTATCTCTGAAGGATATCTCCATCAGGAAAAAATTGAAGATACTGAACCGGTGGAAGAATGTAATATTATTTTATTTAAAAGATTTGGGAAGAAGTTAAATCTTATTCTGGATAGAAAAACGAAAAGAAGATGCTGGTTTATTTTCTTAAAAAAAGAATACAAGACCAGACCGGGTGATTATTATGAACAAATATTTTGGATAACTCAATCCGCAATGAAGATGAGAGGAGCAGGAGCTTATATCCCTCAAGGCGGGAAAAAGGAACAAATGGAAATAATTATTGACCAAAGAGAACGTTATCCTTATAAATTTGCAAATGCCCTTACCAAAAGAGAAAATTTACCAGTAGGAGATTATGCTTTAATAAAAGATAAAAAGATTATAGCGGTGGCAGAAAAAAAGACTATGGATAATTTTCTTCATGAGATAAGGGGTTATGACATCTTCAAATCTTCCCTGGAGGAATTAAAGCAATACAAATATAAAGCAGTTATTTTTGACTCTCCTTATTCAGATTTTATAAATCCTAAAAAGAATCTCTTTTATCGCCCTTCCTATACCGCAGATATCCTGGCTGATCTATATGTAAATTTTCCTGAAATCCAATTCATGTTTTTTGAAAATAGAAAACTGGCTAATGAATGGTTGTATCGGTGGTTTAAAAGAATATGGAAGGATTGAATGATTGCACTTATTTTATGGTCCTTTTAAATCTTCTCCTCAAATCTTTTCTTTTTTTCCTGGCGAACACTCACGCCTTTTTCTGGCTTTCAAAATCTGAGAAGGCCCAGTAACCTAAAATAATCAGGTTTATCGGCGAAATGATAGATAGTATCCCAAAAAGAATCGGGTTCTTACCGTGCTTGGCTGCTATCTTGCCAAAGCATACCGCAATGTAGATAAGTCCAACCACCATCATTATCCAACCTAAGGTATTCATGTTAGACATCTCCTTTCTTTTTTGAACTTTCGCTTATCTTGTTTACTCCCAAAATTGCTTTATGCTTAATATTATGTACTAAATTAAGAATTTTTTCAACCTCTTCTTTGTTTAATACTAGCGGGAGTTTGGTGTTTTTGTTTTTTAGATTTATTGTCCATAAATAATGGGGACAGCTTAGGCTCAAGTTGCAAATGCAACACTTAACTTTGGTATAATATACTAAAATAAATATACTAAAAGAAAGGAGTTGCATATGGCCCATTTTTCTCAGTTAAGTATTAATGAACGTGAAGAGGTCAGCCTTGGAGTAGCCCAAGGGTTAAGTAAAAGCTATATTGCGCTATCTCTTGGCCGATCATCTAGTACCATCTGTCGCGAAGTCAACCGTAACACTGCCAACGGGCAAGTTTACAGAGCGGTTAAAGCTCATCATCGTGCTATTAAGTTAACTCATCTTGCCCGTAAAAACCGAAAAATGGATATCAATCTACCGTTAAAACACTACGTTCTTGAACACCTGGACCAATTATGGTCACCAGAACAGATTGCTAAACGCCTAAAAATATTGTATCCTATAGATATGACAATGCAAATCTCGCATGAAAGTATCTATTCGTATTTATATGTTCAGCCGCGAGGGACCTTACGTAAAGAATTAGTTAAATGTTTACGGCGCCATCATATCAACCGCCGTCCACGCGGAGGCAAGTCCCGTAAGAATTGCGCCTCTATTCAAGACTATCTAAGTATTGAAGAACGTCCTGCTGAAGTTGCCGATCGGATCATTCCAGGCCATTGGGAAGGCGATCTTATCATGGGACATAATAATGGTTCTGCTTTGGGTACTTTAGTTAAAACGAACCACCCTTATAACCTTCTTAGTTCAGCTTAAAGATAAAGCTACTACCACCGTACGAAAAGCTTTCGCTAAAGAATTTAAGCATCTTCCCAAAGGCTTAAAGCGTTCTCTAACCTATGACCAAGGCCAGGAAATGGCAGAACATAAACTTTTTACCAAGAGCACGCAGATTCAGGTTTACTTTGCGCATCCACATTCACCTTGGGAGCGAGGCACCAATGAAAACACCAACGCTTTGATTCGTCAATTTTTCCCCAAGGGTACGGATTTTTCAAAAGTTTCACTTAAAAATATCAAACGGGTACAAGATATGTTAAACGACCGGCCGCGGAAAACTTTAGGTTTTTTAACTCCGCATGAGGTCTTCGGAAAACTGTTGCATTAGCAACTTGAATCTACCGTGTCCCTATTTTATTTTTATTATTTTATTAAGATATTGTGTGTAAAAAAATTAGAATATCTAATGTCAAGGGTTGGCTCAAAAGATTAAATATATTCCTTTATATTTTTGCCTTTAAGATTTATTAAATTTTATCTTTTTAAAATCTATTTCTTTTATATTTTTAGGAATATTAAAATATTCTAATAACTTGTTCCAATCTTTATCTCTAATAGTAACTACTTCTTTTAAATAAAAGCTAACCCAAATATTACCAATTTTAGACTTAAGCGATTCTTTATAGAGTTTGCTTTTTGTGATATTTACATATGTTTCATCAATATCAATTCCAATAAACCTTCTGCCTAATCTTTTTGCTGCAATAACTGTTGTTCCAGTTCCGACAAATGGATCGAATACAATATCATTTTCATCTGTACTCATTAGAATTATTCGTTCTAACAAATGTATCGGTAATTGACATGGATGTTCATCTCTATATTTGTTGTGTTTTATACGATGAATATCTGTCCAAACATCAGAAACTAATGGGCCAAATGAGTGTAAGCTCGCTTTTTTCCCACCATAATCTTTTAGGAGATAGTCACATTTTCTGCATCGTTTATGCGGATAACGAATTTCATAAAACTTACTTTTTTTTAAATCCTTCACATAATACAAAATACCATAATGAGAAGGTTGTAAGGTTTTTCCCATTGGTGCAGAAGGTGCATCCCAGGCAATCCAATGTTTAAAGTATGCGATTTCATTTAAAAAACTTGAATAATAGGTTAGCCATTTAGGAATATTATGTACAAATATAGAGCCAGTAGGCTTTGTAATTCTAACCATTTCATATATCCACTGTTTACACCAAGCCAAATACGTATTAAATTCCTTATTATCTTTATATCCATTATATTTCTTCTTTAAATTAAAAGGAGGATCTGCAAATGTTATGTCTACTGAATTATCTGGAATATTTTTTATAACTTCCAAACAATCCCCCAAAATTATCCTATTAATATATTCATTGATCATTAACAAGTAGCTCCTTTAATAATTGCTTAAATCGTTCTAACTCTTCTTCATGAAATGTAAAAACATCCTCATAAGCTGTTACCATTCTTTTTAGGTCATTCTTTCTTACATACCAACCAATACCATCAACGAAACCTAAAAAATGAGCATCAGAATAATGTTCTTTAATTAAAGAATCAATTGAAATTTCTGCCTTTGACTTATCACCTTGACCTGAAGATGTGGTAACTAAATATGAGCACTCAATAATTATTTTTGGGCTCATTTTGTTAGGAATGATAAAGTCCATTCTTCGTTTTTCATCTGGAGCATTATTTATTAGTTCTCCTAAATCTCCCCCCTCAAATCCGATTCCCATTTCATCCAGAATATTTTCGATAACTACTTCCGGATTATTCTCTTTCTTGCCTGAATAGGAACCTTTTTCTTTATAACGAATCAATGTATCAATCAACGCATCTATTTCGAAATTTAGCTTTGAAATACTCAATTTCTTAAGTTCAAATAGGGGCAACGCCTTAGAAAAAATTGGAATTGTGGAACCTTCAAAAAATATATTCACCAAACCTTTTCTAAAAAACTCACTTTCTCGTACCTTCTTTTGAATTTTACTATCAGACCATTCCTTAATATTCTCTCTATCTCTTATTTCTGCATCTGTTATCCATTTATCTTTATTAATAAGAGCATTCAATTCAGGGTCATCAACTATTCTCATAAAAGTTATAAGTCTTTTCAGACTCTCGTTTGAAAAACCCGTTAATGCAAGTAAGGCTCTTAATCCATTCTCCTTTTTATAAATTAAGTCTTCAAATAGTTCTTTCTTCAAACCTCTATTTTGGATTTGATTCTTTAAGACAAGTAAAGTCTCCTTGATTGAGTTAACATAACCTTCATAAATTTGTTCGAATTCTCTATTGTAAAAATAGAAAGTATTTTTTGTAATAACAGTACTAAATTTTTCTTGAATATTTTTCATTTACTCTATCTCTTCCCTTTTTTGAAAAAATAATATATATTCATCCTTCATTGTATTCCTCATTCCCTTTATGGGCTTTAAAATACTTTTAACCAATATTAAATTATATTTTTTGCACGATTCTATTATTTTATTCTCCAATCTAATACCCCCAGTTTGATTTGTATTAGACCCTATAATCATTACAAAATATTTATCTTCCTTTAAGACCCTTGAAACTTCCAAACATACCCGGTCCATATCTTCAAAATAATTTTTTAGTCGTTCATCTTTATTTTTACCAACCAATCCAATCATTTTACCTCTTATACCATCAATATTATACCCTAAAAATTTTAATTGAGCTTCATCATTTTTTACATAATCAATCGCGAATGAATATGGCGGTGATGTAATTACTCCATCAATTGAATGATCTTCTAATGGTATTTTCATAGCAGTAGCATTTTCTAAAATATTAACGGTTCCTAAACTACTTATGTATTTAGTACTATTTAGTATAAAATTAACAATCGTATCCTCATATCTTCTAAGAACTTTTGTAAAAAGTTGTCTATGGTTAGAACTAACTACCCTTTTAGAATATCCCAGAGAATCTAAGAAAGCAAGTAATGCCAATTCATAAATCTTTAATTTTTCATTATCAGTAATTTTTTTTAATTGTATTTTTATATCGTTAACATTAAAAAAATTAAATAACTGCTCTGATTTATTAGAAATTCCTTTTAATAATTCAATATTTACTGATAAACTTTCATGTTTTACTTTAGTCATAAATTGACAAAAAGGACTTAAATCAATTGCGTAAGAGTTTATTCCCATTAATGCGGATTCAATATTTGTAGTTCCACTACCACACATTGGGTCTAAAATAATTTCTCCTTTTTTTATTCCAATGATATTTATCAAAGCTTTAATTAATTGAGGATGAAACTTCCCACGATAAGGAAACAATCCATGTGTTGCATAGCCTGTAGAAAACAATCCATTTTCAAAGTAAGCTTTTGTGCTTGCTGACCGATTATCTATAAACGCTTTAGCGGTATGGTTATACATTAAAAAATGTTTTGTAAGTCTACCATCAACAGATTTAAAATAAGCTAATCTTTCCAATAAATCGCTTTTTGGCAGACAATTATATTCCAAATAAGCTAACTCAAACTCAAATAATTCATTTACTGATGGTAATAATTCTACTTTGCTATCAAACAAATTTCGTGTGGGCGATGCTAATTTATAGAATTCTTTATTTTTAATCATTTATTATCTCCAATATGTTTTAATAAATTTTATGTTAATAATATATGAGTCCCCTCTAAAAAACCCCATCAAGCAAATTGCCAACATTTTATTTCAAAATTAGGCAATTGGTGGAATTTGACCATAAAAAAGACGAAACGAAAAATATTGCGCAATTTCTTGACCAATTTGAAACAAGTTTTTAAAAAACAGAAGGTTTCCGGCCTTCATTAGTCCTAATAACCCGGATAGATCCGGATTCACCGTCAGATAGCGGTGGATTCGCCCAAAGTTTATCGATGCCCCCATACTATAGGCATACATCATGGTCTTGAACTGTCCTCGGATGCGCAGTTTCCCTTTATGATTTAGCGGTTTCACAAACTCCTTGATGGTGGCTTCCACATTGGGTCGTAACTTCCTCCGTTCAAGCGGCAGGGTATTTATATTTCTCTTTCTTTGGTTCGACAGATACTGCTTTCGGGTAAAATAATATACCTGCTTCTGGATTAGTGTCGGACAATCTCCGGCAAGCAAGCAGCCGCCACATATTTTTTTATCAAAACAAACTTTGTATCTGCTTCTGGTCTTCTCCGATTTTACTTTCTGCAGGGGACAGGACACCTCATATTCTCCTTCTGTTTCTTCTATCTTCATCTCCACTTTACTTTTCCGTCCTCTTACCGCCGTCTGTATATGGGTAATTCTAAGTTCCTCAAACTTCCGGTCATTATCTTCACTTCCGTATCCCCCGTCGGTGTGTAACTCTTTCAGATCAGGAGTCTTCTCTTTTAAGGGTGCTATACGGTCATTCATTATATCGCTGTCCTCCGTGTTGTTTGATTCTACGGCAATGTCGGTTATCAGATTCAATTCGTTTTCCGGATTCGCTGTCTCTGTCACATTGACACTCTGTCCCTTTCCCGTTTTCTCCCCTTTCTTGCGGTAGGTGGCATCTAGATCGTCAGGCGACTGGAGTATCCCGCTGTGAAGTTCCTCGTTCTTTTTTACTGCCACTTTATTTTTTACTACGGTAAAGTGTTCCTGATAAACTCGCTCAAATATACCAAAGATTTCTATCTCTTTATATCCCTCTCTTAAGGCTTCATAGAGTTTATGATAGATCTGTCCCAATTTCTCTAATTCTTGCGGTATTTCCGTCCGCTCTAATTTATATATATACTGCCCCGAGGTCTGTTTCGTATACTCTCTTAACCTATCTTTGAATCGCTCTTTATCTTCTTCCTTCAGAATACGGTACAATCTGAGCAGCATCTCTATCAATAGCTGTACCCTGCCATAGCTGCGGATATTGGACAAGGCCATAAAGGAGTCCGATCTTTGAATGTCCGTCTTTATCTTTAACTTCTTCAGCTGTTCTTTGGTGAGTCCGTCAAATACCCTTTCCAGTAAGTTCTCTCCCGTCTCTACAAAATGTTTCAGCAGTCTGTTTTGGAAATTGAAAAATGTGGCTTCGCAAAACGCCGTATCATCCATCTTGTTTAGTCCTAAGGCCGTCCGGGTAAGAAGGTTAAAATCTATCTGCTCCAGCATCTCTTTTATGGTCCAGCCTTTTCTATAGGCAAGGATTATGGCCGATACCATTACGTTTACTGCTGAGTTTGGCCGGCTTCCGTTTTTGGAATACAATACGGCAAAGTCTTCCTCTTTTATCTTTTGGAAAATCAGTTGGTAAAAACTGTATTCCTCCGATTCCCTTATCTTTTTTCTCTTTGATTCCGATAGCTGTCTCTCTATATCGAAAAAAGATGTCTGTAGATGAGTTGTATTTTTGCGAAACATTTTTTCTATTCCTCCTCTCTGCCTGTGCGTGTACTGTACGCATGCAGACAGGTGTATCGACTTCCTTTATTATACAACTTTTCCGTCTTAAAACTAAAAATAATTCATCCTATAATTGACTTTTTAGAGTGGACTCAATTATATAATTATAATATAGATTCAACTACATTATCGCAAAAAAATATTTATACTAAACAAAAATTTATAGAAATACAATATCTTAATCTTATCAAATCGCCAACTGTATTACCAACTCATTCACCAACCTTATTTGATTATATAATGTAAAGCCCTACCCTTGCCTTCGCTCTTAATAATCTCTAAATTTACCAATTTTTTAATTTCTTTCAAGTCTCCTTCGTCAGAAAGCTTGAACATCTCTCTTACATCTCGATTGATTATTTTTCCATTTTGATTTTTAAATTCTAAATGTTTCAGGGGAAGGCCTTTGTCACACTTCAAGAATATATATTTAGCTTACTAAATAATTACCAGCGATTAAAAAATCAATTTTTTCTATTTTTCTACATCTTAGTATTAATACGACAAAATTATTATAGAACCCTTCTTTTTTGTGAAAAATTTTTTATTTCTATTTAACACTAATTATTATCTATTTTTCTTCTACTCTTTCCATTCGAGATTAGTTATTTTTGGTAATTAATTAAGGTCTTGTGGTTCTTTAAATCTTCGAAGTTTTTTTCTTAATGAGCGTATCCACGAGCTCCTCCGCTTCCCAGAACGAGTCCGATTTTGGTTACTTTAGCATGCTGCAACTTTCTGCCTGTAAGACTTTCATAGCTTTTTTTATAAGTTTAATATCATTGCCCTTGCCTTGAACCGGAATAGCCCCAACCCTTTATAATTACACTGCGTTATATTTGTCAAGACCCTGAAGGGAGCTGAGGTATGGGGTATATTGTTATGGGTAAATTTATGCTAAAATATTATTTAATAAGAAGGGTTTTATGAAAAAATATATTTTAGTATATTTGGTTTTACTTATTTTATCTATAACCTCGGAAACTTTTTCCAGGGACAAATTAAATATTGCTTCCGGGGTGGTGCCCCATCATTTATTGGCTCAAGAGATAATAGATGATTTTTTTAAATATATTTTCTCTCGGGAAAAACCAGAAACCATTATTTTATTAAGCCCGGACCATTGGCACAGTGCAGCTCTTCATCAAGAAAATTCATTTATTACAGTTGCCTTAGAGCCGGGTAAGGAAGAGTTCAACCATCTAAAAGTTGACTCTAATTTATTAAGAAAATTAGCGGAAAAAAATAAAATAGTGCTGAATAATCCCGCAGTTGTTTCTGAATTTGGAATAACCAATTTGTTACCTTTTATGGAAAAATATTTCCCGGAAACTAAAATTTTACCGCTTCTAATACCGGCTAAAATTTCTAAAGAACAGGTAAAACAGTTAGTCAATTCTATAGATGAAGTTGCTCCCGTCCGGACTATTCTCATTGCTAGTGTAGATTTCTCCCATTATCTTCCTTGGCAGGCTGCTAATTTCCATGATCTAAAAAGTATCCGAGTTTTATTAAATTTTGAGGAAGAAAATTTTAAAAACATAGAGGTTGATTGCTGGCAGGCACTGTATGCAGCCAGACTTTTTGCTAAACTACGGCAGAAAGAAGCCCCTTGTATTATTGCTCATAAAAATTCTGCTGATTTTTTAAAATTAGACTTAGAAGAGACTACCTCTTATTTTAGTGTAATCTTTGAGCAGAAAAAAGTGGAAGAAATTTTTTCTAATCAGAAAGT
>Ga0210031_1001370_pt1 | contig 14710 bp, 9 predicted proteins | sample CryGeyCG2014_080_FD_185455 | JGI IMG/M metagenome (GOLD analysis project Ga0210031, IMG submission 185455) | Groundwater microbial communities from aquifer - Crystal Geyser CG03_land_8/20/14_0.80 (SPAdes) (version 2) | ecosystem: Environmental > Aquatic > Deep subsurface > Groundwater | place... | reverse complement strand
CTTTCTTCTCGGAGCCAGGTTGAGACACAAGCGGAGGAACCGGCGTGGGTATTGGCTGCGAGGGTGTTTGAGATTTGGTTTCTTTGACCGTAGATGGCTGAACAGATTGTGTCAGAAATGTCATAACAATTTTATTGTGACCCAGCAGCAACTTATCTCCATGTTTGATTTCACGCTTGCTGTTTAGCGGGATCTCCTTGCCGTTCAGTAAGACCGGGTTATGCTCAGCCAGCGGTTCAATATAATAGCGGCCTTCGGAAAAGGTGATCTGGGCGTGCTTGCGCGAGACCGTCATGCCATTCGGCAGAAGCTTCACGTTCACTGCCAGGATGATATTATGGCCGACATCTGAGTCGGGGCGGCCGATCACGGCCGGCTGCCATTGAATATCGTAAACCTTCCCGGTCGTTTCTTCGCGCAGGAAGGCATAATCCCTCGAATCCAGCATCTCCCGGATCGGCTGCCGGATATAATCGAAGACCAGTATGTCCTGCGGTTGGATGTCCAGTTGCGCCATGGTGGAACCGGGGTTGAGCGGCCGCTCCATGCCCTTCAGGTAGATGGCGTATTTCTCCGGTGCGTCGGCGGTGACGTCGTCGAACTCCTTGAGGACCTCCTGGATCAGGCCGGCGGGCGTCAGGCTTTCGAGGACGCGCGCCCGCTGGTCAGCGTGTTCAAAGACATCGATCTTGACGTCAATATAATCGCTCATTTCAACCTGCCTTCTTCTTCTTGCCTTTGGCATCCGCCTTGTCTTCCGGCTTTTCTTCCGGCTTCGCTTCCGGCTTGGCATCCAGCAGACCCATCGCCCGGGCGTTCTCGATGATGTCGCTGTCGCTGAACAGGTTGGTCACCGACTCCGGCAGCCCTGCACCCATCAGCAGCTTCTTGAGGTCGGGGATGTTGTACTTGGACAGGTCGGGTCCTGCAGGAGCCGCGGGGGCGCCCGCTGGTCCTGACTGATCAGACGATTTCTTGACCTTGCCGCCGGACAACCAGGTGACGTTCTTTTGCGGGTAGCGTTCCTTGATGCGGTTCACCCAAAGGTCCAGCGAGCCTTCAACGTCCTCGTCGTTGGCGTACGGCGTGGCGATCTGCAGCATGGCGGTGATGCCCGAGCGGACGGTGAAGGCGCGTCCCATGGGCAGATCCGTCTCCGCCAGGCTGCGCGGGAATTTGCCGTTCAGCCGGTTGACCGCGTCGGCGCTCCTCAGCGCGATGCCGAAGTTGGGCGCTGCGTAGACCTTGCGCAGGTCGTCTGACGAGCTCATGATACCCAGCGAGCCGGCCACGATCAGGAACACGCCGGCGGTCTGGTATTTGCGGATGAGCATCGAGAGGTTCTCGAAGAAGGACATCTTCTTGCGGCTCGCCTCTTCGGTGAAGCCGTCGTAGTCGTCGATGATGATCATGATCTTGCGCCGCTTGGGTTTCGTGTCAAACTCGGCGCACTCGACCTTCATATTCTCCAGGAAATCGTCCAGTTGTTCGATGTCGTCGATGGTCTGCACCACGTGCGGGATGTTGGCCAGCGAGGTCTGGCTGGCCTTCCACAGCTTGCGCGAGAAGTCGATCAGCACCATCATGATTTCATCGGGCGAGTAGTTGGCCGCCACGGATAGCATCATGGTGCGCAGGGTGGTGGTCTTGCCGGAGAACGGCTGGCCGATGACCACCATGTGCGGCCCCTGGCGCTCGATGTCGATCAGCGCGGGTCCCAGCGTGCGGTCGTCGATGCCCATCACGGCGTAGATGTGACGCACCTGGGGCAGCGTCACCTGTTTCATCAGGTTGTCGAGCGAATAACGCAGCGGCAGGGTCTCGACGGTGGACGGTTTCTCGCCCTTCCATTTTCCTTCCCACATTTCTGTCATGCGCATGCACATTTTGCTGATCTTGCTGATCCCACCCGGGTCGCCCTCCTCGGGCGTAAAGGTCAGCGCCGTCTGGAACTCGAGCGGCATGTTGCCGACCCGCACGTAGCCGCGGCCGGGGACCGCGCTCAGGTCGGCTGGAACACCGCGTCCGACGATGTCGGCGTACTCGGAGGGATCCGAAAGTTTGAGCGTGAAGCGCTCGGTGATCAGGTTGTACAGCTTTCCGGTGAGCGAATTGGGTGTGTCCGCCGAGAACAGGAAGTGCACGCCATAGGCGCGCGACTCGCGCACCAGGGAGATCAGCGGTCCCATCAACCCTTCGTAGTATTCCTTGAACTCGGCAAAGTTGTCGATGGCGACCAGGATCGCCGGCAGGGTTTTATCGGGGTGCGCCAAGTTGTAGGAATCCAGGCTGTTGGCCTTGGCCTCGCTGAAGAGCACCTGGCGCTGGTCAATGATGTCGTTGACCTTGCGCAGCGCCCGCAGCACGCGTTCCTCCTCCTCGGAGGTCACGACTGCGCCGACATGCGGCAGGTCGCCCAGGCTGCTCATCGCCCGCCCGCCGAAGTCCAGGATATAGACATGCAGTTCGTCGGGCGAATGGGTCAGCGCCAGGCTGGTGATCACGGTGCGTAAGAAGGTCGTCTTCCCACGCCCGGATGCCCCGAACACGACCGCATGCCCGTTGGGGAAATTGACGCTCAGAGGCCGCTGACTGGCCTTATATGGATTATCCACCACCCCGATCAGCGGATGCATGGAATTTTTCCCCCACTGGACCCCTCGCCATTCAAACCCATCATTCCAGAAGTTGGTGGCTTTTTCGTTGAGGGTCAGGCTGGTTGCATCTTCCTTGTTGTACATCCGCAGCACTTCGATGTCCGCATCGTTCATGTAGGCGGTATCCAGCGGGGTCTGCAGGCTTAGCACGTTGGCGCCGGTCTGCATCGGCAGGAACTCCGGCCACGGCCGCCACTGCGGACGCGACTCCTGCAATGCCATCTTCGCCAGCATCTCGACGATCACATCGTAAAGCTTGGGAGGCTCGGTGGCCTTCTGCGCAGCGGATTTGCGCGGTCGGTCCACCCAAACCACATTCGGAACGGCGTTCTCCTCTTGGGGTCCCTTGTAATCGCCGCCGGTGTAGGCCGTCTGAATCAATTCGATGTTCTCGTTGCCGATCTGCAGGTAGCCGCGGCCGGGGATGCCGGGCGGCAGGAAGGCGGCGTCGGCGCGCCGCAGCACCTCGCGGCTGTCATCCGGCGTTTCCACGCGCAGGCAGATGCGGAACTTGATGTTGGCGCGCATCTGGTCGGTGACGCCCACCGGCCGCTGGGCGGCCAGGATCAGGGTCACGCCCAGGGCGCGGCCCAGGCGGGTGATGCTTTCCAGCTGCGCCTTGTATTCGGCGTTGCCGGAGATCATTTCCGCGAACTCGTCAATGATGATGAACAGGTGCGGGTACGGGGGCCGGTCGGGTTCCAGGTTCAAGCCCTTGCGGCGGTAGTGCACGATGTCTTTGGAGTTGGTGTAGGTGTTGAGCTTCTGGCGGCGGTCGAGCTCGGCGATGATGGATGCGAACACACGCGCCGTGGCGGACTGGTCGAGGTTGGTGACGATATCCACCTTATGCGGCAGGCGTTTGAACGGTTCAAAGGCCGAACCGCCCTTGTAGTCCACCAGAACGAAGTTGAGCACATCCGGGTTGAAATTAAGCGCCATACCGATGATCAAGGTCATCAGCAGTTCGGACTTGCCGGAGCCGGTCGAGCCGGCGATGATGCCGTGCACGCCGTCCGCCTTGGCGGAGAAGGTCAGCACGCGCGGTTCGTTGCCCGATAGCAGGCCGACGGCTGTGAAGAGCCAGTCCGCCACCTTGGGATCCATGCTGCGGCGCCAGTTCTCCTGGGCCATCTGCTGCAGCTGGTCGATGGTGGTGACATTCAGCATATCCATCAGGGTGACGGTGGCGGCCAGGCTGGAACCGTAGCCGCGGCGCACGTCAACCATTTCAAGATTGCGGGAGAACTCGCGCGCCTTTTCCTGCGTGGTGACCAGCTTGGTGCTGCCCACATACAGGATGGAGTTGAAGCCGGTCTCGGCGTAGCGGAAAACGGCGGCGTCCTCGTCCACCGGGTCGTTGTCCACCTCGATCACCGACAGGCAGCGGCTGGGGACCTTCGAGCGGTCCGGAACCAGGAAGAGGATGCTGGCGCCCAGCATCTGTCCATCCATCAGGATGGTGGAGATGGCCGCCTCGCCCTCCAGGTCGTGTAGGCAGGACCAGTCCGGGGCGGGGTTGATGGCATCCACCACCACCAGCATGAACGGCAGCTTGACATCCGCGCCGCTTTCCTTGTCCTGCAGGCGCATGCGGCGGCGCTCCAGGATGGTGCGGATATTCTTCCAGAACAGGCGCATATAGTCGGCTTCGTTCTCACCGGGCTTTTCGTCGTTTTCGAACAACAGCGTTTCGGTCCTGTCCGATCCAACACAGTGGGGCAGGGCATAGGCCCAGCGCCAGTATTGCCGCGCCTCGCTTGTACCGGCCACGTAGAGGGTGGTGTCCTGCGGCGATTGGAAGGCGGCATAATCCACCAGCATCGTCCGTACGTAAGAATGCACCTTTTCCGAGGATGTTCCCGTAATGCCGATAGAATGGCGGATGGTGACGCCCTTGGATTCCTGAGCTTGCTCCTCCTTGCCTTCCTCGTCCTGTTTCTTGGATTCGACCTTTTTCTTCTCGGCCTCATCGGTCTGCAGCAAGATCGGGATGGTCACAGGCACATCGTACAGCAGGCGCGAGTCCTCCGCCAGGCGGGTCGCCTCGCGCATCAGGGGACTTTCGGTCTTCTCGTTCTCGGAGATCTTGTAGATCACCGTGGACAGACGCGTGCTGATCCCCAGGCGCAGATCCATGAAATCGTGGTCATGCGGGCGGCGCTCCCACAGGCGCGTGCCCGAGCGGATCTCCTCCTCGCGCCCTGCGGGGGGGCGGTTGATGTCGGCGGCGATGCCGAGTGTCTTTTCCGGGTCGGGATAGTTGTAGAAATAATAGATGCGCTGCTGCTCGTGCTCGCTTTCCATTTTGAGGCGCAGCTCGCTGATGCGGCGCTTGTAGGCGGCTTCCGCCTCCTCGCGCTGTTTGCGGTCCTTCATGGCGCTGTACAGTGCCAGCGAAATGGTGGCGACTACCGACAGGCCCATGGGGATCATCATGAATAGGCCGCCTTTCTGCCCTCCAAAGGTCGAAGCCAGGATGTAGCCCATGATCATCACGGCGGGCAGAAAGGCCTGCTGCAGCAACTGCCCGGTATTCTCTTTCGTATCCGGCGGGTTGGGAACAGTGAACAACCCTGATGGCAGCTGGGGTTCGATGCGGGGTGGGCGGTCAATGAAGATTTTGTCAGACATAGGTCATCTCCCCGGTTAACCGGGCACTATGGATAATGCCAATACCAGGAGCAGCGAAATCGCCAGCAGCGCTCCAAGGATGATAAATAAGATCCGCCAGTTCACCTGGAACGACCGGCGCTCGGCGGGAATGGGCGGGAAGTTTGGCTGCAGTGCTTTCACGAAAGCCAGCACATCCGGGAAGCGCTGGTCGTACTGGCGGGTGATGGACTTTTCAGCGATCTCCGGGATGTTCTTCAGGTCAATGCGTCCGCTGGTCTTGAACTCCCCCTCCATGACATTTTTCAGGACTGCCGGGTCCTTTTTGAGATGGTATTCATAGGCCGGGCGGCCTGCCAGCATTTCGTACAACAACGACCCCAGGCCGTAGACATCCGAGGCCGGGCCTACACCACTGCGCCCGTCGGCGATTTCAGGGGCGGTATAGGCAGCCAGGTTGTAATTCTCATTCCACAATTCATAGATGGACTGGCCCGGATCGGCCACGCCGAGGTCGAGCAGGATTGGCCGCGGGATGCCCTGCTTGTCGAAGCGCACAAGGATCACGTCGGGGTTGAGGCACAGGTGCAGCTTGCCGGCCCGGTGCAGGTAATACACACAATCGGCAACACTCAAAATGATCCAGCCAACGTGCTGGTACCAGGGCTGTGGGTTTTTGAGCAACAGGTTGCGCAGGATCGTGCCGTCGACAAATTTGAACACCTCGTAGTATTTGACGCGGCCCTCGATCACGGTCCAGCCGTAGGGATGGTAGTCGATGGTGCCCTGCGGGTGCGCCGGCAGCAGGACCGGCAGCAGCGGGTGCTGGCCGGCCTTGGTGAGCTGCAGAAAGGCCTTGGCTTCCAGCCGCAGCTTTTCCTCGCAGCCGACATTGGCTACCTTGAGCAGGATTTCCTCTTCGCCGCGCCGCGCCTGGTAGACGATGGCGGAGCGTGTGATGACAATGGGTTGGATGATTTCAATCGGGCCGAACCATTCGCCGTTGTCGAAGATCTCGGTGGCGTTTTCGGCCGGGCAGTACTTTTCCTGACACCACAGGTTGAAGTCCTGTGAGATCACATTGCAGCGTTGACAGATTCGCTTCATAGAGCCTCGCGTGATCCAGTTGACCGTGGATTAATCATGCCGGGAAGGGAATCCGCGCTTGCAGAGCTAATCACTCTTCAAAAGCGCGGATTCTTTGACGCTTCCCGAAGTTCAGTCGTAGTGAGGCACCGGGTTGAATAATACTCAAGATACTCTTATTCTCCCATTACCTCGCGAGTCACACATCAGGGTCTAAATGAACCTATTAGACCCTGATATGTCGCCGTCGCGATAAGCGTGGACGGCGCTCGTAATATCACCGTTGAGTTCCCTCATTTTATCTCCGGCTTTCTTCACATTGGGCTGGATCCGGTCTATGTACATTGCAGCAGCGTACGTGGCGCCCAGGGAGAGCCAGGCGGCTGCCTTCAGAGAGATGCTGATCGCTTCCAATGCTTTCGCTGCAGCTTGCAGGACTTCGCCAAATGTATTAAAACTTTTTGCCATGTTCTCAACTTGGGGAATGTCCATGAAGACTTCATCTGTTATCACGAGAAATTGCATAGGGCGTGTCATCTGCCCTGCTGACCGCGATAATACGCATTTGGTAGTCACGCCCAACGGTAAGTTTGTCGGTTGGAATATTAAAAGTATTGAAGTTGACAGGGTCGTTGAAAACGTATTCTGCGGCTTTTGCGCCCCCTTTGGTATCCCAGATCGAGATTTTTATGTATTTGACCAGCTCTGGCGAACTCATGGTCAGTTGAACATCGTAAGTCTGGTTTTCTGGAACAAATAGCAGCCCGGAAAATTGCACAGCCACTGGGCTGGGTGGACCCGGATAATCAGTGTTGGAAGTAACTGTGAATTCGGTGTTCAGCGAACTTCCATCTTTCAGGTTAAGTGTGAGCATGGCATTGTTTTGCCCGCGTTTGGGGTAGATCGCCGCCTCGACCATCCATTGAGCTTTTAGGGCTTCCATAATCTTGGTAAAGGATTGCGCCAGGTCATCCTGATTGGCAATAGCCGAAAATGCACCTGTGCTGGCGGCCATGCTCTGCAATTCCACCGTATTGATGTTGGCCTCTTTCGTAGAAAGCCCAATGGTATTGATGGGTACCTGGTCTTTCGTAGCCAGGTCAATCAACTCCTGGTAAGTATGTTGGCTGCAAACGCTGCCGTCGCGTTTTTCGTCTTTGCCATCTGTGAATAGAATAAGCGCTCTGCGTCCTGCAGATACTTTGGTCATAGATTCAACGGCGCTGTAAGCGGCATCATAAAGGCAGGTGCCGCGGTTGGATACCTGGTAGCGGTCAATTGCATAGCTGACAGCGGGGATGTTCTCGGTGAAATCCTGGATAAGCTTGATTTCTTCATCAAATTGGATGACGGCAAATAGGGAATTGTTGGGAGTATTATTGAGCGCAAGCTTGGCAGCCTCTTGGAGTTGCTGGGCGGCCCCCCCCATGCTTCCGCTTGAATCCAGAACGAGGGCGATATAGATCGGAATATCCGGTTTTTTGAACTGTCCCTCGGCGACAAAACTCGAACTTGATAGAGTTACTTGAGCGCTGGTCGTATCAACATTTAGAATTGGCGTTCCGGTTCGGTCTTCATAAACGTTGAAATAGACCTTCAAGGTCATTGCATCAGGCGTCTCCAACGTCGTAATCAGGTTGACTCGGATATCCCAGTTTGATGCCGATTGCCCGATTGCGATTATGTTGGGGGAGATCGAAAGAAGAATCGCCAGGAAGACAAACGAGACGGATTTCGCCAGCCGAGACACGTGATCCTCCATTTCGGATATCACAATTCTACGGAAGAAAAGCTTGAACCATTATATCAATTTCAAGCCCCTAATACAACCCCCTTTGCATAAGTGGTTCGCAATTTTCTGCAAAAAGCAGTATAATTTTCCTGCCGCCCCAGTAGCTCAAAAGGACAGAGCAGGGCACTCCTAGAATTTGGGCTTCACGCGAGAAATCCCGTGAATGCAGCGGCCAAATTCGGGGAAGCCTAAAGGGACAGCAAGCCATGATCCAGTTCCCAATGACAATTGGGACACAAGGCCGCCAAGTTGTCCAGGGAGTTCACCACCGACATAGGAGTATCGTCAGGAAAATCCTGGATCGGCCTGACATGGCAGACTTCGAAGTGCTTTGAATAACCGCACCTTGAACAACATTTCGGTTGATCCGAAGCATCATAAGTTCTTCTAGCCAGTTGGCGAATCCAAGCATTTGCCTGGTAACGAGCACGCTGGCGGATTTCAGCGATTGTAACTGCGCTGAAATCTCGCGGCTTTGTAGGGTCGCAGGCTTCGCAATAGCTCCGCCGGTACTTTGCCTCGGCCCCACAGGTTTTGCAGAAGAATTGCTGCCGCTTTCGTTTCGGAAAAAGCCGGTTGTTATAGCGAGCGGCGCAGGAAGTACTGCAGAACTTTGGGTTCAGTGTTTCGGCGCCACAATTCAAACACTTCATTGCTGTCTCCACGGTAATCCCGAGCTAAATTGACTTGAAATGGTATCACGTTAACTTTAACCGACTTTCCATTTCGAGTCAACCATGTGTAGAGACTAGACGGCCGCCACCTACAGCGCAGCAGGAGTATCCAGCGCCAGGGTGAAGGGATAGTCCAGGGAGCCAGGAAACTGGCGCAAACCAGAAGGCCAAGGTTGTGGGTTCAATTCCCGCCTGGGGCACAGGCAAAAATAGACTCTATCGGGAAGATCAAGGCTACGAGTGGCTGCTTTCCGATAAAGTCTAATTTTTAATGCACGTTTGGAGACGATATGAATCCGTATGCGATCCGGACCCTGAGCCTGCGCCGCGATTTCGGGCCAATCCACGCCGTGGACGATGTGTCGCTCGAAATCGCCGCCGGGACGGTCTTCGGCTTCCTCGGCCCCAACGGCGCGGGCAAGACGACCACCATCCGCCTGCTGCTCGGCCTGCTGGAGCCTAGCGGCGGCCGCGCCGAAGTGCTCGGCTTCGACACGCGGGCGCAGGCCGATTCCATCCGCGAGAAATCCGGCGCGCTGCTCGAATATAACGGCCTGTACGAGCGCATGACTGCCGAAGACAACCTGGAATTCTACGGGCGCGTCTGGCACATGTCGAAAAGCGACCGGCAGACGCGTATCAAGGAACTGCTAACCGAGACGGGACTCTATGAACGCCGCAAGGAAGCCGTAGGCACGTGGAGCCGCGGCATGAAGCAGAAATTGGCCGTCGCCCGGACTCTGCTCCACCGCCCGGCGCTTATCTTCCTGGACGAGCCGACGGCAGGATTGGATCCGGTGGCGGCGGCTGCGCTGCGCGAAGACCTGGCCGCGCTGGCGGCGCGTGAGGGCGTGACCATCTTCTTGACCACGCACAACCTGGCCGAGGCCGAGAAGCTCTGCCAGCATGTGGGCGTCATCAACAAAGGCAAATTGCTGGCCGTCGGCACACTGGACGAGTTGCGCGCCCATAACGAAGCCCCACGCGTCGAGGTGACGGGGAGCGGCTTCAGCGAGGCGATCCTCTCGAATTTGCGCGGCCGGCCCGAGGTGCGTGGCGTGGCGGCGGGTGATGGAAAGCTGACCATCGAACTCAGGCCCGGCGTCCCGACCGCGTCGCCCGCCCCCGCAGTTCGAGGGCTCGTCCGCCTGCTGGTCGAATCCGGTGCGGAGGTCGAGGAAGTCCACAAGAACAAAGCCAGCCTGGAAGAGTTGTTCCTGACGCTGGTCGAGGAGGAAGGAGAGCAGAAATGATCGCTGATATCTTTACCGTTGCCGTGAAAGAGATTAAGGAGCTGCCTTACCTGCGGCGCGACAAGTCGCGCACCAATTTGTTCACCTTGATCATTTTTATCGGTGTGTTTGGGATTTTCCTGCCCCTGCAGACCGGCAAGGAATGGGTGACCTCGCCCATCAGCCTGCTTTACTGGGCCTGGCTGCCGTTCATGCTGGTCGGCACGACCATGGTGGACGCGTTTGCCGGGGAGCGCGAGCGCCACACGCTGGAGACGCTGCTCGCCAGCCGTCTCTCGGACCGCGCCATCCTGTTTGGCAAAATCCTGGCCGGCGTGGTTTATGGCCTGGCGATGACCTTCACGTGCATCTTCGTCGGGCTGGTGACGGTCAATGTGGCGTTCGGCAGGGATGGCTTTTTGTTCTTCCCCGCCGCGAACGCCCTGGGCATCCTGGCAGTGGTGCTGCTCATCTCGACCCTGGCCTCCGGGCTGGGTGTGCTGGTCTCGCTGCGCGCCGGCTCGGTGCGCCAGGCCCAGCAGACCTTCACCATTGCCTATTTTGTGCTGCTCATTCCGCTGATGATCATTCCGATGCTTCCGGCGACGGTGATGCAGCCTGTCCTCCAGTTCCTGATGCAGACCGACTTCACGACCATAACGATTGGGGCAGGGCTGATCGTCATACTCCTGGATGTGGCGCTGATTATGGCGGCGATGGCGCGCTTCAAGCGCGCCAGACTCATCCTGGATTGAATAATGGATCTCTCTCCAATCACTGAAGATCTGATTATTGGGACAACCCCGGTCCCTCAGGATTACCCCCGCCTGCGTGACCTGGGCGTGCGGCTGGTGATCAACATGCGCTTTGAGCATCGTCCCAGGCCCGACCTGCACCAGCCACCCTTGAACTTCTTGTGGCTGCCCACGATAGACAGCCCGCTGCTGGTCATTCCCATCCGATTTCTGATGCGCGGCGTCCAGGCTGCGCTGGAGACGATCCGCTCCGGCGGGAAGGTCTACGCCCATTGCGCAGGAGGCCGTCATCGCGGCGTCGCCATGGGGGCGTCCATTTTGATCGCCCAAGGCTACAAACCCGAAGCGGCCATGAAGTTGATCAAGGCCAGGCGTCCGTTCGCCGACCCGGATATTTTTTACATCCGTGGCCGCATCCTGCGTTTTGCCCGTGTGTGGCCCCGTGCTGGAACCGGGACTACCACGCAAGCCTTCACCCTGCAACCAATATCGCCACCGTCACCCCGGCGCCGCCCTCGTTCTCTCCCCCCTCCTCGAACGATTTGACGTGCGGATGCCCCTTGAGCGCAGCGCGCACTTCCTGGCGCAGCTTGCCCGTCCCTTTGCCGTGGATGATGCGCACGAACGGCATCCCGGCCAGGAAGGCGCGGTCGAGGTAATCTTCGAGCATGGAAAGGGCATCCTCGGCTTTCTGGCCGCGCAGGTCGAGTTCCAGGCCAGGGGAAGGTCTCAGGTCGAAGGCGTTGTCCTGAGCTGTCACCCTGAACTTGTCGAAGGGCTGTCGAAGGATCGAAGGTCGGGATTCGGGGCTTTGGACTTTCGACTTTGGACTTTGGACCTGCTCATCAAAATCCAGCCGCTGAATACCCTCCAGCCGGACCCTTATCTTGAGCGCGCCAGCCTGGACTTCTGCCTCGTCTCCGCTGAGAGCAGCAATCACGCCCACTGCGTTCAAGTTCATCAACCGGACGCGTTCCCCCACTTTAAGCGGGCCGCGTGACGGGCGACGGGTGACTTTCGACTTTCGACTTTTGACCGGTTCTTGGATCTTTTCTTCCACCAACTCAACCTGCTCTTCGATCGCCTTCACCGCCTCCAGCGGCTGGCGGGCTTTCTTCAACTCGTCTTTCAGCGTTTCGAGCTGGGCCTTCACGATTTCCACTTCCAGTTCGCCTTCGGCGCGGGCCTGTTCTAGCACGGACTGGCGTTCCTCTTCGATCTTTTCCAGCCGCGCGGACAGCTCGCGTTCCAGGCGGCGCGCCTCGGTGCGTGCTTTCTCGGCTTTTTCGCTTTCCTTGAAGGCAATCTTGCGCTGACGGTGGATGTCGCCGAGCAGTTTGTCGGCGCGCAGGTCGTCGGGGTTGATCTCGCTCCTCGCCGCGGCGACGACGGCCTCGGGTAGTCCGAGTCGCTGGGCAATGGCTAAGGCGTTGGAGCGGCCCGGGAGGCCGATGGTCAGATGATAGGTGGGACGCAGAGTCTGGAGGTCGAATTCCAGTGAAGCATTGACCACGCCGGGCGTGGAATGGGCGAAGGTTTTGAGTTCGGGATAGTGCGTGGCGACGAAGGTGGTCACGCCGCGTTCGAGCAGGTGCGAGAGGATGGCGCGCGCCAGCGCCGAACCTTCCTGCGGGTCGGTGCCAGCGCCGAGTTCGTCCAGGATGACCAGGGCGCGGCGGTCGGCCTTCTTCAGGATGTGGACGATGTTGGTGATGTGGCCGGAGAAGGTGGAGAGGGATTGCTCGATGGACTGCTCGTCGCCGATGTCGGCGTAGACGGCCTGGAAGCAGGGCAGCTCCGAGCCGGACTGGGCCGGGATGTGCAGCCCGGATTGAGCCATCAGCGCCAGCAGGCCAACGGTCTTGAGCGAGACGGTCTTGCCGCCCGTGTTGGGGCCGGTGATGACCAGGGCGTAGGTGCCCGGAGCGAGGTCAATGGTGATGGGGACAACAGTTGCCGGATCCAGTAGCGGATGCCTTGCATCGAGTAGTTTGACGGTTGATAGGTCGAAAGTCGAATGTCGAAGGTCGGGATTGCCTGACCTTCGACCTTCGACCTTTGACCATGTTTTGAGAATCGGCTCGGACCCGCGAACTGCTTCCGCGTATTTGGCCTTGGCAAACGCCAGATCCAGTTCCGCCAGCGCGGCCACGCCCGGGACGATCTCTCCGGCCAGCGCGCCGACTTGCTCCGAGAGGGCGGCCAGGATGCGGCGGACTTCGTCGCGCTCGGCCAGTTGCAGCTCACGGTAGGTGTTGTTGAGCTCCACCACCGCCAGCGGCTCGACGAACAGGGTCGCGCCGGTAGATGACTGGTCGTGGATGATGGACTTGATCTGCCCTTTGAACTCGGCGCGCAGCGGGATGACGTAGCGCCCGTCGCGCTGGGTGATGAGGGCTTCTTGCAGCTTGGAAGCAGTGCCGGGGTCGGTGAGATATCTTTGCAGCCGCGTCATCAGCCGGTCATGCGCCACGCGCACCTCGCGGCGGATGCCTACCAGTTTATCTGAGGCGCTGTCGAGCACTTCGCCGCTTTCCGAGACGGTGCGCGAGATGGCTTCCACCAATCCCTGCGGGGCCGGCAGGCGTAGAGCCAGTTCGGCCAGGCGCGGGAAGTCATTGGCCTGTTTTTCGAGATTGCGGCGCAGGTTGCGCGTGGCAATCAACGTGTTGTGCACATCCAGCAGTTCCTTCGGCTCCAGCACGCCGCCGCGCGCGGCCAGGTCCACGTGCTCGCGGATGTCATGTGCGCCGCCGATGGTCAGGTCTTGCGTGGAGAGCAATTTGCGCGCTTCGCCGGTCTCAGCCAGGCGCTCGAAGGCCTCGTCGAAATCGGGGGTCGGGGACAGGTCGCGCGCCAGTTCCGCCGAGGCGGAGAAGTCGCAGAAATCCGCCAACCGGGCAAGGATCTTGGGGTATTCGAGGATGTGGAGGGTTTTGGTGTCCATGCAAGGGTATTTAACCACAGATGCCCAAAGGACACAATGCGAACGCAAGAAAACTGCTCATTGACACATCTCCGTTCGCATGATATAGTTTGAGCCTACGGATACCAGTAAGTTCGCTTTGGAAGGACAACCAAGTCGGCCCATGGGTTCAAATCCATGAGCCGTTTTGTTTTGACTGCCCGATGGGACATATTGAGTACCGATCCAATTTTCTTTTTGCCAAAAGGAGGCAAATATTATGTCTGAACGTATCACCGGCACAGTCAAATGGTTCAACGGGGGCAAAGGCTACGGCTTTCTTGCTCGCGAAGGCGGAGTGGATGTTTTCGTCCACTTTTCTGCCATTCAGGGCGAAGGTTTCAAGAACCTCGAAGAAGGCCAGAAGGTCGAATTCGCGGTTGAGCAGGGCCCCAAGGGTCCGCAAGCCAGCAACGTGGTAGTCGTCAACAGCTGATCCCACTGATTGTCCAAGAATTCCCCGAGATGTGAGTCTCGGGGAATTCTTTGTTATCAACCAGCACAAATTGGCTGAGAGTTCAAACAAAAAAGGCGGCTGATACGCCGCCAGTTTGTCTTTCCTACAAATTATGCCTCTTGCCTGTTTAGCTTGTCACTGGCAAGACGATTCAAACTAACTCCAGATTCTGCCGCTTCGATTGCCAGCCGCCGATGTAATTCTGGCGGTATTCGCACCATAAACTTCCCACTGTATTTTTTAACAGCAATCGGGTCAGGCACAGACTCTCCGCTTGCTTCTAAATCTGCAACCACTTGAGCCACTGTCTGACGGATGCCTTTCAAGGCTTCTTCTGGCGATGGTTCCAACCAGTTCAGACTTGGAAACTCAGCACAGAGGCCGGCATACTCATTGTCTTCCTCTGACCAGGTTACACGGTATGTATATCGGTCATTCTGTAACATCACTTTGCGCCTCCAGGCGTTCAATCGCTTTCA
>Ga0210031_1001346_pt1 | contig 14810 bp, 13 predicted proteins | sample CryGeyCG2014_080_FD_185455 | JGI IMG/M metagenome (GOLD analysis project Ga0210031, IMG submission 185455) | Groundwater microbial communities from aquifer - Crystal Geyser CG03_land_8/20/14_0.80 (SPAdes) (version 2) | ecosystem: Environmental > Aquatic > Deep subsurface > Groundwater | place... | reverse complement strand
TCAATTTTTCCCATTTTTCCGGGTCTTTGGAAATGATGTCAGCCGGGTCAGTTCCCGAAGACATAGTAATAACTTTTATTTGAAAATCTTCTTTTTGGGCTAAATCAATTCCTCTTCGAGTAGCCGAATCGCCGGCAATATCCATATCAAAGGCAGTAATGAGATTTTGAGAATAACGCTTTAAAATCTTCAACTGAAAAGGAGTTAAGGCCGTGCCGCTGGTGGCGACGGTATTCTGAAAACCAGCTTGATGGGATAGAATTACATCGGTGTATCCTTCAACCAAAATACAGGCATCCTTCCTTCTTACTTCCACTTTGGCAAAGTTTAATCCGTAGAGAACCCAGCTCTTATTATATAATAAAGTATTTGGAGTATTGATATATTTCGCTTCTGTAGAAGCAGATTCAGGCGCCCGCCTGCCATCGCCTGAAGGCAAAGCCTCTGGCGGGCAGGGATAACTACGCTGATTTATGCTGAAAATTCTTCCTCCGAATCCGATGACCTGAGAATTTAAATCAAAAACTGGAAAAATAATTCTTCCCCGGAATCTATCATAACTTGTAGAAGCTGATTCACGCTGATTAGCGCTGAAATCTTGTTCTTTTTTAATGGCCAGACCGGCTCTTACTACTTCTTCTCTTTCATATCCCTTGGAAACCAAAAAATCGGATAAACTCTGCCAGGTATTTGGGGCGTAACCCAATCGCCATTTTTTAATTGACTCCTCGTTTATTCCTCTCTCTAAAAGGTATTTTTTAACTTCGAGGCCGGTTTTACTTTCTTTTAACTGCCTTTCAAAAAACCGGCAAGCCAGTTCCATAATATCATATAATCTTTTTCTCTCGGTCTTTAACTTAGGGTCCTGCTTCCTGAGTTCAACTCCGGTTCTTTTAGCCAGAACCCTTAAAGCGTCACCGAATTCCAGTCCTTCAATTTCCATTACAAATTTAAAGACGTCTCCGAATTTTCCACAGCCAAAACATTTGAAAATCTGCCTGGAAGGCGAAACAAAAAAAGATGGCTTCTTTTCCGAGTGAAAAGGACAAAGAGCCCGATAATTAATTCCCGTTTTCTGGAGTTTGATATAAGAACCGATTAGTTCAACAATATCCAATTTTGACTTAATTTCTTCAATTGGAGAACCGAGCATAAATAAATTAAGATTACAAAATTATCATACCACAAATCCCTGCCAAGGGCAATTTTTATGCTTGACATTAAGGGCAAGGGGAATAAAATGAATAGTATTATGAATAATAAGGCGAAAAAACTGAAAATATTGTTTGTTGCCAGCGAATCAGCTCCTTTTGCCAAAGCCGGGGGCTTGGGCGACGTTATTTATTCTTTGTCTTTAGCCCTCAAAAAATTAGGCCAGGATGTCAGAATAATGATGCCCCGCTATGGCACAATTGACCTTAAAAAAAATAAAATGAAAATGGAGTTAAAGAGTCTGAAAGTCCCGACTGACCAGCCGGGCGGCTATCCTTATTTAATATGCAACGTCAAGAAAAACAGAGGAAGAAATGGAGCGAGTATTCCCACTTATTTCCTGGAAAATATGGAATATTACGAAAAAAGAGCCAATGTTTACGGTTATTCCGACGACCATATCCGTTGGATTTTGCTCTGCCGAGGAGTTTTAGAATTTTTAAAAGTTTCTAACTGGAAGCCCAATATCATTGTTGCCTCGGACTGGCAAACAGGGCTTATTCCTAATTACTTAAAAACCGTTTATGATAAAGACTCAATTCTCTCAAAAATAGGAACTATTTTCGCTATCCACAATCTCCAATATCAGGGAATGTGCGATTTTAAATTTGTTCAAGAGACCGAACGTGACTCCGGAAAAGAACCAATTCCCGATTTTTTTAACCCCCGCTTGGCGAAATTAAATTGGATGTTGAGGGGAACTATTTACAGCGATATTGTTACTACCGTTTCCCCAACTTATTCAAGAGAAATTTTAACTCCGGAGTACGGCGAAGGATTAAACAAAATTTTCGCCGAACATAGAGAAAAAATTTTCGGAATTTTAAACGGAATTGACTACGAAGAAAACAATCCGGAAAAATCTATCCACGTTCCGGTTAAATACAATATAAAAAATCTCGACGGGAAAAAAGAAAACAAAATTCTTCTTCAAAAAAAATTCGGATTTTCTCAAGACGACTCGGTTTTTTTAATAGGTATGGTTTCGCGATTAACCGAACAAAAAGGGTTTGATTTATTGGAAAAAATGATTGGCCCTCTTTTAAAAAATCTATCAATCCAGTTTATATTCCTTGGAGATGGTGAATCGAGATATAAAGAAATGATTAAAAATGCCTCGGAGAAGTTTCCGGAAAAAATTAAATATCTCTTTGAATTTGACCCAAATCTCCCCCATTTGATTTTCAGCGGAGCGGACGCTCTTTTGATGCCTTCTAAATTTGAACCTTGTGGAATCACCCAAATTCAAGCAATGAGATACGGTTGCGTTCCGATTGTCAGGAAAACCGGCGGATTGGCCGACACCGTTGAAGATTTTAATCCGCAAAAGAAAGAAGGAACCGGCTTTGTTTTTCAGGATTATGACCCAATGGACTTGTTTATTGCTATTGTTCGGGCTTATAACTGTTTCAACTTCAGAAATGAATGGAAGCAATTAGTAAAAAGGGTTTTAAAAAAAGATTTTTCCTGGAAAAAATCGGCTAAAGAATATTTGGCACTTTTCCATCAGTTACTCCAAAAGAAAAATCTCTAAAATTTATGTATTGGGTGAATTTTTTACATATTTATCAACCTCTAAGCCAATCCAATGAGATTTTAAAACGGGTGGTAAACGAATCTTACCGCCCTTTATTTAAGGGATGTTTAACCATTCCCGGAATAAAAATTAACTTAAACATCAATGCCGGCTTGACTGAAAACTTATGGAAAAAGGGGTATGAAGACGTGATAAAAATGATAAAGACATTGGCTAAAGATGGGAAATTAGAATTCACCGAGAGCAGCCGATACCATGCTTTTTTGCCTCTTCTGCCAAAAGAAGAAATCGTTAGGCAAATTAAAGGAAATTACAGAATTAACAAGAGATATTTCGGCAAACTTTATAAACCAAAATGTTTTTTCCCGCCGGAGATGGCTTATAGTAAAAAAATAAGCAAGCTTGTCTCCCAACTGGGCTATTCTTTTATTATAATAGACGAAGTTTGTTTCAATGCCGGGGAAAACTCTCCTCTGACAGACAGATTATATTTTGAAGAGGAAAATAAAAATTTAAAAATCATCTTTCGGGAAAGGCGGCTTTCTAATTGCCTAATGTCTGCAATAATAAGAACCAAGAAAGAGTTTCAAGAAGTCCTAAAAGAGGATTTAAAACAAGAAAAATATATCTGCACTGGAATCGACGGAGAAACCTTTGGCCACCACCGACCAGGATTAGAAAAAACCCTATTGAAAATTCTCTCTCTAAAAAAACCTAAACAAATCTTCATTTCTGAATTGCCAAAATATTTCCCGAAAGAAGAAAAGATTTCTCCTGTTTCGGCTACCTGGGCATCTTCAAGAGAAGATATAGAAAAAAGAGTTCAGTTTTATTCCTGGAAAGACCCAAAAAATAAGGTTCATAAGTTGCAGTGGGGATTTACCCGCTATATTTTAAAATTGGCAAAAAAGAGAAAGATTTCTCTAAAATTAAAAGAAAAAATTGACCAGGCTCTCGCCTCAGACCATTTTTTTTGGGCTAGCGGAGAACCTTGGTGGAGTCTTGAAATGATTGAAAAAGGAGCCTGGGCGCTGTTTGAAGTTTCAAAATTGCTCTCAAAAAACAAAGCAGAGTTTGAAAAAGGGAAAAATTATTATCTCCGAATCTTAGCCACCGCTTTTCAATGGCAAAGAGCCGGAAAAATAGAAGAAAAAACCAGAAAATATAAAGAGGCAGTAAGGATTCCTTTTAAAGAAAGGAGTTTTGAAATCAGCAAAGAAGGTAAAAAAATTTATGAAGATGTTATTTCCTTAATCAAAAAAAAGATGGTCCTATCCGCCAGGAAGAAAAACTACGAAAGGGCAATCTTGTGGAGAGACGCTATCTGGAAATTGGAAACAAAAAACGATATTTATGACTTGCTCCACATTGTTGATTTATTGAGAATAGAAATACCAGAAAAATTTAAAAAACTTGACCCCAAATTAAATGAATTAATGGCAGAATACAGAAAAATTAAATCCGGTCAGCCAGAATTAAGAAAAATTTAGTGAAATGGATAAGATTTTATCAAAAAAAATATTTTTAGCCGGAGCAGAAAAAAATATTCTTTCTTTCTTAAAAAAAACGAAATTAACGCCAACCGAGAAAGAGAATATTTTTCTGAAAGCGAAAAAAGAAATAAGACGTTTTGTTTATTCAGTTTGTCTCGGTGAAAAAGGGGAGAAATTTTTTTTAAAAGCGAGAATTATGAAAAGACGAGAAGTTTTGAAACAATTAAAGCATGAAATTTCTGTCTATAAATCCTTAAATAAAGTATCAAAGAATCAAAAACTTAATTTCCTTTTTCCTTCAATATTAAAATCTGGTAAATTTCGAAACATCGACTGGTATCTGCGCAATTACCGGGAAGGAAAGCTGGCTGGTGAAATGATGGATGATTTTAGTTTTAGAAAAAATTTTCTGAAGAATTTCCCCCCGAAAAAAATGGCTGAGGCGCTAATCTCTTTACAAAAAATTCCGGCTGAAAGCTTGGGACTAAAACTCTACAAGCACGGCGGGTGGTGGTACTTGCAAGATTTTAACTATTACAAACAAACCTCTCTTAAATTTTTTCTTGCCTCGCCTTTTAATCAGAATTTATTAACTAAAAAAGAGATAAAATTTGCCGAAAATATTTTAAGAAATAATAAAAATTTTTTGGATGAAAAAGCAAGCTTTTTAACGCACGGCGATTTATACCCCAACAATATTTTACTAACTCCTGATAGAGAAATTGTTCTTTTGGATTGGGAATTAATGCATCTCAACAACCCCAGTTTTGATATCTGTTTTGTTTGGCTTCTATCAAAAAATGATAAAAAATGGCAAAAAGATTTTTTTAACCTAACCGTAAAAAATAAAGGCGAGGAATTTGAAAAACTTTTTAGAATTTCTCTGATTTCTCTCAGTATTAGATTCGCTGATGCCTGCTGGCAGGGTTTAAAAAAAAGAAGGCACCAGGGGTATCCTCTCAGTTCTCTGGTCAAATCGCCTGTTTTCTCTTATCTTAAATTCTCCATAAAAATTTTTAAATCAGCGCTTTTTGAGCCAAAAAAAATTTATGATGAATAAAAAAGTTTTATTTGTTGCTTCAGAGGCAGCACCAATAGTAAAAGTGGGCGGCCTGGCTGACGTTATTGGTTCTTTGCCAAAAGCCCTGAAAAAATTAGGAGTTGATGTTTCAATTGTCCTGCCGTTCTATAGTACGATAAAATTGAAAAAGAGAGAGTTAATTTTAGCAAACCTTTGGAAAACCAATCTTCCGGAAAGCAATATCCCGGTCTTTTTAATTGAAAATAAAAATTATTTTAAAGATGGAATTTATGTGGAAGCCGATGCTTCTAGTGGAGGCAGCGAAAAAGAAGCAAAAAGGTTTCTTTTTTTTTCGCTCAGTGCAATTAAATTGACTGAGATTTTAAAACCAGACATTTTACACTGCCACGATTGGCATACAGCCATCGTCGCCTCACTCCTTAGGTCAAAAAAGATAAAAACTTTACTAACGATCCACAATTTGGGGTACCAAGGAATTTACTCATCTGAAATAGTTAATCAAGTTTTGGGAACCAATTTTTCTGGAGAGGTTAATTGTTTAAGGGAAGGAATTTTGAGCGCTGATTTTATTAATACGGTAAGTGAAAACTACGCTAAAGAAATTTTAACTCCAGAATATGGTTATGGCTTGGAAAAAGAGCTTCAGAAAAGGAAAAATAACCTTGTTGGTATTTTAAACGGGTTAGACGAAGAGCAATTTAATCCAGAAAAAGACCCTTATTTGAAAACAAATTATTCAATTGAAACATTGGATAAAAAACTAAAGAATAAAATCTTTCTCCAGAAAAATTATTTCGGCAAAGTCGCTCCGGAAATTCCTGTTTTAGGAATGGTTTCAAGATTAGCCCAACAAAAAGGTTTTGATTTAATTAAAACAATCTTCCCTATCTTAATGGAAGAAAAGCTCCAGTTTATTCTTTTGGGCAAAGGCATGAAAGAATACGAAGATTTTTTTCAAGAAAAAAGCCGGAAATATCCAGGGAAATTTCTTGCCAAAATACAATTTAACGAAGAATTGGCTCATCAGATTTATGCTGGCTCTGACATTTTTTTAATGCCCTCTCTGTTTGAACCCTGTGGCTTGGGCCAAATGATTTCAATGAAATACGGAACACTGCCTCTTGTTAGGGCGACCGGCGGTTTAAAAGACACCGTTACAGAAAATACAGGGTTTTTGTTTGAAAAATATGAGGGTCAGGAATTTTTGAAAACAATAAGAGCGGCCTTGAAAGTTTTTAAAAATAAAAGAATCTGGCAAAAAATCCAGAAAAATGGAATGAGACAGGATTTTTCCTGGCAAAAATCAGCTAAAAAATACTTAGAGGTTTACCAAAAACTAATCTAAGAAACATCGGGTCTCACTTCCGAGAGAAATTAGAGGCCTTTTTTATTTGGCTATTTGGAATATAGTGCAAGGTATTTTCGGAATCTCTTAAGATTGTTATCCTGAGATTGAAATCCTCAATTTTTCCTTTGGTTCCGGCAATTTCAATTTCTTCTCCCACCCGATATTGGTCTTCCAAAAGAATAAAAAGTCCTGATAAATAGTCCTGAATCAAGCTCCGGGCACCGAAACCTAAAGCCAGACCCCCGACTCCAAGACCGGCTAAGAGGGGCGTAATCTCTATTCCAAATTCAGGAAGGATGGTTATAAGAGCAATCAGCCAGATTATTGTTTTCAAAAAAGCAAAAGAAACTTTTTCTAAGGTTTCTAATCTTTTCTCTTCAAATCTTGACTCTACTTTCCCGAGCTTAATACCATTCTTGGCAAGATTCTTGAGAAATCTTGAAATAAAACTTTTAACAAAACGGCTGACTATTGAAGCCGCAATTAAAATGCCTAATATTTTAATTCCGTGAGAAATTGCCCAAGATATTAAATCCTCTAAGAAGTTTTCTAAAATCATAGATTTTTAATTATTATTCTTTATTTTGTCTAGACAAAAAATTCATCCCGCCCTCTAAACACATTATGAAGACTTTCAATCTTTTTAAAACTAATGGGGGTGGAAATTAAAATAACCCTATAATCATAAGCATAGAGGGCGGGACGGGTGGCGAGCCCGCGCAGAGGGCGAGCCAAATTTCGCTTTTACCAACTGGCGAAACGTAATAAATTTATTTCATAAATTTAAACGTTTCTGCCACGTTTAAATTTTGCTCAGCAAAATTTATTACGTGGCGGAGAGGCAGGGATTCGAACCCTGGAGGGCAATAGCCCACATGTTCTCCAAACATGCGCTTTAAACCACTCAGCCACCTCTCCATGTTCTTTTATTGTTTTTAAATTTCCTGAAGACGTTCAAGAATTTTTCGGTGATTTGAGAAAAAATTCTTTAACATCTTTATCCGCTGGATGGGAAAAATTTTTACTTGCTCCATTCCGTCACCAATTGCCTTCAAACCGCTAAGGGAAGATAATTTTGTTTTAAATAGAACGAAAAAATGATTGCCCCTATCTTCTTTATGGAGTAACTGCAAATCTTTTTCTTCTATAATAAGTCCTGTCTCTTCTTTTATTTCCCTAATAGCGGTGGCTACCGGAAATTCGTCTTTTTTACTTCTTCCTCCCGGCAGTTTCCAGTAAGGATTTTCTTTCTTTGGATCCAGAACCAGAGGAATTCCTTTAGGCGATTTGATTAAAACAGCGACTGAGTATTTACTATTATCCATAATAGTTTCATCAAAAATTATATTTTCATTCCTCTTAATGCTTTTATTCTTTCCTCAACCGGAGGATGGGTGAGAAATAATTTTGTAAACCAACTTTTTTTCTGTTCTCCCTTAAAAGGTGAAGTAATAAATAAATGGGCCGTAGAAGTATTAGCTGTTTTCATTGGAGTTGGATCCGAAGAAATTTTTTCCAAGGCCCGGGCTAATCCTTCGGGATATCTGGTTAAAAGAGCGCCGGAAGCATCGGCTAAAAATTCTCTTTTCCGGGAAATGGCTAAACGAATCAAGCTGGCCGCAATAGGAGCCAAGACAGCGGCCAGTAATCCTAAAATCAAAATCAAAAGACCCAGAGAATCTCTTGAATCTCTTCTTCTTAATCCCCCTCCCCAAAAAGTTATTCTTAGGAACCAGTTAGAAACCAAAGCTATAATCCCAACCAAGACAACAACAACTGTTCCCAAGAGAATGTCTCTGTTTCCAATGTGACTGAGCTCATGGGCAATGACTCCCTCCAGCTCTACCCTCTCTAATTTCTCTAAAAGTCCCCCGGTGATAGCGATAACCGCGTGATTTTCATCCCTCCCGGTAGCAAAAGCGTTGGGCTGTCCTTCCGGCAGAATACAAATTTTTGGCAAAGGTAAACCAGCCGTAATACAGAGATTTTCAACAAGCCGATAAAGCTCCGGGTTGTCTTCTTTTTTTATGGGTTGAGCGTGGGTTATCCGGAGAACAATCTTATCTGAATGCCAATAACTTAAAAAACTGCTAAAAATACTGAAAATTACTGCGACTATCAAAAAAAGGGAATTATTAAGCAAATAACTAAAAAGCCAGCCCAGGGCAATGATAAAAATCAAAAAGAGAGTAATAAACAGCCAGGTCTTGCGGATATTTGATTCGGCCTGAGTATATAAAGTCATGTTAAAGCGAGGCGTTTGTTAAATTGTTAGAACTCTACCTTCGGTACTTCTCTAGCGGCAGCTTCCTCCAGCTCAAATAAATCCATTTTCTTAAAGTTAAACATTTGAGCAACGATATTTGAAGGGAAAGATTCTCGCTTAATGTTTAAGTCTCTGACATTGGTGTTATAAAAACGTCTGGCCGCCTGAATCTTGTCCTCGGTATCGCGGAGTTCTCTTTGCAGCTCCAAAAAATTGACTGAGGCCTTAAGGTCAGGATAATTTTCTGAAACGGCAAAAAGGGATTTTAAGGTGTTGGTCAGCATATTCTCAGCTTGAGCTTTTTCTTTCATTCCTTGGGCCCCCATTGCTTTTGCTCTTGCTTCGGTAACTTTTTCAAAAACCTCTCTTTCATGAACGGCATATCCTTTAACTGTTTCCACTAAGTTAGGAATTAGATTGTATCTTCTCTTTAACTGGACATCAATATCCGACCAGGCCTCTTTGGCCCTGTTTTTTATTTTGACCAGACTGTTGTAAGTGCCGGCTAACCAAAGGACCAGAACAAAAACTATAATTAAAACTATATTAAGAATTGTCATAGATTAGTGATTAGTGATTAGTGATTCCGACCTTTAAAATTATCTTGGTAATCCTAAGATTAATTTGCTGATTGTTGGATGCTGAGCAATAAATTTATAATTCAGGAGTTTTAAAACTATCAAAAAATCCGAAAGTTCTGATTTAAATGTTTCAGGACCGGTAAATACCTCTAGCCCTTCTTTTATTAAATTTTTAAAATAATTTTCTAAAATCTCTTCTTTCTCTTTATCTTTTAGATAATCAATAATTTTTTTAAACTCTCCCCTATCAAGCCAAATCCCCTGACATAAACTGCAAATATCAACTTGGATTTGGGAATCAGCATATCTGACCGAATAAAGAGGGGTCAAACAAACAGGACAATATTTTTGAGTTTGGCTGATTTTAAATTTTCTTTTATCCTGCCAGAGATCTATATCTAACCAACTCAAATCCTTGTCTTTTTCATCCTTGGCTCGTCTTAATTCATCTTCTTCAAACCAAAATCCAAGACATTTTGGACAATAGTCAATTTCCACTCCATAGAAAATCACTTTTTTCATTTCTATTTTACAAAGAGGACAATTCATGTACCGAGCTTTCGCGAAGCGAAAGCGAAGGTGAAGAAGAGAACGAAGTTCTCTTTGACTTCTCCATTATAAACAAAAACTCCCTCAAAATCAATTGAGAAAGTTTTCTTATTCACTTGAGCACTTATTCACTTGTTCACTTGTTCACTTATTCACTTATTCACTTGAGCACTTATTCACTTGTTCACTTGTTCACTTATTCACTTATTCACTTGAGCACTTATTCACTTGTTCACTTGTTCACTTATTTTAGTATCCTCCAGCCATTCCTCCTGGCATTCCCGGGGTTTTTTCTTCTTCCTTAGGAATTTCTGCAACTATACACTCGGTTGTCAAAAGCATACTTGCTCCAGAAACAGCATTTTCCAAAGCTGACCTCGTTACTTTTGTCGGGTCAACTATTCCTTTTTCCATCAAATTTTCATATTTTAAAGTTTGAGCGTTAAAGCCGTATCCGGCTTTATGCTTTTTCACCTCCTCAACTATCATCGACCCTTCAACTCCAGCATTCTGAGCAATAATTCTTAAAGGCTCAGTGAGGGACTTTTTCAAAATCTCAACTCCGATTTTTTCCTCGCCTTCCAGGTTTAATTTATCTAAAGCTACGCAAGCCCTAAGCAAAGCCACTCCTCCTCCAGGAACTATCCCTTCTTCAATTGCCGCTCGGGTTGCCGCTAGAGCATTTTCGGCTTTGGCCTGACGAGCTTTCTGCTCAACTTCGGTCGGAGCGCCAACTTTAATTACCGCCACTCCGCCGGCTAACTTACCGAGACGCTCTTGTAATTTTTCTTTGTCAAAATCAGAGGTAGCAGCAGCAATTTCATTTCTTATTTGATTAACTCTGGCCTCAATATCTGTTTTCTTTCCTTTGCCGCCAATAATAATTGTGTTTTCTTTAATAGAAATAATTTTTCTGGCTCTGCCTAACATCCCAACTTCTACATTTTCTAACTTTATTCCTTTCTCCTCCGAAACTACCTGGCCACCAGTCACCCAAGCAATATCTTCTAACATTTCCTTTTTTCGATCTCCGAAGCCGGGCGCTTTTACGGCTAAGGCATTTAAAATCCCTCTCAGTTTATTAACTACTAAGGTAGCTAAGGCATCGCCTTCAATTTCTTCAGCAATAATTAAAAATTCTTTCTTCCCGGTTTCGGCAATTTTCTCCAAGACCGGTAAAATATCTCGTAAAGAAGAAATTTTCTTGTCAGTAATTAAAATAAACGGCTCATCTAAAACTGCTTCCATTTTCTCAGGATTAGTAACCATATAAGGAGAAATATAACCCCGGTCAAACTGAAGCCCTTTAACAATTTCCTTGGAAAGACCGAATGTTTTTGATTCCTCAATTGTCACCACTCCATCCCTTCCCGCTTCTTCTATTACCTCAGCAATTAAATTACCGAGTTCTGTATCTTCGGCCGAAATTGTGGCTACCTGAGCAATTTCTTCTTTACCGGACACCTTTTTAGAAAAATTTTTTAACGCCTCAACAACTGCTTTCGACCCCTTCTCAATACCTCTTCTTAAGGCTAAAGGATTGGCTCCAGCCGCAACATTTTTAAATCCCTCTTTAATTAAGGCCTGAGCTAAAACAGCAGCCGTGGTCGTTCCATCTCCGGCTGTTTCGCTTGTTTTTGAAGCAATCTCTTTAATAATTTCCGCTCCCAGATTTTCAATTTTGTCTTCAAGCTCAATCTCCTTGGCAATGCTCACTCCATCATTAGTGATAGTTGGGACGCCAAAACCTTTGTCTAAAATAACATTACGGCCTTTAGGACCTAAAGTCACTTTAACCGCGTTGGCTAATTTATCAACTCCGTCTTTTATTTTTTTCCGAGCCTCCTCGGAATATTTTATTTGTTTGCTCATAAAATGCGATACTAATATACGAATTGATACTAATTATACTAATTTTTATTCGTATCATTCGTATGCATTAGTATATTGGTATCGCGTTATTCTAAAATCGCGAGAATATCCTCTTCTTTCGCTATAAGATATTCTTTATCGCCGACCTTTATTTCATTTGGACCATATTTTGTAAAAAGAACCTTATTCCCCTTTTTTACTTCCATTGGAACCCTTTTACCCGAAGATAGTCTCCTGCCCGGGCCGACGGCAATCACCTTGCCCTGTTCCGGTCTTTCTTTTTCTATTGTCTGGGGCAGAAAAATCCCTGATTTTGTCTTTTCTTCTTGAGAAATCGGTTCAATAAGTATATGGTCTGACAATGGTTTGATATTCATATACCGCGATACTAATATACAAATTCATACTAATGATACGAATATTAGTATATTGGCATCAATTTACGTTAGTAGTTGTGACCTTTTTTTATTGTTAATGTTCTTATTTTAATCCTAAAATAAATTTTGTCAAATACCGAGCTTTTGCGAAGCAAAAGCGAAGGTAATTGACTTTAAAATAAAATCCTGATAGAATGAGATAGCGAAAATGAAGCAATTTTTTTGGCAAATTATTCTTGGCATCTTAGGCTTATATTTAGCAATTCTCTTAGTTCCCGGCGTAACAATATCAGGAGGACAAGAACTTACTCAGCCAGGAATTAAAACTTTATTTTTAGCCGGGGTTGTCCTGGGATTGATAAATTTTTTTATTAAACCAATAATTAAAATTATCACCTTCCCTTTAAGACTGCTGACTCTTGGCCTTTTTGGTTTAATCATCAATATGGCAATGGTCTGGATAGTTGACGTCCTCTTTCCTGAACTAATCATTGCCAATCTCTCGGCTCTTTTTTGGACATCGCTTATCGTTTGGCTTCTGAGCTGGACCGGGCCAGGGAGAGAGCCAAAAAGAGTTTAACCATGAATCAGATTTTAATTATCATTCAAATTATTGTCTCCGTCCTTCTAATCTTGTTTATCCTTTTACAGCAAAGAGGGACCGCTCTGGGTTCTGCTTTTGGCGGTGAAGGAGGGTTTTATCTGAAGAGACGAGGAATTGAAAAAAAGATTTTTTGGGGAACAGTAATTTTGGCAACTCTCTTTATTGTTTTATCTCTAATAAATCTTCTTGTTTAAAAAATTGGAACAAGATTTACTCAAAAATTTTTTTGGTTTTTTTCAAAGGTTGCCGGGAAAATGTAAAAAAATTTTTCCTCCAGAAAAGAAGAAGCAATTTTTTAATATCCCAAAATTATCAAAGAAAGCCCGTTCTTTGACATTACTGGCATTATTGATATTTTTGGGAATTCTGGCCCTAAATTTTTATTTTAAGAAGACCGAAGTTCAGCCGAGTTTTGGTGGCACTCTCCGAGAAGGGGTAATTGGCCAGCCAAGATTTATTAACCCTCTTTATCTCTCAGATAATGACGTTGACCGGGATTTAGTTGAACTGCTTTTCCGAGGTTTGATGAAATATAATGAAAATGGTGAAGTGGTGAAAGATATGGCTGATGATTTAGAAATCAAAGAAGAAGGACAGGTTTACGAAATTAAGTTAAAGGAAAATATATCCTGGCATGATGGAGAACCGCTGACTGCCGAAGATGTAGTTTTTACTATAAACTTATTACAAAATCCTGAGTATAAAAGTTCCCAGGCAATAAAATGGTCAGGGGTAAGTATTGAGAAACTATCAGACAGGATTGTCCAATTTAGACTAAAGAAAGCTTATTCCGGTTTTTTGGAAACCTTAACCGAAAAGATAATACCTAAGCATATTTTCAAAGACATGCCTCCGAAAAATCTTCCCTGGGCTTTGAGTTCTGAAGAACATTTGGAAGAATACCTGGTTGGTTCCGGTCCCTTCCAATTCAAGCAATTAGTCCAAGATAATAAATCTGGTTATATAGAATCTTTAACATTAGTAAGGAATCAAAATTATTTTGTTAAAAAGCCCCTCATTTCCCAAATATCTTTTCACTTTTTTACCAATAAAGAAGATTTGTTGAAATCAGCTTTTCAAGGAAGAATTGACGGTCTCCTAATTTCCGACCCCAGCGATCTGGAAACTTTCTCTGAGGAAACGTTTAATAGTTTTGAACTTTCTTTACCTAGATACTTCGCAGTTTTTTTCAATCAAAATCCCCCAGAAGATAAACCAAAACTCTTAATTTCAAAAGAAGTAAGAGAGGCCTTAAATTATGCTGTTGACAAAGAAGAAATCTTGGAAAAGACCGTCCTGGGGAAAGGCAAGATAGTTGATTCTCCTATTCTGCCGGATTTTTATGGATTTGAGCCTCCCTCAAAAATTTATCAATTTGATAAAGAGAAGGCAGAGAAAATTTTAGAAGAAGCCGGATTCAAATATATTGATGATGGGAGTGAAGTAAGAAAGAAAATAATTTCTCAAAAACCAACTTTTTCTTTTACCAAAACCCTTCAATACGGGAGTAAGGGCGACGAAGTAACCCAGCTTCAAAAGTGTTTAGCCGACCCGGCAGTAGGAGGACCGGAAATTTATCCCAGCGGTAAAATTACCGGATATTTCGGCAATGAAACAAAACAAGCTGTTATTCTATTTCAGGAGAGATATAAAGATGACATTCTTGCTTCTTCTGGCTTGGAAAAAGGAACGGGACAGGTAAAGAGTAAAACAAGAGAAAAACTTAATCAACTCTGCTTCCCCCAAAAAGAAGAAGTTCTGCCTCTACAATTTTCTTTGGTGACAGTCAATAAACCTCTGATGATTAAAATCTCCCAACTTTTACAGAAAAGCTGGAAGGAAATAGGAGCCAACGTTGAGATTAAATTTGAAGCCATTTCTACTATAGAAACTGATATTATTAAACCCAGAAATTTTGAGGCCCTCTTA
>Ga0210031_1001345_pt1 | contig 14822 bp, 17 predicted proteins | sample CryGeyCG2014_080_FD_185455 | JGI IMG/M metagenome (GOLD analysis project Ga0210031, IMG submission 185455) | Groundwater microbial communities from aquifer - Crystal Geyser CG03_land_8/20/14_0.80 (SPAdes) (version 2) | ecosystem: Environmental > Aquatic > Deep subsurface > Groundwater | place... | reverse complement strand
TGTGGACAACAAAAGTTGACATAGAGTATCTTTCCTTTTTGCCTGCCCGAGCGGAAAAGTTTTTATCAGAATTCGCAGTCCGGATTTTCGTCAAAAAAAGTTCGGATTTTAACCAAAAGGCATCGCCAGTTAGGGAATGAAGCCATTGGCTCGCCCGCTACGCGGGCTCGCCAGCCGATTTTAAGCGCAAATTGGAATTTTTTATCTTTGCCCCGCTACTGCGGGACTGGCCAAAAGCGGGCTTTTCGAATTTTCATTTTATCGCCTCGATTTTTAAACTCTCAAGAGGAATTCCTTGGTATTGTCTTTTGCTAATATCTTTATCTTCTGACAAAATTTTTACTTTAAATCCTGTATCCTTAATAATTTTTAAGTAATCATCTTTTAATAAAGCACCGCCCACACATCCTGCTATTAATTCATCGTTGTCTTTTTGTTCGTCTGAAATATTTTCCAGCAATACAATATCCGAAATATAGACTTTACCACCTTTTTTAAGCACTCTAAAAGCTTCTTTAAAAACCTTTGATTTGTCTGGAGCAAGATTAACAACGCAATTGCTTATAATCACATCAATGGAATTGTTTTCTACAGGCAAATTTTCTATATCTCCTAGTCGGAATTCAACATTGTTATAGTTAAACTTTTTTGCATTTTCAGTTGCTTTATCAATCATTTCTTGAGTTATATCTACTCCGATTATTCGACCCGAGACACCAGCTTTTTTAGCGGCCAGAAAACAATCAAATCCCGCCCCTGAACCTAAATCTAAAACAACATCGCCTTCTTTGATATTTCCCATTCCAGTCGGATTGCCACAACCAAGACCAAGATTGGCCTCAGAAACAACTCCTATTTCCTGATCGGAATAGCCAATACTTTTTGCAATTTGCTCGTTAGTGGTTTTATCGCCACAACCACAACTATTACTGCAACATCCAGTTCCATTTTGAATTGCTATTTCACCATAATGCTTTTTGACGATTTGTTTGATATTATCTTTTTTCATAAGTCTTATCTCCTATTTAATTAAAAAATTATTTAAAAAAGTACAAGTTTTTAGGAATGCTTTTTGGTTTATTTTGCAATACACCCACTTCCCTTCTTTTTCTGTGATAATAAGATTCGCATTTACAAGTTCTTTGATATGATGAGAAATTGTGGGAATAGTGATATCTAAGAGTTTTGATAAATCTTTAATGCAAGTTTCATTTCGGCAGGAAAATTGACCATCATTGCATTTACATTCTTTAGCATAGACCGATGATAATATTTTCAATCTATTTTCATCGCTAAGGGCTTTGAAAATTTTAGCTAAATCTTTAATATTTTTATTCATAGGTAGTTCCTTATTATTATACTTAGATAACTATCTAAATGTTAGCAAACCAAATATCTATTGTCAAGAATCATAATTTATAGACAAAGCGTTCGTTTTATAGTAATATTTAAATTGAATTTAACCCGCCAAAGAAAAACTTGAAATCGTCCAATCCGAAAGGGTCGCTTCCGCCTCGCCCTCGCTTCCTGCGGCGATTTTTTCGGCGGGCTTCAAATTTTTTTCCTTGCCCCGCCCTCCCGACGCGGAAAAGTTTAAGGAACTCCCTAAAATACATAATCCCATTTTGGGATTATACCACAATAGGATATATACTACAAATAGCATGAGCAAGTCAATTTATACAAAAAATTATAAGGAAATAATAAATCGCCTAAAACAGGCGAGGATTGATGTTGGACTTTCTCAACAAGCAGTAACCGATAAACTTGGCAAACCACAATCTTATTTATCAAAAATTGAATCAGGCGAAAGACGGCTTGATGTAGCCGAACTTAAAAAATTATCCGAAATTTATAAAAAGTCGGTATCTTATTTTGTATAACCACTATGTTGTTAAATAAATTTGAAAAATTTTTACAATCAGTTGATCTTATCGCTTATCGCGAAAAGTATAGGCCTATTAAACTTGTTGAAATGGATTTACCAAAGGAAATACAAGCAATCGCTATGCTTTATCAGGTTTATTGGGACCAAAAGAAATTTTTAAATTACGACGATTTTTATAAAGAATATTTAAGAAAGTATAAAACAGAAATTGAATCGTTTAGACAAAAAATCACAATGTGCAAAGATTGTTTTTATCGCGGACTGCCAGCGAGAATTTATCGCACTTGGGCAAGTATCATTACTCAAATTCATGCCGGATACGTTACCGAATCGGTTTTTGGCGACGGAACTGTCGCAATGTCCGCCGAGCTTGATCATCAAGGAGTTGATTTTCAAGTCGTCTATAAAAATAAAACTCTTAACTACCAAGTCAAAAAAGCGACTTTTAGCAGAGAAGTAAGGCAAGAGAAAAAGTCGCGAAATCAAATCAAGGGTGAGTTTATCGACATTAAATACGAAGTGCCAAGCGACGATTATTTTAAAAATTCAAAGAAAAAAGACGGCGAGTATAAACTGCCTTATTTACGATTTACTGAAAATAAAGAATTAAAGCGTTTTCCTAATGGTTTCGTTGTTTTTACGCCATTCCCATTTGAGAAAAAGAAAAGTGGAATAGACAAATTAAAGTAATTTTGGCGTAAACCTTGTATTGCTTAAAAATTTTTCAGCGATACGAATATAATCGGGATTTATTTCAAAACCGATATACGATTGCCCTAATTCTTTAGCGGCAACGCACTCCGAACCTGTACCAACAAACGGCACTAAAATAACGCCGTCTTTTTTTGGCATAGCGGACGAAATAAGTTTTCGGGAAATTTCAAGAGGTTTTTGTGTTGGGTGTTTAATTATTTCGTGTTTCTCGTGTTTTTTTAATTCTCTTGGCTCAAAAACACCGTCGCAAGTTTTACACAAAAACCACCTTTCAATCATTCCAGCTCCGCCCGCAAGCGCGGGGATTTTTATTACATCGCGAGGCAACGCTCCGCCTTCGTGAGCCTGATAAATTGTTTCCTTTCCTTCCTTACTAAACCGGCCTAAAGTTCCTTTTCTAACCTTGCCCGCCGCTCCATTTAAAAATCCTTCCGTATATGGTTCTCTAATTTCGTCTCTATTAAAAACTGGCTTGTCTTTCCATGCGCAAATAATCGCCTCGTGGCTTCTTTGCCAAAAATTTAGCGAGGCAACATTTTTATTCGTGTAATGCCAAATAAGCCACCTTTTATTTATCGGGATTTCAACTGAAAGATAAGCTAAAATTTCACTGAAGCCGTAGATAAACATTGTCCCAGTTGGCTTCATTGTGCGGATACATTCGTTTATCCATTCTTTGCACCACGAGATATACTCGCCTAATTCTCGCTTATCAATATTATTTCCAAAATCTTTGCCGATATTGTAAGGCGGATCAATAACGACGACATCGCAACTCTCGTCGGGAAGTTTTTTAAGCTCTGCAAGTGCGTCGCCTAAAATTATTTTATTTAATGGAAGCGTTTTATTTCTTTTTAACGGAGTTGTCAATAAATCCTCTATCTGTTGCGTTTCATTTTGTATAACATCAATAACAATACCTTGAATTTTTATATCTCTGTCTTTTCGTATAATAATTGGCTCGTAGGCATTATTTGCTGGCTGGAGCCTAATTTGATTAGGCTCCCTGAAAATTTTTTTAAGCGTCGTCTCGTAATTATCTATTAAAGCGACTACTCGTTGCCCATTTTCGGCGACTTCTTGTTGTTTAACTAGAACGACATCGCCGTCTTTTATATTTTCATCAATCATACTATTTCCGCTTACTCGCAAAGCGTAGAAGTCGCCATTTTTTGGTAATTTTGTTTTGGCTATTGCTATAAATTCATTTTGTCGGATTGCCTCTATTGGTTCACCCGCGGCAATAGTTCCCAAAAGAGGAATTTTTATCAGAGGCTCTTTTTCTAGAATACTAATTGCGCGGGCTTTATTTTCCAAATATCCAGCTTTTTTCAATTTTGAAACATGAAAATGAGCCGTTGAAACAGAGGCGAGTTTAAATTTTTTCTGTATATTTTCAAGAGAGGGGGGATACCCCTTACTTTTTACGAAAGTTTCTACGAAATCTAAAACTTCCATTTGTTTTTTGGTGATCATAAACTTGATTTCATCCCATACTAAAAGTATAATAGAAAAAAAATAGAAAATCAAATGCAGTTATCCACAAGCGTTCTTTTAGAAAAATTATTGCTCTTGACAAGGTATTTCTATCTGCTATTATTATAAATAATAAATGAAGAAAGGTAATATAAAAAACCCTTATTTTAAGATGATAACTTGACTTTATTATTACTTAGGAATATTATTAAGTAGTCGGTTAATTAAAATAATCAAGTAAAATATGGATAATAATACATTAGAATCAACAAATAAGCTTTTGCGGGTAATAGTCGCCCTGCTCCTTAAACGAAAAGACCCAGATACGCTTACTCTGCGACAGCAGATTGAGATATTAAACGATTTAGGCTTAAAGCCGTTAGAAATTGCTGAAATACTAGGTCGAAGCAATATCTATATTAACAAAGAGCTTTTCGAGCTTAGAAAAAGCCGAAAGCAAAAATAATAATTTTATGGCAAAAGATAATCAAAAAAAAGAAAATACAACTGATGAATTGTTGCGCGACTTGTTGATTGTCCAACTTGGATTGGCTGGTTTAGCTCAACACCAAATACGCGAAATTGTAGAGGTCGATATGCACCGCGTAAATCGCATTGTCAAACACTTTAAGAAAATAGGCAAATAAATTTATGACAGAAAAAATACTTGCGGAAGTTTCCAAAAAACTTAATGTCTTAATTGCTCTTTCCCTCCGTCAGTTGCTTGGGGAAAAAGAATTTTCAGGCAACGAAAAACGGAAGCAGGGCGTTGGCGAGTTGGCTCGTTATTTTAACAATATGGGCATTGAAGCCAAAGATATTGCGGAAATCACCGGTGCTCCGCTTCAAAGCGTCAGGACATTATTAACTCCAAAACGCAGAGAATAAATATGGCTCGTCCTCGTATTCTTGACCAAAAAATAATGTTAAAAATTGCCAAAAAACTTGGCAAGAAAAACATTGTTGCCATAAATGGCATAGTAAGTAATAAAGCTTCAAAGCTCGGCATATCTGCCGAGGCGGCTTTGATACTTTTAGCTAAAGAACACGGGATAGGCACATCTACATACCAGCGAAATCTCGATGTTACAAAACAAGCAGAGGTAAGAGACGCTTTGCCGTCAATTTTTGCTCCGGTACGAGCCACAAATCATGCGAGCAAGATAAAAAACAGAAATGAAACAAAACCAACTATTAGCAAGAAGGCGTCACTAAAACTTGCCATTGAGTATTTGATTGAGGATCAGGAATTGCGGAGCAGATGCCAAGATATTCTGATGGCTTTTGCTAATTTTGACAGACCTATCAATCAAGCGACCTTGATACTTGAAGATAGAATCAGAAAAAAAGCACTTCCAACTAAAAAAATAGTTGGTGAAAATTTGGTTAATCATGCTTTCAACGAGGAAATTTCAAAAACGGTTCTTCGCGTTGCAAGCAACGATCCCGACGACCAACGCGGATTTACGCAAATGTTGCGAGGTATTTTTGCGGCATTCGCAATAAAACACATCACCATATTATAAAAAGTTTTTCGAGAGAAGAAGCCATGCGTGTTTGCGGATTTATTGATGTTCCGTTGCGAGTTGTTGATAATTCTGTCAAAACTAAATAAAGCCTGCCGAAAAAATCGCCGTCGGAAGCGAGGCAACAACATATATGGCATACACAAAATTATTCACCCGATTAAATAAGAATTCAGTGGCTGAAGCCGGCGGCAAAGGAGCCAGTTTGGGAGAAATGATTAATGCTAAAATTCCAGTGCCGCATGGTTTTGTAGTGATTGCCAGCGCGTTTGACAGATTCCTAGAAGAAACGGATTTAGCCCAAGACATTCAAGCCCAGCTTGACCAAGTCAACTATAAAGATACCAATTCAGTTGACCGGTATGCCAATGTTATCAGAGACACAATTGCTAAAACCAAATTCCCAGAAGACTTAAAAAAAGAAATTCTGGTTGAATTCAAAAAATTAAAATGTCCATATGTGGCAGTCAGGAGTTCGGCTACTGCTGAAGATTCCAAGACGGCCAGTTGGGCCGGGGAGTTGGAAACTTACTTGAACACCACTGGCAAGGATTTGATTGCCAATGTTAAAAAATGCTGGAGTTCGCTGTTTACTCCCAGAGCCATATTCTACCGCCATGAAAAAAAACTGCTCAAATCAAAAGTCTCCGTCGCGGTGGTGGTGCAAAAAATGGTTCAGTCCGATGTCTCGGGCATTTGCTTTACGGTTCATCCGGTAACGCAGGATAAAAATCAGCTGATTATTGAAGCCGGCTTTGGACTGGGTGAAGCCATTGTCTCCGGTCAGATCACGCCAGATAGTTATGTGGTTGACAAACGCGACTGGTCAATTATGGATATTAATATCTCAAGACAGGAAACTAAGATTGAAAAGATTAAAGGATTAACCAAGACAGTTCCGGTTAAGAAAGCTGATCAAGAGAAACAGAAATTGACTGGTAAAAAAATTATCGCGCTGGCCAAGCTTTGCGGTCAAATTGAAAAGCATTACGGCTTTCCGTGTGATATTGAATGGGCGATGGAAAAGGGGAAAATATATATTACGCAATCCCGGCCGATTACGACCTTGCAGTTTTGAAAGATGGGGATTTGGTGGAAGTTGATGCTAATCAAGGAATAGTAAAGATAATTAAATAAAACAGAGATAAATAATATTGAGGCATTTGCCAAATCGCCTAAAAAGCCCTATGATATTTGTGTCTTTGGGGCAGAATATTATGTTAAAAATCCAAGAGAATTATAGTTTAAATAATTTGACAACAATTAAAGTTGGCGGAGCGGCTAGCTTTTTTGCGCGGGTAAAAAATGTCAATGAATTGAAAGAGGCTTTAGAATACGCGCATCATCACAGTTTGAATATTTTTGTGATTTCAGGCGGCAGTAACGTGGTGGTGAGTGAGCATGGTTTTCATGGTTTGGCGATTCAGATAAATATTAATGGGTTTGAAGTCATACGCGAAAACAAGCAACAGGCGGTGTTAAAAATAGGCGCCGGCGAAGTTTGGGATAAAGTTGTTAAAAGGGCAGTGGCCAATGGTTGGTGGGGGATAGAAAACTTGAGCTGGATTCCGGGCAGAATCGGGGCGTGCGCCGTGCAGAATTCAGGCGCTTATGGCCAGGAGATTTCCGATGTTATTGATGAAATAAAGGCTTTAGAAATAGCCAGCGGAAAGATAAAGATTTTTAAAAAAGATAAATGCGAGTATGGGTATAGGCAAAGCGTCTTTAATACGAGGATTGCTGGCAAGTTTATAATAGTAGAAGTAGTATTAAAGTTGAGCAAAAAAGAAAATTTAAAGATAGATTACCCTGATGTCAAGAAATATTTTAAAGAGCGTAGCCTTGAGCAGCCAAGTTTGCGGCAGATTCGCCAGGCGATAATTTATACCCGCTCAAATAAACTGCCGGATATGAGCAAGGTGGGTAATGCCGGTTCGTTTTTTAAGAATGTGATGATTAGTCGGAGTGAATTTCAGGGATTAGTCAAGAATTTAGAAAAAAATTTTGGGCAGAGCGAGGCTGACAAGGCAGTTGAGCTGAAGGAAAAATTTAAAATTGCCGGCGGCGTAAAAATACCTACGGCTTGGTTAATTGATATTTGCGGGCTGAAGGGTACGCAAGTTGGCTATGTGAAGGTTTATGAAAAACAGCCATTAGTGCTGGTTACCGAGCCAAGCAAGGCAACGGCTGATGAAGTGATGAGGTTGTTCAGAAAAGTAAGACAGGCGGTGTATCAAAAGACAGGCATGAAACTTTTGCCCGAGCCAAGATTAGTGGGATTTACGGACGAGGAATTAGAGGGATATTTTAAATTAGATGAGAACAGATATTCGTAATCTCCCCTCCTAAAATAGTTAGGAGTTGCCGGTGGCAAGTCCTAACGGGTGCCACGACGAAGTCGGGGCGGGGTGGTATTAAATCACATACCCCTCCGTCCCCGCTTGTGCGGGACACCTCCCCTTGCTAAGGGGAGGAGGGATTAGGGGTAGTAAATTAGTATGCAATTTATTTTTAATAATCCATTAATAAAAGATAGGCGGAGATGTATGCGTAATAATCTTACCGAAACAGAGGTAATAATATGGGCGCATATTAAAAATAAAAAACTTGGTTATAAATTTAGAAGACAGTCCAGTATTGATAGATATATAGTAGATTTTTATTGTCCAAAAAAGAAATTAGTATTAGAAATAGACGGCGGTCAACATCTGGAAGATAAAAGTATATTATATGACAATAAAAGGACAGAATATTTAAACTCACTTGGTATTAAAGTATTAAGGATATATAATAATGATGTTTTTGATAATATAGAAGGTGTCATAGATAAAATTAAGTATGAATTAGAAAATACCCCTCAGTCCCGCTGACGCGGGACAGCTCCCCTAAATTAGGGGAGCAGGGAATAATTCATTCCATCTCTCCTCCTAAAATAGTTAGGAGTAGCCGGTGGCAAGTCCTAACGGGAGCCCCGATGTCAATCGGGACGGGGTGGTAAATTAGGCAGATTAAGTCCATATTTTATGCTGTCATCAACTGAAGAAATCAAAGCCAAACTGGACATTGTGGATGTGATTCAGGAGTATTTTCCCTTGAAACAGGCCGGGGTGAATTTTAAAGCCAGGTGTCCGTTTCATGAGGAAAAAACGCCGTCTTTTATGGTTAACAGGGAGCGGCAGTTTTTTCACTGTTTTGGCTGTCAGGAATCAGGTGATGTCTTTAGTTTTCTGCAGAAAATGGAAAATATTGAATTTCCAGAGGCACTGAAAATTTTGGCCAATAAAGCAGGGGTGAAGTTGCCGGAATATAATCCGCAGATGGCTAATTTAAAAACAAGGGTTTTAGAGATGCAGGCAGTGGCCATGGCCTGGTTTCATAATCAATTATTAAATTCAGCAGCCGGTCAGAAAGCTTTGAGTTATCTAAAAGATAAAAGAAAATTGTCTGCGGCCACGATTGAAGAATGGCAATTGGGTTATGCTTTAGATAGCTGGGATGCCTTGTCCCAATATTTAAAGGGTAAAAATTTTACGCATCAAGAGATTTTACAAAGTGGTTTAGTCGTGCCCAAAGAGAGGAGTCAGGACTATTACGATCGCTTTCGGGATAGAGTGATGTTTCCCATTGAGGATTATCACGGCAATATTGTCGGGTTTACTGGCAGAACATTAAAAGAAGATGAGGGCGCGAAATATATTAATACGCCGCAGACAGCGGTTTACAATAAATCAGAGGTTATTTTTGGCTTATATAAAGCCAAGGCGGCTATTAAAGATGAGGATCAAGTGGTGATAGTGGAAGGCAATATGGATGTCATTGCCTCGTCTGGGGCAAAGATAAAAAACGTGGTGGCGGTTTCTGGCACGGCATTGACCGTGGAGCAGATCAGGATTTTAAAAAGATTAACCAATGATTTTATCTTTGCTTTTGATGCTGATCAGGCAGGCATTAGAGCGGCAGAGAGGAGCATTGGTTTGGCTTGGAGCGAGGAGGCCAAGGTGAAAGTGATTGCGATTAACCAGAGTTTGGGCAAGGATCCTGATGAGATAATCAGAAGAGACGTCGCTTTATGGAAGAAATTAATAGCCGCAGCCCTGCCTGCCATGGACTATTTTTTTGAGATGAAATTTCGGGGTTATCAGCCGGAGGAGATTGAGAGCAAAAAACAGGTGGCCAGAGATTTATTAAATTTAATCATTCAATTAGCCAGTCCGCTTGAGTATGATTATTACCTTAAAAAACTGGCAGAGAAGCTGGAGGTGAGGGAAGAGGCGCTGAGAGAAGCGGTTAAAAAAGCAAGGCAACAAAAAAAGCCCGGAGTGGCAAGTCAAGTAAGCGCTCAAACACAGCAGACGGATAAAAATGTCAAGAGTATTGATAGAAAAGCGGCGGTGGCCGAGAGGTTGCTGGCTGGCATGATGGCGCGTATGGATTATATGGAATATGTTGGTGAAAATTTGGTGATTGAATATCTGCCAATGGCCTGCCAAGAATTTTACAAGATACTAGCAGTGTATTATACTAAAGAGTACAAACAGGGCGGCAAAGTTGAAAATTATATCAAAGAAAATCAGCCGGAGCTGACTAACCAGCTCAACTGTTTAATTATATTAAAAGAGGAATTAAAACAATTGTCCGATCATGAATTTTTAGCAGAGATTAAAAGATTGATTTTTGAGTTAAAAAAGGATTTTATCAAAAATAAACTATTGGGGGTGGCTAAAGAAATCAGTGATAATGAAGATAAATTTAAAAAAAGCGCGGCAGCAGGGCAAGAGGAGTTAAAAAATAAAATTGATAAGTTAATGCAAGAATTCAGCGAATTATCAGGGCAATTAAAGGAAAATTAAAAAATATTTATTGACTATGGCGCAGATAAAAAAAAGATCAAAAAGGGAAAAGAAAATAAAAGCCAAAAAACAAGCATGGCTGGCAATTAGAAATAGAGGCAAACAACAACGTAGATTTAAACTAAAAAATAAATTTATCAGGCTGAAGAAGAAAGCATTCAAACAAAAGATTGAGTTTCCCATTGAGGCAGCCAAAGTTTTGTTGAGGAAAGGCAGTTTCAGGGGTTTTGTGACTGAAATTGAGATATTATATACCTTTCCCGAATTAGAAGAATATTTGTCACAGTTTGAACAGATGTTGGAAGTGATTGAAAAGGCAGGCATAACAATCGTGGCGCGTGAAATTGGAATTTTGGAAAAACCAGAAAAGCGCGTTGAGATATTAAATGAAATTGGCTTAAAGACTAGTAAAAAGAAAATGGATTTGACTGACATTTCGGGCGATTCAATCCAGATGTATTTGCGCGAGATTGGCAAGGTACCGCTACTGGTCGGTGATGAAGAGACGCAACTGGCTAAAAGAAAAGAAAAAGGCGACAGGGAAGCGGAGCAGAAATTAGTCCAGTCAAATTTGCGTTTAGTGGTTTCCATTGCTAAAAAGTTTATGGGCCGGGGAGGCTTAACTTTATTGGATTTGATTCAGGAAGGAAATATTGGATTATTCAGGGCAGTGGAAAAATTTGATTATCGCAAAGGCTATAAGTTTTCAACTTATGCCACTTGGTGGATACGGCAGGCGATTACTAGAGCTTTGGCTGACCAATCAAGGACAATCAGAATTCCGGTGCACATGGTGGAAACAATCAATAAATTCCAGCAGGTGCAGAGAAGGCTGATTCAGGATTTGGGCCGTGAGCCTTTGCCAGAGGAAATTGCCGCTGAAATGGGGGAAGAGATTGAGAAGATCCGTCACATTATCCAGATTTCACAGGAAACAGTGTCTTTGGAAACATCAGTCGGGGATGATAGCGATGATGACGCCAAACTTTCAGATTTTATTGAAGACACCAAGACCATGAGTCCGTCCAAAACAGCGGCTTTGCGGCTTTTAAGCGAACATGTTCAGAATATTATTAAAGAGTTGACCCCCAGAGAGAAGAAAATTTTAGAGATGCGTTTTGGTTTAATAGATGGCGTGGCCCATACCTTGGAAGAGGTCGGGCAGGAATTCGGCGTGACCAGAGAGAGAATCAGACAGATTGAGACCAAGGCCCTGGAAAAGATAAAAGAACATGTCGGCATGAGTAAGCTAAGAGATTATTAAATGCTAATTTTCAATTACGGAATTCTAAAATTGTATTCGGGGATAGCTCAGCGGTAGAGCAATTGGCTGTTAACCAATGGGTCCAGGGTTCGAATCCCTGTCCCCGAGCCAACCCAGTGCGCGTTTCGAGAGACCCGTTTCTGTCCCGCCTTCGCTAAAGTTATGGCGAGGCAGGCAGGAAACGCCCGAGAAGCGCTTGCTGGAGTTGGCTAAGAAAGCACCAAAATTCGGTGCTTTTTTGTTTGGTTTACTTTCGCTTTACTTTGGGGCTAAAATATGCGAAAATTAAAAAAGATGGAGCAATCTAAAAAACTGTTCTCTAGTCAATAGCTTTGCACCACTTCCATTGGAGTTTTCATATTCAGCCCCATATGTGGCCGCTCGGTATTGTAGTAATGAATAAATTCCGGCATGGCTCTTTGCCAGGCGCTTAAACTCCTCGGCGTCCTGGCCAAACATTCCTGTTGGATCGTTCTGATAAATCTCTCAATGTGCCCGTTATCCGTGGGCCGTCTCACCCGTGAATGGCGATGATCTACGCCGTCAGATATTAGTTGCTGACTAAACCATTTGGCAAATTCACTGCCATGATCAGATTGGATCATGCGAAATTCAAAGCTGGCTGCTTGTCGCGCTTCATGATAGAAAGACACGCTTTGCCAGGAATTAACCTTAATGACCGGTTTGGCATAAGCCCATCTGGAGCACAGATCGATCAGGGCATAGAGATATAACCCCTCATTAGGCAAGCCTTCCTGCATAGAGTCAATTTCCACTAAAATCCCTGGTTTTTCAGGTATTGGCCTGGCTGGATAGGTATGCCACTTTTTCCATTTACTAGGGTATGTATAGTGGTGACGTTTTAAGGTTCTTTTCACTGAGGACAAACTGACGATTAGCCCATCTTTGTTTAATTGATGATGGATAACCTCAGCGCAGCGATGATGCTGGTGACGGTGGGCTAAGATCGCCGCCACAATTTCACTGGACAGGGTGAGTGGGTGACTTTTTGGCCGGGAACTTTCCGTCGGGATAATCCATCGGTTGCTCAAGCTGGCTTTCTTAACCCAACGGCTAATAGTAGTATGGTCAAAACCAGTGTATCTAGCTGCTTGTCTCATGCTCCAACCTTGTTTTAAGACCAGGTTGGCGGTCTCAAACCGCAGGCGCGGTAAATGTGGATTCATAGTATATGGCATATACCTTAGCTTACCACAGGGTGGTGCAAAGGTATTGAACCATAACATTTGCTTTACAAAATTATAAGTTTGTGGGCTGGGAAAGGGCTAAATTTAAGAAATTAAAATTAATTATTTATGGCTTGAATTAGCTAAAATATAGAATTTTTTGGTTTAGTGTCTTGACAAGGTTTTAATAGTATGCTATGATGAAAGCGTAAGATAAAAAGTGTGAAAAGCACATTCAATCATTCAAAATAAAAAGTTGAGCAAAGGGCAAGGATATGGATTGGAAAAAGTTGACCCTTGACAAATATATCAGGGTATGCTATGATATAGTTGTTAAAGATGGAAGGTGTGAAAAAGCTCAAGTTTAATAAAGATCTTTAAAAATCTATATAAACATAAACCAAACCTTTAGTTGTGGAAGACTAAAGGTTAATCCCAAGAAATTGGGATATTGGAGAGAGTCAGCGAAACAGGCGTTGTTATAATTACCTGTTAGCTATTTAATAGCTATAATATTATATCTATTATTATAAGACGGACTCTCTCCATTACGGATAGAGTCCGTTTTGATTTTAAAAATATGTAATAAACATTTACCTTCCTTTTTAAGGAGGGCAGTGAGGAGAGAGAGCATTAAAATCTTTCAGAGGACAAAAAGTAATTTAATTATCGGTCCAATTTGAAAGATAAAATCCAACCTCACTGCTTTCCTTGAAAAAATTCAAGGATAAAAAAGAACATTAAAAAAACAGAACTATGTAATCCCGCAATTGTGGGATGAGATAGCTCATAAAAAACTGGAATGGCTGATATCAAAGCCCGCTCAAATCAGTCAAATGAGGAGAGAGAAGTGGCCTTTGGCATTACTCTTCCTAAAATTCACTAATCAAATTAGTGAATGACAGAAGTTTAAGCGACAGTGGATGCGATTGTCCCGCTCTGCGGGACGATTGCACTCGGTTTATATTTCTGTCACAAGTGCACCTCGTATGCTTTGCCCGATAATCTCGGGCCAAGCCGAGGGAGTGGTTCCGAAGAAAATTCAGAACTACTCGTATCGGTTTGAAAATCGTATGTAAGAGAAGAGAGATTAATTTTTTAAAATTATGTAACAAGATTCTCTGTCCATTTAGATGCTCGTTCTAAATGGACAACCATCTTGCTAAATAAAAAAGTGTATAAGCAAGAAAAATTGTTCTTTACAATCTAACTAAATTTTTAAAGCCGAATTTCGGCGGAGGAGGAATTATGAAAATAGTTCTTTGCGGACCGCCTAAGTCCGGCAAGAGCTGTCTGCGAGAAGGATTAAAGCAGGCAATTAGGAAAATCCCGGGAGCGCCGTATCCTTATGTAATCACGGCGTGTCCGGATGGCGAAGGAGCATGGTTTCAGGCAACTGTGAGCCATGATCCAGAGCAAGCCCGCCAGATCAAGACTGAATACAAAAAGTCTTTGGGTGGGTTTACTCCTGAATTCGTGAAGCGCATCGCGGATTCAGTTGCCAACTGCTCGCTTCCATTAACATTGGTGGATATCGGTGGTATTCCATCAAAGGAAAATGAGCAGATCTGTGCGGCTGCCACTCATGCCATTCTTCTAGCTGGTGATTATGAAGATAAAACATGGCAACAACGGTTGCCCGAATGGTATGAGTTTTCAGAAAAACTTGGCTTGAAAATTCTGGCCGTAATCTATTCTGATTATCATGGTCAGGAAGACACGGTGCAAGGCAGTGAAGACAACACTTTTTATGGGAGTGTTCATTACCTTGAAAGAGGTGAGGATATTTCCCAGAGACCTTGCGTGGTCGCATTAGCCGAGTTTTTAGTTGAAAAAACAAAATAAAAATTCCTAGCCACCTTAGGAATAAAAAGAACTGCTACTGACGGTGGGGTAGCAAAAAATTTTTGGAGGCCA